>Ga0307515_10003470_pt1 | contig 33141 bp, 24 predicted proteins | sample 17_EM_MG_FD_194513 | JGI IMG/M metagenome (GOLD analysis project Ga0307515, IMG submission 194513) | Populus trichocarpa ectomycorrhiza microbial communities from riparian zone in the Pacific Northwest, United States - 17_EM | ecosystem: Host-associated > Plants > Roots > Unclassified | place... | reverse complement strand
GTCCGTCGCCGTCGCGTTCTCCATCGGCTTCTTCAACTTCTTCGGTCTCAGCGTCACCCGGCACGTATCCGCCACTACGCGGAGTATCACGGATACATGCGCGACTATGACGATCTGGATTATCAGTCTTGGACTCGGCTGGGAGGTCCTCGACTGGCCGTATTCCATGTTGCAGGTCGCTAGTTTCGGGCTGTTGATGTACATCCTCCTTTCCATTCCATTCCCATGCTGACGGGTCATACGCGCTGTAGATACGACACCTTCCTCTTCAACAGTCTCGTCACGCTCCTCGTTGTGTCCGCCCGCCGGTCACCCTCGGAGTGGAGTAAGCGGGCGAAAGAACCGTAAGGATCTTTCGCCCTTCACTCATTACGCTAACGAACAATACACTGGCGAAGACAATAGGGACAGCCAAAACAGTCATACGCACAATAGTCGGGAAGGAATGTCCACAAGGATGTGGCTATGGCGAGATAAGACTACGCCTAATCCGGAAGTGGGGCCGGACAGATATGAGGCTGGATAGACATGTGGCTAGACCAAAACGACATAGCAATCTAAGAGTAACTGCTATTACTTGTGTGCTCCGCATTTCAACCCCGCGAGGCCTAATTCATACAGCAAGAGCGGACCAACTAAGACTGACTTTACTTGTCCCTGCTGCACCCTCAAGATCAAGGCCAAAGGAGCTGCACGACATTTGCGCGTCACGTTTGTCGGTGTGGACGCTATGGTCTGCCACTGGCTTTTGTAGGTTTCCGCGAGGCAGCCAACCTGGGTCGGTAGAGACGAGCAGAGTGACTCAGGAAGATGCAATTTATGCGGTGTGACTTCTTGCTTGGGACTTGCAGAGGTCGTGTAACGGCGAAGGGAAAAAGATTGAGGGAAAGTTGGCGGGCTCATGCTCAACCGCTAGCTGCTGTTGCGGGGAAGCGGCGGTTTGCTTGTTCCGATGTTTGGCTATCACAATGGGGGGCTGAAGGCTTAAGGTTTCTTCTCTGTCTGTACCCTTACGTACGTTTCTCTCCACTCGTTTAATCGGCCTCTGCTATCGACAACTCATTGTGCTTTCTTTCTCCTCCTGGCTGCTCTGGCTTCTCTAGCACTAGCAAAGAGGATATTGATCATGTTTCCCCAAACCCCCAACCCCAGATCCCCAAATGCATCTCGGCTAATTCGACCAGGCCGTGTCACCTTGCAACGATATACCGGCAAACAAAGGATGATCTCCGGAAGGTGCAATAATGTCTCATTACATAAGTTGATTGCCGAGCGCTTAGCCTGTGCAATATCAATGTCAATGTCAATGTCAAACCTTAGCTGGACTGACTCGAACTCTGCTTGACCACTCTCCCTCAGACCAATCACACCTCGCCTGCCCATAGAGACGACTATCTCAAACCACCTATACATGCTTACTGTTACGTTGTAAGTTTGCTTTGCTAGTATGGATATAGACGCCCGTGAGGTGGATCTGAACGGTTGCCGCTCGTCGTTCTGTAGGTGTGTTATGGTGAATCGACAGATAATTTGAGACCTACATGGGCCGGTGAGATAGCTCTAGTACTATACTAGTAGCATAGAATAAGTCCACCGACTCTTTTTCGTTGTAGGGTGAACCGACGCTCCACTTTCAAATCATGGCGTCTAGCTTAACAGCACCCAACAAATACCAAAAATGCAACCAATCGTTTACGCGTCTCGCCTCCGATCTCATTCACTTGCACACGGCTGCGTGGCTGCCTCCTGTTACGGCGGCGGGCAAGGAAGGGATGAACCAAGCTCGTGTGCTGGGAGGATGGCGGTGCTCCGTCTTACGCACGCCCGTACACAATATCTACGCGTCAGACCTTAACCGCGTCCACAGCACCGCCGTCCAACTCGTTGCGCCGCGCACTTCGCTCCCAGGCTCAGACAAGGACCCGCCCTCCTTCCCACCGATACACACCACGCCCATGATCCGTGAGCAACATTTTGGTATCGCCGAGGGCAAGCTCTGGTTTGCTGGACCGGTATCGAAAAAGAAGCAACAGCAGCAGCGTCAGCGTGCATCGGCGCACGACGACGACGAGAAGCTACTGCATCGCGAGGACGAGGTGTACGAGACGATACATAATTAGCATGATAGGTTCATCGGTGGCGAGTCGCTTGACGATCTCACGCTTCGGGCGGAGGATGCGGTAGAGTGGCTTGTGTGGCCGCATCTGGACGACGAGATCGCGACTGCACACCACCACTCAGATACTGGTGCCGGTGCCGGTACGAATACGAATGGGGTCGATGGGGTCGAGGTAGAGGTCGATGGTCGATGGTCGACCACGGGAAAATGGAGAGGTCGACGTTGAAATCGGAGGCGGACTCGGGTATTATGTCGTTATCGTCAGCCATGGGCTGTGTATCTCCGAGATGGTCGCTGCCATACTCAGGCGGAGTGCGAATGCCAGAGCAGCCACCGGAGTCCGATTTAAAAGGCTTGTCAATACTGGCTGGACGCGAGTACGCATGCGTCCCCTGGTGAGTGACCATTGTTCATTCCTCATGCATTGCGACGAGTTCATCTAAAGGGGGGTCTCTCAACAGGAAAATAGTACATTGGATATTTCTGTAGTGGCGGTCAATCAGGCTCCCCACCTTGTTAAAGTCGTGAGTGCTCGCGAAAGACTTGGTCTCTCTCTCTGTATATGCTGTGTGACCTAGTGATTAACGTTTATCTTCCCCATTCGGTTACAGAAACGTCAAAGTGGGGGAATCGGCAGCGGCCCTAGTGATGACAAGCAACGAAGCATTAGAGAGCTTTTTGGAGGAGCATCCACTACGCCTGTTCCACGACTCGTTGATACGCCTCCTTAGACCTATGTTCTAATCTTCGGGATCTTAGGATGCAATGGGAATAATCATATCTACATGGAGCCGAGAATGGAATTCACAGTGGTGAATGGAAGGACCTCTCGCCAATGTCATGGTCATCATATATTGCTGAAGATATTTTGCCCAAATCTACTTAGTATGAGCCCATGCACCCTTCACCTCTGGCGACAGCATCCACCCACGCACAATACATTCCCATGAAATCGACTACACCCATTGGCAGAGATAACAAACTTGTTCGGTCCTGAATTCCCTACCTCCTCAAATAGAGTTCGAGACAAACCGTTACAGTACTTCCAAGGAAATGTTCTTCGAGGCTTGATGGACCCTGGCTTGATCACACATCCAATCTGACTAGCGCACACAGGAGCGGACACCCCTGCAAAGACGATCAGAGTTGCCGAGCAGGATTCGCTCAATCTGTATTTCAGGAAGAACATGACCATGTGGAGTAGCTTGGATTACTCTCTGTGGTTACAAACACCGGGTCCCAGACCTGAGCACCGGGCACACCAGGTACGGGACCTGGTGGATATCGTGTCAGACGCCCGGTGAGAATCACTGAGTCAGGGACCCGTTTGATCACCGGTTCCCTGAACTGGTGAACAATTGAATTATATAATAGTATTCACATCCCTTGTACAAGTTGTAGTGAATTGATAATTAATCACTTTCTCTACGATTTCTCTGTTGAGTGCCCGTTGTACGTGTTTATTTTTTAGCCATTGCATGAGATGGAGCTGATGAGTGAGCCAGAAAAATGCTAAGTCCAAAACAACACAACTTGGACCCGACCACATCCTTGTCCCCACATTGACCTCACCCAAAACACGCTAATAAGTCAATGACATTCAATAATCTTGATGCTGGTGAGCACAGACGCGTCCCCCGATGCACCAATCATGCTAAAAAAAAAACCCCCCCGCACACAACAAATAGCACGTGACGCATGGTGAAAGTCCGTCACCTGTCTCCATCCAACCATTAAGGATTGTTGAGAGCCTCCTTTCCTCGCACCTCAGCCCCGCACCCCGCACCTTCCACTCTTTTCCTGTTTCAGTTATTCTGCATCATGTTGGTCTACCCATTTGTCATCATGAGATTGCTGGTTGCTGACATCCTACACATGGATAAATAGATATATAATCTATTATGTGCTTCACTCCTTTCCTTGTTGCTGCGCTTGGCCTCACCTCTGTGTCTGCCGCCATGCTTGAGCAGCGCGCACTTCTAGATCTCTGTGCGAACGTGTTGGCCAGCTCAATATCTGTCTTCTCATCTTTGGTCTAGTCAGTCTCGGTCAAGTCAACATTTGTCTCTGCGTCAGCGCTCTGCTGCTCTATATTCGCACTGACATTGTTGGCCATGCAGTCATCAAGCTCCTGGGGAGTGAGGTCAATGCTCTTGCTAGGCTCAATGCCCTGGTGAGTATCCAAGTCTCCTACTCTCCTTATAAGTTACGGCTTACATCTCTTGCACCATAGATCGGACCACACTCCCATGCCCATTGTCAACTTGAATGCTTCTCGCGATGATCCCCTGTGAGTGATATCTCTGCCCTTGTCAAATTTTCTGGCTGTTCTGACTTGCCACTGCTCATGCGGCCATGAACTCGACGATTTCACCAGCGACCTCAAGTGGCAGCCTTCAGTGTAAACGAATGGGTAAGTAAATGATTCTTTGCATGCATCGTTATTATATAGATCCTGTATTATCAGTACTGTTATGTATAATATACAATTTGTTTTATTTCAAGTGTGCATGGGAGTAAACCATTGGAACCACCAGTCATCCTGACTGGTTCAAAACTGCTAATCAAGACCTGTTCACCGGCTCTTATGACTGGTAGCACCGGGCCACCAGACTGGTTACCATCAGGGTCAGGGACCCGGGACTATTTCTGCTTGACGGGACCTGGTGGTGACCGGGTCTGTCACCCAGTTCTGGTACCTCCCCACCCGGTGATCACCAGTTCTCTCGCCCGGTTCTTCACCGGTTCTCTGACCCGGTATTTGTAACCACAGAGTACTTCTGGTCCGTCCATCCTTCCCAATGAGGTATTTATGGCTGCGTGGTAGATCAACAATTAAATGTTCTGAAATAGTCCTTTGCATGTACCGTTCTATCTGTAGTCTCATTGGCACATGTATATAATTTACAAATATTTCTTGTAAATTGTGCATGGCCGTAAACGATTGGAAATATCAAATCCGGTTCGCCGGCTTGGACTTCAACCATTGTGGCAGAATGCAACGCTTGCAAAAGGCATCACCGCTAGACAAATAGACTGCACTTGCACTACCTGTAAAGCTCGCAATTAAGGCATGTGAAAACGGATTCGGCAGTACAGTCCACCACGAGAGAAACCGGATCAGGACTGCTGAGCTCACATTTTGATATTAATTAAAGATAGTTCTACTGTTCTAGCTATTGGATAGGCGGAACAGTTACATATGTCAGCTGAGCCAGGCTACTAGCGGGGTGGGATAATCTAGAGGTGTGCATCGATCGAAGCATAACAGCTCAGGGGCAGCACATATGTTCAATATCGGGTACCACAAGCATTCATTTGATGGTCCACATGGCATTTTTCGGGGCATTCAGTACCCGCGTATAACCCAACTAACTGCAACTTGGTCTGGCACGGTCAGGCCTAAGTCCCCCTCCTCAACCTGGGGCGGGTAACTACCACACCATATGGGAGGTAGACTGCGATGGAATCGGTAATTCCGATGGTCTCTGACAGAGACACGCGAACGGAAGCCGAGAGAGGAATAAAAGGAGAGCTTGAGGCTAGTCCGTTCGCTGACGGAATTAAGTTCTCCGCTCGTCCACGCGCGCCGGCGGGAATATAAACTCCGAGGAGAGGAGGAAGGGATGGGTACAACAACTTACGGGCTTGTCGGACCTAATACCCAAGCGACTGCCCAAAAGCATGATGGGCGCCCAATCTGTCTCGGCGGCTACGCGCTCCGACTAGGTACGACACCGAAGGGGCTGACTGAAGCGGGGGTTCGGTCCGGCTGGCTAGCCCGGCAGTGCTACGGGTGGGAATTAGCACACGAGGGCGGGGGAATGGTCCACGCGGTCTTGAGGGCCGAAGTCTGATGGTCAGGGGCGAGCGAGTGGGCAAGCGAGGAGCGTCGGGATTCTGAGCAAGCGGGGCGGGGCGCACAATAACAAACGTCTATAATCGAGATGTCGAGTGAGGGACATTCCCCATCGAGTCTGAGCTTAAATACAACGTGTAATTTACAGACATGCGGCTACTGGACTGCAGAAGGCGGTGGAGTGGAAAGCGGTGAGGTGGGTGGCATCGCATAGTGTAGGTGGAGTGAAGTGGAGCTTGGACCCGACCACAACCTCCAAGTTGGTTCCGAGCGGTAAGTACTCTTGAGTACGCTGATGGTGGTCACGGATACCAGGCCCGGGAGTGCAGAAGACCACTGGCTCTGCTCCTGGGCCATTGCGCTCGCCGCCGCTGTCCTCGGCGGGGACTTTTTTCTCGGCCTTTAGGCCTCTTGCCGTTCTTCCCCACCTCCTCGGCCGTGGGACGGGACGACACCCCTCCTACTTCCACCTGGACAACTGCCCTTGCCTCTCGCGCTTAGTACGTATTTTTTTGCGATTTTGCGAGCTCACTTTTCTCTGGATACGCCCCCATGCACATGCAGCGCCCCTCCCTCACGGCCATCCCTTTGTCACCCCGAGGCCGTGGCCTGGCCTCGCCCTTTGTCCTCTCCCTTCGTTCATCACATCCCTTTCCCACGTCACATTTCTGTGATACCCCCAGGGGTGCTGCTCCCTAGTACGTCCCTTCCCCCTCTAATTTGCCCGGCACATGTACGCGGCGACCTGCCCCTCGGGGTTGCGTCCTGTGTGCCGGAGGACTAACACCCTCACGGGTATTCCCCACATGTCGAGCATGGGTACCCGGCTGGCTGGAGAAGCCCTCCCGCTTAGAGTGTGGGGGCCTGGTGCCCCACCCCTTGGCCGCTGTGGATTCGCTAGCACCGCAGCTGTAGCCAGCCCCCCCCAAACACCCGGGCCTCGGCCTAGTCCCCACTAGTCACGCGCACCAGCTTTGCTGGTTAGGACGGACTGGTGGCCAGACATAAGGCAGCCCGGGCATAGGCAGGTCTTGGGCGTCACCACAAGTGCGCGCCCACACCCACCTGGCCTGGAGTAGGGGCGACAACAGCGTAAGACGTCCGTCTGGACGCCACGTTTACTTCCGAGGACGACGTCCCCGGTCTCTGTTTTAGTGTCTATCGGACGCTCTTGGCTACACGGATGCTCCACTACGGTGGCCCATCAGATCTGCCCCTTGCGATCTGGGGTAGACACCTCCCCTTAACTGGTCAGTGGGTTGCGCCACTTGAAACACCGCTCCCCGGCACCGTTCGGGTCGGGATAATGAAGGGCCGTTGCCTCTGCGCGTCTCGGGGGGCAGTGTGTGCTGTATCCGTCGGGGCCGATACCCTGGCATGATGGCCGCTGTACCTTAACCCGGGTAAATCAAAAACGACGCACCAGCGCTGTAATAGGATAGCAGTGCCCCATGTGGTCGCCTATTGGGGATTCATTACACTTGGGAGTCTTTCCCTCCTGATGCCCGTGTGAGCGCAGGCTACCGCCCTTTGTCAGTCGATGAAGGGAACTCACACCGGAGAGTCCTTCTCCTACTGCGTGACGGCATACACGTCAGTATAAACATTTAAACGCTAGTGGCTTGTCCCACTTGAAAAACCGACAAGGACCTCTGGTGGCAGTGTGCGTCTCAACACGCTCACCCCCCAGGTCCACATGCTCATGCCTACTGCACCTTGCGTGTAGAAGTCCTACCCACTAAGCCTTCGTCTCCCGCCCGGACTAGGTTGGGCCTGCACTGGCTGGTCTTCGGACGCCCCAGTTCACATATCCAACACCCTGGCGAGCCTCACCATGCTGTTGACCCATGGCTGGCAGACCCAGGGGAGCGCATTGCAGTTCCGACATGAGCAGAGGGACCGACGGGCCCTCCGCCCCGGATAACATCCGAGTGACGGCATACACTTTAAACGCCGGTGGACGCTTCCCCACTTGAAACAACAGCCACCACCCTAATGGCGGATTGAATCACGGGCGTGCCTGATGTGACACCCGGTACTAACGTGTTCGGCCCTAGCCAGGCCTAGCGGAGGCGGTGCATATGGGTCCCGGAACCCACTTGCGCTTAACTAATTTTTTCTACAGGCATTTACTTACCCACACCTATCTTTTCTTCAGATAACACTAACCGCACAGTATCATTCACGGCGGACATGAAGACCCTTTCCCTTCTTGGGGCCACCCTAGTCAACGAGGCGGGAGCTGTCGCCATTATCAACTACTGTCTCTTTGGCGCCTCGCCCAGGCGTCCATCATTGTCGAATCTGCCCGCTCCCCGGCGGCCCAAACGCCCCAAGAGGCCGACGCTGCGGCAGGCGCCTGCCCTCCCAACTCATTGCCCTCTGGACGATGTCGTGCTCCGGAAGTGCGCTTCGCCCAAGGTAACCCGACGGATCACGAATACCCCAGCCCGCGAGGCTCCCGTCCTGTGGCGCCCACGCAACGGACTCAAATTCCCCCAGGGCCTTTGCTATCTAGCGGCGGTTCAGGAGCACAACTGGCCGTCCGCTACGGTTGAGCTTGGGTACTATCCCACGGTCACTGATCTCCTCTGCAGCCCGCTGGTGGAGAAATTTAGCGCGTTTGTGGTGGAGCAGACCCCGGGGCTCTATCACATGGACAGTCGCCCCGTGAAGGGGGCCATGTCGCTATACAACGCCAAATCGTCCTGGTCGGTTGGCGCGCACATGCCGAACCGCCCTCACCCGGGCCACAACGCTGGTTATCCGCAGAGACCGATCCCAGGCCTGCAGCGCCCGCACCCAGCCCGTGGCCCTCCGCTCCCGCCTCAGTCGCTGATGGCCCCTGCCGCCCCACTCGGTGTACCGAATCCGAAACCGAGAGGCTACAAGCCGCCCAAACGGGGGAAGGCGCCCTTCCACCCCTACGCGGCCCGTAACACTGACAAGCGGCGCGCCTCCCCCGCCGCACAGTGGAAAAAGGCCCTAGCTGACCCCCTGGAAGAGGCCATGGACTCCCTTAAGGCGGAGTTAGATATATTCCCCTCCACCTTAGCCGTGCCGGCTTGGAAGGATACGCAGGCATGGCTGAAGGATGCTAAGAAGCAGAAGGACTTCGATAGGAAGGGATGCATCCCGGCGCTCACGGAGTTCTTTGCGACGGTCCTGGGTAAGGTGAAGTCGGAATACGCTGCGATCCAAGAAGACGAGAGGTTGCATGACGAAACCCTGGCCGCTGAGTCGGGTAAACTGGTGGACTTGCTGGAGCAATTCAAGCAGGTGGAAGCTGCCCTGGAGTCCCCGCCCCCCGGCTTCGACGTCGCTCAGGCTCGAGCTCACTCCAGAGCCCTGACCGAGAGAATCCAAGAGCAGGAGAAAGTAGTCGATATGCTGGACGGAGGAGCGAACCCAGATGAGACGGACATGGGGGACGATCCTATCGCGGACGGTGCCTCTTTTGTGGAGATCCCTGACGAAGCAGCCCCTGAGAAGGCGCCGCGTCCCTCGGCCAAGGAATTGTGGCCTGAGTCTAACTACCAGGATTACGCAGAAAGGGTGGGCCCCCTGTTCCCAGCTCCGACCGGTAAGATGCCCTTGGACAGCCTCTTCGTGAAGATGGAGGAACCGGTTGACTCCAAGCTGTACCTCCCTCGGCCCCTGGAGTTATACACTGTGGAGGAGTTGACCAAGGTGGTGCCGACGGGCCTGCCCCGCTGGAATAATAGGTATGAGGACCCCATGGAGCCTGCGAAGTGTTGGACATGGGCCGAGTTCTCCCAGATCTACAACGCGCCCGGCTTCCACTTCATGGTAGCCAGGGTAGTGCAAGTCGGCCCACAGTACAAGGACCCCAAGCTCAGTACCCTCCGCTCCAAACTTGCGACGCGCTGGCGGTGTGCAGTCACGCTGCAGAAGATGGATCCTAGACAGGACTGGATGCTATGCACAGTCCCTTCCAACTCAGATGGGGAGAAGGAGGCCCTGAAGTATGACCTGATCAGGCTTTCGGAAGGTAACGCTGTGTACGTTATCAGGAAATTCGCCCCGGCAGGCAGGGCTAGAGACTTAGAGTGGGTAGTGAGAGGCTCTCTGGCGGATGACACCTCCATTTACAACCAGATGCGCAAGCGTCTCCTGGACTTTGAGATGGACGATACCAGGCTCAGTTGGCGTGTCTTGGGTGTTCGGAAAGCAGGTGCCACCTCGAAATTCAGAGGCACATTCATCCTGGACTCTGCATCAGTATACTGGCCGTGGTCGATGGACTGGGGCCACAAGCACGGCTCAGTCCCCGACTCCTCGCCTCTCCTGAACTTTGAACCCACCTGGAGCGCGAGACGCCCCTACGCGTGCCAATGCTGCTACTCTACAGATCATTTCACGGAGGAGTGCCCACTCCCGTTCATGAAAGTTGGCGGTAACAGCCTGGTCAGCCAGCCGGCCAGAACCCTTGTCTTGAAGAAGAAGGCCGCAGAGAGGTTCATCTCTCTGGATAGGTCGGCTTGGGAGCTACCCGTCCCCCCCGCCCCCGGCACACCTAGGATCCCCCCTTCCCCTTCACGACCTCTCCCGAAGGTTCCCCTTGCCCGGAAGACAGTCCCCATGTCTGTCATCGAGGAGAGGAGCTCGAGGATGGACACCGATGACGCGCCCTCTGTGGCGTCGGACGCGAGGTTGTCGATTGCCGCCCCTCCCCCCGTTGACAACCCCCCTTACCAAGTTGTGGATACCCTAGTCAGGTTCCTCACCCTGCAGCTAGCCGGGAATATAACGCAAGGAATGGGCCTCACGGAGTCCAAGGTTCAGTTCCTCTGTAAGACCCATAAGGGCTCCCTCCCTGCGGTATTGGCATCCCTGAGGAGGGATGGCTGGCTCCCAGCGTCGGTATCGGACCAAGTCATGTCATATGAGTATGGCAGGTTCACGGAAGGCGCTTCTTCCTTGCAGGCTGGCGGTTGGTGTATTCCTCTGCTATGCATAAGGGTTGCTTTACTGATATACACACGTCTATGACACATTATTGCCCAGGCTCCATGCCTATAACCATACAAGGTGCTGCGCACCAAGTAGACCCCGCAGGCGTTGCCGCTGCCGCATGTACGAGACAATACTGCCATAATTGCGCCTATCTCGGGCCCTGACATACACCACAGATCAAACCCCGGCTATGCTTCAGGCTATCCATTCCGCCTCGCCGATGCTGGATATCGGGGCTGGTTCGGTGGCCACGAGCCGCTCCCATATTAGCGATACACCTCCACAGGCAGTAACCATGCTGTCCCAGGATACCGCCAAGCCCGTCCTACAGTCCCCTCTCCAGCCCCTCTCGCAAGAGATCCCGATCAGCCCGTCCAAGGCAGTCGGCATTGTGGTGGCTTCCCAACTCGACGATAAGCAGACCACGGAATATACATGGCCCAAGAGCCTTATGGACGCCGAGATGACCAGCGGAAGTGAGCCGGATCATACTACGCTGTTGGCCGACAAGGACATGAGCAAACACCCTGCAGTCCAGAAGGCCCTGACTTCCCTGGCGCTTGGGCGGACTGTAGAGCAGGACAGAGACGATATCATGGCGGGCGTGCCGCTCCCTGTCATCTCCGCCCCCCTCCTACCCTCGCTAGTGCCCCTGAACGAGGAGGAATCGATCCTCTTTTCTAGCATTAAGCCCCTACAAGGCGCCGCGTTGATTAAGGCGGCCGGTATTACTGCAGAAGACGTAGGAGACCCACCCAAGAGGAAAGGGAAAAAACGGAGTGACGCCTGGCATGTCCCGAAGGCTGCGACCCCGGCCTCAGGAGAAATATCCCCCCACACCATGGAACCACAATTCGACACCCGCTCCACATCCGATACGTACGAGGACCTGCCGTTTTCGCAGAACCTGAGACGTATGGTGTCTGCATTCCCTTCCATGACAGAGGAGCATCTGTCCCTCACGTTGGAAAAACACGACAACGATCTCCCGACCGCTCTGGCTTGGATGCAGACAATAGCAGAGATGAAGCACATTAGACGCACTCTCGTCTCGGCGTACCCTACCGCCTCGATAAGTGAGGTGGAGTCGGCCGTCAAATTGTATAAAGGCGACTTCATGCTTTCGTTTAACCTGCTGGGACTGGACCACGAACCCACGAGCAAATGGTCGGAATTCTCTTTCGTGCGGCGAAAAGGAGTAATGGATATCGAGGAAGAGGCCGCCGAGGTCATATACGATGATGCCGCGGCTCGTTCCTTCGAGAACCAATGGTGGAGAACTTGCATCCAGATCAAGCAACACAGAGTCTCCCACTCTGAGGAAACGGATCGTCTCTGGGGGAAGTTGGCGCCCATAGCAGTTGCCCCAAGGCCTATCTCCCATCGATTCCTTCAGTATGTCAACGACTTAGGGAAATACAACATGGACCGTCCTGCCTTTGGCAAAGCCCTGGGAGTCCTGCGCGCGCAAGACGAGTACAACGGCCTGGTGGCTCTTATTGGGGAGCCTGTGCCTTGCTTTGACGGGAGAGAGGCAGACATCCCAGCCATTGCGATTCTACACATCCTGGTCGGCGATGGACTGGCGTCCCCGGCAGCTGCTGCGTGGCTCGCGATGAGTGTATTCAAGGACAAGGAGTCTTACGACAAGTACATCCCACTGTTCTTCGGCTTCCCCGCTATAAGGAGGAAGGTGTGGAACGACAGAAACGTGTATATGGCGGCTAGCGTCAAGACCATTAGCCGGCAAGGAAGTGCTCCCAACTCTAGAGTTGACACCACAGCAGCGCGGGACACCTACATGAGCGCGGTGCCAGGCACCATCAAGTACGCCTTGGAAAAGCAGAGGGAGACAGCAGCTGGATCCCCGCCCAAAAAAGGCAGAAAGGCGGACAAGTCCTCCGTCGAGTCCCGTGGCTCCAGGAAGAGTAAGCGGGCTCGAGGAATATCTCCCAGCAGGGACATCCCTGAGGAAGAAGAGGAACAGGGGGACACGGTGGGTGCTGCCCCGGATGATACTGACCAGGTTTAGTAAGGATTCTTGTTTACGTTCTCGACTACATGTTTCACAGTCTTGTGCCATCGACTATGTACCTTCCCGCGGATACGTTGCGTGCGGACTGGCTTCGGTTTCTGATACTCCGTGGTGATCATTTTGTCTGACCAGGCCTTTATTATAATGATACGGCTTTTCTTCCACGACACAGTTAAGGCGGAAATGATTATTCTCTGCAGCGGGCGACCATTCACAAGTAACACCTTAGAGGGGAATTAGCCATGGCCCTCCGGCGTTCCCCTGTTACTGATCAGGTCACTTACGGGGCATTCCCCCTCCACAGCTCCATGGACTACAAGCTCGCATCATCAAGACGTCCCACACAGGCTGTTGGCTACCCAGCTCAGGGCCGAGGGGCTGACGGTGACGGCGGAGGGACAGCGGGTACCTCCCTGGTTGGTGTGGTGGCGGCCAGTGTCTCAAACAGCCAATCAAGCGAAAACCCCCACCCTGCACCTCCAAGGCGGAGGGCTGCAGGCACAAACAGCGATCCGCCCCCCCCTAGCTCTGGGTTAGGCCAGACCTCGGCCCCCAAAAGGACCAGAGGGAGGTTCCCGGATGGGGCTGAGGCAGAGCCGGAAAACCCCCCCCTTGAGCTAACCAGAAAACCCTTTAGATTAGCCACGTGGAACATGTGCGGGCAAGGCTCTCGGTCTGCGCCCAAGGACAAATCCAAGATACGCCTGGTGGAGCACCTACTGGCGTTGGAAGACATCGACATGCTGGTTCTGACGGAGACACACACTGTCTCGCTCCCGGTCAGCCGGCGCGTACAAGTTTTGGAGCAATCTGGCCTGGCACACAGGGCCGGGGTAGCTATCGTGGTTAAGGCCGGGTCAGGGTGGGAAGTCCTGCACAAAGAAGTTGTGATCCCCGGGTACGCGATAATGGTCCACGCGTCCCACAGAACCAGCAGGGAATCCTTCTGGATCCTTGGGGTGTACGGGGATATATTGAGAGGGCAGTCATCCCTGACTGAGTTCTACGAGAGACTGAGTGGTAGGCTAGAGGCGTTCGTAAGGCGGCAAGCCAGAACACATTGGGGTGGTTGCTTCGCAGCCGGGGACTGGAATTTTGTGGAGTTCGCTAGGGACAGGTTCCCGACTGGCCACCCGGACAGGGCGCCGATCAGGTTGCTGACCACATTTAATGATATGAAAGCGCTATGCGGCTTCGCCGATGCGGCAGGCCCGAATCCCGCCCCGCCTCTGTGGTCTTACAGCAAGGCTACAGCGCACGGCCGAGTATACTCTAGGCTAGACAGGATATACCGGCCAGTGCAGGGTTGGTCAGCCGGCAAAGTGGCGCCCTTAGATACGGGGGCCTCGGACCACAGACTTATAATGGTACCTGTGTACCCGAGGAAGCCGAGAATTGAGAAGGCCAAGCCGGCGCCCAGGTTACCGGACCTCGGGGTCCTCGACAAAGCAAAGAGCTTCTGGCCAGTGGTTATCCTGGCTTGGAACACATTAACAGCCGGTGGCCCTGTTACGCTAGAAAGATGGGCCGAGTTCAAAAGTACTGTCCTTGACAAGGGGTTGACTGAAGTAAGAGCCATGAAAAAGTCTGGTAAGAAGGACTGGGTGGCAGCTATGAAGAGAGAGGAGGTGTCGCCTGACATGATAATGAGCGCGGTCATGAATGCTAACAGACAAATGTGGGCCAGACGGCGCCCTCCAGCCAGAACTGCACCCAAATGGCCCTGCGCTATACCCTCTTACGAAGTCCTGCCACAAGCGAGCAAGCACTTTGTCGCCAGCGAGGCGTCACCATGGCAAGTCATGACGAAGAAACAACCCCCCGCCGCGTCGAATAAGGGCAAGGCTAGCCCACTACAGTTCCTGTTACCACGGGGGGAGAAGGGCGTGGCCGATCTTTTGAAGGAGCGAGCTTCTGCTCTGGACTCCTCCACAAAAGCTAAGTGGGAGAAAATGACCAGGACCCACTCATCTGAGTGGTTCAAACAATCCTCTAACAAGGAGCTGGATGAGAGAGGCAGCCGGGCATCGGTCTCTGTGGAAGGGCTACGGCGACCGACCGATGATATTGCCCAAACAAGCCTCGCCGGAATGACATGCGTAGCTAGAGATTATTTCTTTGACTTGCACACCCCTGAACGCGCTGACCATGAGAGGCTCGTTGCGCAGCAGGCACTGTTGGAAGAGGTTAGAATCCAGAGCCAGCAACGCCCCGACCCTAAGCCGGAGGATGTCTTGGAGGGGCCCTTCACAGAGGAGGAGATGAGGGCCCTCCTCTCGAAAATGCCGAACACCGCCCCAGGGCCGGACGGCATCCACTACAGCTTCTGGAAGCAACTCATAAGGATGCTCACTGGACTACAAGACAGCGACGACCCGCCCATGACATTCTGGTCGGCGTTTGCCGACCTGACGGAGGACATCGCTGAGAGAGGTTCCTCCAGAGCGGGGTTCAAAAATGCTAACATCAGCCTCTTCTATAAGAAAGGAGACCCTACCCTAGTGTCTAATTACAGGCCGATCTCGTCCATGAATACGGACTGTAAAATGTACACTAACCTGATAAACTCGAGGCTCGCCCCCTGGGCGGTGGCCAAGCTCCACCCGGACCAGAAAGGGTTCGTGCCGGGGCGGCTTATGAATGAACACACTAGGCTGGCCTCGGAGGTAGCGCACCTCTGTGACGTGACAGGCACACCAGGCTTCATAGTCGGCTTGGACCAAGCAAAGGCTTACGACAGAGTGGACCAGCCCTGGCTCTTGCAGGTCCTGGTTGCGTCAGGGCTCCCCCCTGATCTTATCCTGCTGATCAGTGACCTCACCAACACTTGCAAGTCTAGAGTTCGCATCAACAGTGGGTACAGCCCGTATTTCACGTTGAAACGGGGTGTGCGGCAGGGTGACCCACTGTCATGCCTCCTGTTCAACTTCTCCATTGAGCCCCTGGCCATTAAGCTGCGACAGGTGGTTAAAGGCCTTGCCGTGCCGGGCCTGGCACCCGTGAAAGTCATGCTGTATGCTGACGACATTAACCTTTTCATTGGACAGGACGACTCTGTGCAAGAGATATCTGACTGTTTGTCTTCGGTGTCCAAAGCCATCGGCTCGAAGTTTAACATGGACAAGACAGACGTTAAGCCGGTTGGCCCACACGAGTTCCAACTTGCTTGCTACGCCCAGCAGGACATGGGCGGCCGTTCCATACCGGGCGCACACATCCTGCCGCCTGCGGACCCCTTGCGCATACTAGGGGTCTGGGTTGGTAGCCGAGATTTTGCGGCTGATAGATGGTTGCAAATTGACAAGCACATAAAGAAGATCATATCGCAGTGGCGGGCGATTGGTGCTTCTGCGAGGAATAGGTCGCTCCTGGCGAAGGCCCTCATGCTCTCCAGGTGCCATTTCTTGATGGATGGTAATGGTATCCCGCCAAGCATGCTCAACAGGGTCGGGAACAGAATAATGAACTTCGTCTGGGGAAAATTCTCCGCGATGGCTTACAAAACCTTGGAAGCCCCTCTGGCGGAGGGAGGCCTCAACACGCCCTCCCTCACGACCCGGAAGATGGCTACTGACCTGAAGTTCCTCAGCGACCTAGTCACAGGGGATCAGAGGGTGCCCTGGAAACAGTGGACCTGGATGGACCTTAAGATGGCCTCTACATCCAGTAGAGCCGGCACACACGGGGGCTTTAACCCTTTCCTACAACAAGCGCATACGATGCCCTCTCTACTACAGAGCAGGGTGTCCCAGGCATTCCTGACCGCTAGGAAGTTCGGGCTGGACATGGTCTGTGCTGCCCCGTCCGTAGAGGCGAGGATGAGAGTGCCTATCTTTAACCACCCAGCCCTGCCTAGGCCAGGCTCACAGAGATTCAAAAAGTTGCTTCACCTCAGAGATAGTGGGGTGCGTGAGGTGGTCCACCTTTACGCTCCCCCTCCCCTCAGAGGGACCGGCCTGAAAAGGACAGCATCGGCCATGAAGGAACTGGTGCACGCGTCAAGCTGGTCGCCGCTGAGGAATCTGGGCGCCCTAGGCACGCACCAGAGCGTTAATATCTGGCCCAACATGGACGGCCCTCTCGGGTGCGTGAGGATCTTTACGGCCCCGAAGTCAATCATTGTGGGGCGGATCGTCACGGACGCCTACAAGAGGGCTAGAGTACGGAACCACATGGTTGAGTATACTCCAGCCGCGCCGCCTGTTGGCAGGAGAGCGGACCCCATTGCCTATGAACGGGATATACATGTCTGGACGGATGGATCCGCTAAGGACAACGGTACTGATGCCTGCACCGCAGGTTCTGCGTGGGTGTCGGACATGCAGTTCCAGGACGCCGTTTCTTTGACAGGGGCGACACTCTCTAACAATGTCGCCGAAGTTGCGGCCGTCACGCTGTGCCTGATGGCTTGGAGAGATGCCCACTTGGTCATCCACACCGACTCTACCTTCGTTCTAGGCTTACTGAGCGGGGGCCTCCTGGCCATGGAGAGAGACGGATGGGGCGATGCCCCTCGGCATCTGAATAGGGGCCCGCCGACACCCCTTCTACGAACACTCCTCTACTTGCTGCAAGATAGGACAGGAAGGCTGCGGTTTGAGAAGGCCAAGGCTCACGGAAATGATATCATGAATAACCTCGCTGATAAACTCGCCAATGAAGGTTGTGCGAGGGGCAGACCTTTAGATATTGGCTCGCTAACAGTGCCGCGCGGGTGGATTGACGACGCCCCCGTCCTTTGCCACCAGCCCCTGGATTACCTGACTAAGCTGGTGGTGCGCGCGAGATTGGGAGCGCCTGCGAAGACATTGAAGTTCGAGGCCTTCTCTGACAGGTGGATGGTCGCCCTGGGCTTTATGTTTGGGGTGGTGTTGGACCCAGGGAATTACATCGGGAAAGTGTGGAGCCTGACCATTCCCGAGGGAATGAAAGAGGTGCTCTGGAAAGAAATGAACGGGGCGCAAGTCCTCGGTCACAGGTACTATGGCCGGGGGCACACTAAGTCCGACTTGGGACGGTTCTGCCCGTGCGAGGCGGAGATGGCTCTGGGACACATTCTTATAGGATGCAACGCCTACGTGTTGCAGCCCCTATTGGTGTGTCTAATGGAAGTCCTGGGCGCTCTGCACCCTGATTCTAGCTTTAAGACACTCTCCCCTGACTCTTGGGGCGCATCACCCTGGTTCCCCCTCCTCGCGCTGGGGGCGCTAGAAGACGCGGCCTACCCCATAGTGAAGGGGCGGAAGAAAATACTCAAGAGTCTAAAGAAGTCTAGGCAACAACGGGAATGGATTATAGGTAACTACTATTGGGCCTTATGGAAGTGGCGCATGAAGGAGATCCACGACACAGATTTCCGCTTCGTGCCCGCGAACTGTGTAGCCTCTCTACGCGATATACTGTCTGCTCCGGTCCCGGCACATTCGTTGAATAAGGGAGCAGCAGGCGAAAATAACGAAAAACCGCCTGACAATGCCTCTGGCCCTGCGGCCGCCCCCTTGGTGGGCGGTCTCGGGTGCCTGCCACCCCCTGTGTCCCACCTCCTGCGACAGGGCGCTGGGGTACAGCTCTCTAAAAAAGGTATGTCTATTCTGCGAGCCATTCAGGCTCCAGTCGCGAATGAGCGCTCGCGCTGCCTCCCTAGTCGAGAGGCAGTTCTGCGGGCTCTCACGGATGGTGCCTACGCCTAGCGTGGGGAGGTTCCAAGTCACTGACGAAAACGTTCCACGTCGTCCTCATCACCCTTTCTCCACCCTCTGGGGGCAGGTCCTACTCCTGTCGTAAGGTGGGGAATAGCGGATCCTGTCTGAGCTCACATTGGGCGGACGGCGGGGTCCCAGGGAGGGACGTTAAACCATTTCTGGGCGGTCCGGTAAGGTGCGCCCTGTCAGCCGCAGGCAGGGGTCATCATCGCCGATGTCAGACAGGAGGCCCCCCGCAGGTTTAGTGGGTATTCCACGGTCGCTCCGGCCGCTGGCGACCCCCACACTCCCGGCCTCTGAAGCCGTCTCACACTGGAAATTCCTCTTAGGCGACAGGAGACCATTTCCCTGTTGAGGAACAGTGGGCTGTATTGGCGCCTCCAACAGGCAACGGGGTCTTAAACCAGATTCCTGCGGGTGACGGTAGGGAGAGTTCTAGAGAACAGGCGGTGCCAGACGATGGGGCACCACTCCACAGACTTGTCAGCTGAGGGGGCCGGGAGACCACTTCCCCCCTCTGACATTGTCATGTAGTCGGCGGCAGAGCTGCCTCCCTGACCCACAAAAAAAAAAAAAAAAAAAGTGGAGCGAAGTGGAGGCGGGGGTGATGTGTGAGTGGAACCCACACAGAGGCGGTGAGGTGGAGGCTATGCGAACGCGGTGGTACGGGAGTGGAAGCGAAGAGGAATTAGTGGAGTGCGCAGGGCGGAGGCGGGTCTACACTATAGGAATAAGTCCAGCAGCATGCGGGAATGGTACAAGCAATCGGAGACATAGTATACGAGCGGTCATCACAGGGAAAGAGTCCATAATACGAAGCACGGGTCAAGGGGAGCGGGGGAAGGAGTCGGAGGGATCGGAGGGCGGTCGGAATAGGGATCGGAGCGATCGGGGAGAGCGGAGATCGTTGGAATAAAAGGGAAAGGGGAGGAAAAAGGCAATATTATCACATAGACGACGTACATCCCAACGGTTATATGTCTCAGTAAATCCCGCAACTGGTGTGATATACATTCCCTTCGGGGTCCATCATAGGGGATGAACCCTACCCGCCGCGCTGCCCTACCCGCTTTTGAGCACCCTACCATAGCGTTCGATGAACCCAGCCAAAACATGGGGAACCCCCCTTCACCAGCCTACACCGCCATTGAAACCAGTATACCCCCGAATATTACCAATGTAGCTGATATTAGTTCTAAACCACAGAAACAACCAAGCGCCCCAAGCTGCAGAGACAGCTGAGCAGCCCGAACAGAAACCGCACGCAGATTGCTGCCCACATAGCTTGACCACGCTGTTACAGCCCCCGCCCCGCTATGACCCACACACCCCTGACCACTGAATACAACGTGTTGCAAACCCCCCGCATCCAACACAGGCACAGAACCGAAATGATAGCCGAGTACACACAGCACAAAGGTAACCACTATGACCCCTGACACCACTAGCTCCCAACAGCCCTTAATACGCCAACACTAGCACCAAATCTTAGCGACAAGTGAGACCCCAACAGAATGACTGGCGAGCCGTACAGGCACATGAGAACCGTTTTGAAATTAAGTGGAAGCAAAAACATGGATCACAACGGACAACAAATAGGAAATTAAATATCCAACGCTGTACCCATGCCCTATGGGTGAATGGACAATTTATCAACACCGCCTCCATCCCAGGCCCAACTACAGAACCCTCGATGAATTTACTATGACACCTGAGTGCTAGGACTCGGAACTGGCAACCAAAGCCCTGATAACCAAAGGTTAAAGTCCCCCCTATGGGGACAAATGTTTCATTGACTTCGACTCCAACCCATATCCAGCCATGGATTTCTCTTAACGGGATGTAGCTGGGACCACCGGCAGGGGGGGGTTTTAGGGGGTAGGTCAGGCGGCAGACTGTCCAACGGGCGAAAAGGCCCACTGGCAAGCCGTACTGGAGTCCCTCACAACGTGCATGACGCATTTCCCTCCTCTTCCCCCAACCAAAAAAAAAAAAAAAAAAAAAAAAAACTTGGTCTGGCACCGAGGTGGCTTGGGTCACCACCAAAGGCTTGAGACAATCTTCCAATAGATAATGTTGTGGACCGAGAAATATTGTAAAACCGCCACCTCCAAAATATTGGGAAGTTGGTCGGGATCATGAACACTCATTCAACATGCAAGAGCCAGGTTTGCTCAATATTCAACTATATTTCACCTCTGCATAGGGGATAGCCTATCTGTGACACTAGGGAAGGTGAAACTACAAGCGGAATTTCCAAAGAGACACCAATAAACTGAAATACAAGCACGGAGGTTGAGGAGAAACCCCAGGGTTATGTACTGTTGAAAACCTGGGTCCAAGAGGTCCCAAATACAAAGTCATCAAAATCAAGAGTAACTGATCGGGTGTGAGATGTCGGTGGGATTGTCAGGACAGCGGGTGAATGCAGGCCTGTACGACAATCTGGAGGTACCCAATATAGTAAACTATTGTTTGAATCCCTGACCCAACCATTCGCATCTGGTTGTGCGCAAAAATCGGCATGGGCCGGGTCGCAAGAGAGTGATGGTTGGATAGGAGGGTGTGGAAATAGGTCCCACACATGTATTGTGGTGTCCCAAGATCCGGATACAATGTGCTTCCCTTCAGGAGAGCAAGCGATAGACATGACCGGGTCGGCATGCGCCATCAAAGGCTTTCCAATTACAGCACCGGTCTTGGCATCCCAGACTCGAATGGTTCTGTCACGAGATCCAGATATAATGTACTGCCCACTGGGAGAGTAAACAACAGAGCGGACCCAATCAGTGTGCCCCTCCAGAGGCTTGCCAACTCCGGTACCGGTTTCAGCATCCCAAATCCGGATGGTCCTGTCATCAGATCCAGAGACGATGTACTCCCCATTAGGAGAATAAGCAACACAATTCACGTCGCCAGTGTGCCCCTCTAGAGGATTGCCAATGGCAACACCAGTCTCGGCATCCCACGTCCGAATGGTCCTATCATAGGATCCAGAAATGATTCGCCGCCCATTAGGAGAGTATGCAATGGACTGCACATTGGACGTGTGGCCCTTTAGAGGCTCACCAATCACAGTACCGGTCTCAGCGTCCCATATTCGAATGGTTCTGTCTGAAGATCCAGAGATGATACGCTGCCCATTGGGAGAGTAAGCAACGGATGATATAGCCCCGGTATGCCCCTCTAGAGGTTTCATTACTGCAGCACCAATCTCGGCGTCCCAGATTTGAATGGTCTCATCATCAGATCCAGAGACGATGCGTTGTCCATTGGGAGAGCAAGCAATGGACCACACGCGGTCAGTGTACCCCTGTAGAGGCTTGCCAACTATAGCACCAGTCTCGGCATCCCATATCCGAATAGTCATGTCAAAGGATCCAGAGATGATGTACCGTCCATCGGGAGAGTAAACCACAGAGGTCACCGCAGCAGTGTGCCCCGCCACAGGGTTACCCAATGCAGCACCAGTCTTGGCATCCCAGGTTCGAATGGTGTAGTCACTGGATACCGAGATGATGTGCTCCCCATTGGTAGAATAGGCAACAGAGTTCACATGCCAGGTATGTCCCTGTAGAGGTGTGCCAATTGCTGTGCCAGTTTCGGCATCCCAAATTCTAATGGTCTTGTCACGCGATCCGGAGATGATGTACTGCCCGTTGGGAGAGTAAGCAACAGTTCGCACTATCTCTTTGTGCCCCTCCAGAGGCCTGCCAATTGCAGCACCACTCTTCGCATCCCAGATTCGAAGGGTTCTATCAACGGATCCGGAGACGATATGCCGTCCATTGGGAGAGTGTGCAACAGAGCACACAGTGTCAGTGTGCCCCTCCAGAGGGTGGCAAACTGCAGCACCAGTGTTGGCATCCCAGATTCGAATGGTCTTATCACCGGATCCCGATATGATATGTTGCCCATTGGGAGAGTAAGCAATAGACGCCACAAATCCAGTGTGCCCCACCAGAGGGGTGCCGATTGTTGTGCCAGTTTCGGCATCCCAGATTCGAATGGTCTTGTCATTAGATCCGGAGATGATGTGCTGCCCATTAGGAGAGTAAGCAACACTCCACACACGACCAGTGTGACCTTCTAGAGGCCTGCCAACTGGGGCACCTGTCTCGGCATCCCAGATCCGAATTGTCATATCATCGGATCCAGAGATGATGTGCCGCCCACCGGGAGAGTAAGCAACAGATTCCACATCGTCAGTGTGACCAATCAGTGGGTTGCCGACTGTAGCACCAGTCTCGGCATCCCAGATGCGTATCGTTTTGTCATTGGATCCGGTCACGATGTGGTACCCGTTTGGGGAACAGCTGATGGAATTGATAGCGTCGGTGTGTCCAGTCCATTGCAATGGTGGCGCTGGCCATGTCAACAATTTCCCGCTTTGCATCTTGATAGTTTTAGTAAACGATTTGTTGAAGATTATCGATAAAGGTGACTGTGATGGTAGGAAGGGTCCAGTTGAAATATAGATGTGCGGAGTGCTGATAGAGATGGGGTGGTGGAAGGTGATGATGAAACGGCAAACATCCTGGATTCTTTGAACAATATTTGAACCGGCATTCTACTTCCAGTTAAATTCATTTTCGCAGGTGACAACTTGGAGCTGAACTCACCTTGGCCCAAGAGATCACTCGTCGCAGGCTTGGAGCGCCAATCGGGACCATTCCCACAAGACTCAATACTTCAACCCAAAATAGACCATACAACCCTTCGAAGAATTCCTTCAACTCTCCCCACACGCAAGGATCTCCATTGTCAGGAGTAAAGCAAAGGTGGTTTGACCAATAGAGAGAACTGTATTGCAAAACATCGGAAACGTGCTCCTTGATTCGGGATGGGAGATCTTTGATATCTGCATTAGCAAGTCGGGAATCGTCGAGGTTGCAGATATTGAAACGGAGCTGTTCCATCATCGTCTTGAGGCAAGCACTTCCCAGCTGCGTGTTCGCGTCTTCAATATTCACTCTACAAGCGCAGTGGACGTTGACGAAGAACTCCGAAATTGACAAATGCCGGACACGAACCCCTCCATTGGCCGATTCGTCTCGATATAACAGGGAGCTGAGATCATTCACCCACTTTTTGACCAAATTGGGTTTCACTCCCGCCAGTTCTGCAATCGATTCGTCACACAGTGTGCGATACGGAGCCGTTGTAAGAAGCACTCCAATCACCTGCCGAAAGTCGGCGTTGCCTGACACCTTTCGTAATTTCAAGATACTGGAGTAAAGGTTGTATAGAGGTTTCAAGCTAGTACCAGCTGCGTCTTGCAATGCTACCTTCAAAGTCTCTTCGGGGTCCTCACATTGCTCAAGGGCAAGAACAAGAGTCTTGATGAAGATGAAAAGACCATTCGCCTGAGAGATAGCTCCGTCAAAGAGCGGTTGTCCTGGCCAAGGGGTAGGCAGACACCACACTTTGGCCACTGAATCGAACTGGCTTCGGGCGAAGGTTTTCAAATCAGCTCCGGCTTCCTGATCCATAGACAATTCATAGGGTGAATACGACGATCGGGGGAGCCGATGAAAGAAATACTGAATCTCGTCTTCAGGTCTACTGGTGACAATGATTTTAAGCCACGGGGCATGTCCGACCACATCTTTTAGAACCTTCAAGAGGATTGGACGATTTTTGTAGTCACCACATTCGTCGAGTGCGTCAATGACAAAGACGAGAGCGTGTTTTGGGTGGCGAGGAAGGCTGTGGATGAAGTCAAGGAAGAGGGAGTCCTTCATCGACTTTGATGTCAGATCTGGATCGCTACGAAGACGGTCTGCCACGATCCTCCGAAAGGGAGGAAATTTTTCGGCAAGTTTGGAGATGAGAGTAGGAAGGATATTTCTGAGATCGCTCATATTCGCGTCATCCCTCTGGCAGAAAAATGCTCCGGCGAGGCGCTGTTTATTGTGAAGCCTTTCACAAATTGAATGAGCTAATGATGTTTTGCCAATTCCAGGTAAACCGTGGATCCAGTATAGATTGCCGGTTTCTGATCCATTGACCGCCCAGGTCATGATTTGATTCAAGAGACCTTCGCGGGTGCCTGCCATACAGCAGAGTTCCAAGTCATAACCAGTCTCAACGCGTTTAAGCCGTGTAAGCAAAAATTCCTGCTCTGCACGAGCCATTGAGAACGGGTGATCACCAGGTAGGGACAATACGTGCTTACCATTCTTTTTGGCGAGGCGGAGCGTCTCAACATCCACTGCGTGGTTGAAGTCCTCAATGACCTTAGTCAATTCTTTGTCCATTTCTTCGATCTTCTCTGGGTTGGCCGGCGTTCTCGCTGTGATCATCAGTATTCGCCAAATCCAGGACATGACCGCTTACTACCTTTGACATAGTTGCATGAGAATTCTGCGACCATTCGCATCACTTCAAACATTCGCTGGATCACCTTCTCCAAGATTTCTGTCTCTTCGCAGACAACATCGTCTGCGACCTTCTCCCCCAATGGCAAAATGCGCTCCAACCGACCCAGCAGGGCCAACGGCATCTGGTCATATTTGTTTTGCTCCTTCAAGAGCTACGTCGTCATGCATTAGGTCTGTTCCTGATATGCAAGCAGCGGGTACGAACTTCAAACGTGACTCTGGCAAGACCAAAGACAGCCTTTGAGACAGGGTTCAACTAGGAAGTGTCAGTGTCTCACTGGTGTCCATTTGGGAGAATTGACCTCTGCGAAGACAGCCCCGTACTTGATAGCCTTGTCCACAATCCCCTCTGTTGATGCACTCATCATTGGGGAGTGTTCCTTTAGCAATTCCTTGAGTTCTTTGAGCAAGCCGTGGAGAGTTTCCGCCTATGCGGACGTCAATAGCTGGGTGCAATGGGAAGTTGCAAAGAGACGAACCGTAGGACCCGCAGAGAAGTGTAATTTAAATGAGCAATGATATTTTCCAACGACAACGACCTCTGCGCTTCTGTATCAGGTATGAAGAAACTGGATGGGGAGTATGACCGACCCGGTACCATAATCTCGTGCTCTCCAGAGGCCCAGTACGCATCAAATAGCTTGTGGAGGCCAATCTCCTTGATATTCCGGTCCTTCTTCGCGAATAGCAGATGACTACTCTTCATTTGAATCTCTACGCGCACTTGGGATCTCGGAGAAATATCTCTATATACGCACATGCCTCGGTGAGTGTACGTTGTTAAGAGACCGAGGACATACGGGCGCTGGACTGGTGCCCACGTCTGGTTGTCTTTTCTCTCTAATTCTATTGTGTCGCCTCCTACAATCAACACCAGCTTATACTTCAAATCTGGAACATCTTGCACAATGATTTCTTTTTGGGCCCTGAGATGAGCGATATGGACCTAAAATGAAGTGAAGCGCCGCACCATTCAGGTAGAGGCTTTTGGGGTATCATCAGTGACAACGTGGCGCTATATAACCGTCGAGATGCTCACAGGCTCATTCCTTGGGGTGCCTTGGTCGCCATGGTTGTTCCCTCGGTATGACTTCGGGGTCCAGGAGAGGATCGATCGGGGATTCGGCATTGGCGCCCACTCACCGATGACAGCTGACGCCTGTGATGCCCTCCTCACAGCCAGAATTTTTGCACCACAGTGGCCCAATTAGAAAGCAACGCACGAGAGCCCGATCACTCGCTCAGTCAGGTGAAGAACGCCAGGCGGAGTGTTGGAATCCGTCTTGCCTTCTTTCATTTTCGCATCTACGCCTTCACTGGGGACATGACAAGGTACCACTGTTGCGATTCTTTGACTGTCGCGCATCGATCACGATTCAGCAGCGGGGCTATTCGTGCGACTCATCTTTCTCGATGAGTGGGCCCCCATCCCTAAGACAGAGAAGCCCGGTGAGTAGTAGGCCGTGTACTACCCTCCTTGGTTGGTATAGGAACCAATGGGACGCACTTCTCGGTGTCCTTGGGGTCAAAGCCAACTGCGGGCTCTCCGGATATGGTTTTCGGGTCGTGCCAGAGTTGTCTACCACGACTACGGCCTCTACCACTACTACATTACCCCTCTCTCTGCCTTCTATTTGTTGTGTCCATCTCCCCGTCTTTCCATTCTTTATTGCGGGATTTGTGTTAGTCCAGTGGAGGAGCTACAGCTAGAACTGCCTCGTTTCTTTTATTCTATCATGTATCTGCGAAGGGATCTAGGCAGACTCTTGGAGACTAAGGACTTATACTTGCGTATCAGTTACGTCTCTCGACAATGTGGTCCACATCTTGAACCTGTCCCATTCAGAGGCGTTCTGATCAGTCTTCACGGACGGACCACTTCTGCTAGGTCTGCACAAATCGGCTCTGAATAACGCGCAATATTCAGCCTGACCAAGCGCAACCTTCGAAATTAGCTGGCAAAAAATTGAACACTTCCCACCATTCTAACACTCCCGATTACTCATATTTACCAGACACAAGGTACAGCAATATTACATACAGGAAGCGTTACTACCTCAACTGACTCTTCCTAAGTGATACTTCGCAATGACTGCAACGGAAGAAATAAAAAACTGGATGAATGCGCAAAACATCTATGTACAAAGTACTCGGACTTTCGGATCCAGTCAAGACAGCGGAGGGCAAATGGCTCCTCCTTCCCGTGTTCCTCAAAGCCAAAGGACTCGTCGAACAACACATCGACTCGCTTGATTATTTTGTCAACCACGATCTTAGGAACCTCCTCAACACGAACAACTGTGTTACCTCAGACGTCGAACCAAAGTTTTTCCTCGTCTACACCAATATCTATGTCGGTATGCCGGAGCAAGATGACCATGGAGGTGGTGGCACCGGTGGCGCTGGGAACGGTCCGTCACACCGCAGAACGCAGGCTGAGGTACACGACGCAATCTGCACCGGTGGTCGTCGGTATCGAGTATCCGCGGGGGAGCAGGCCCATCAAACGGCTGCGAGTTATGCTGACCCGCCTACTGACTACGCTCGGGAGCAACAAGTGCATACTCAGTAGTAATTCCGAGGTGGAGCCTGCTACCATGTCCGAGTGGCCACTCGATCCAGGGGGTTATTTCGCCGTCAAAGGCACGGAGAAGGTCATTTTCGTTCAGGAGCAGCTGAGCAATAATCGAATCTTGGTCGAGACGGATAGCTCGAAGGGTATTGCGTCTGTCTTGGTGACCTCGTGAGTCTGTCCGCTCTCCCACGAACCAGTCTGAATATAAATTTTATATCCAGGTCAACCCACTCCGGTTTCAAATCGAAGACGCACGTGGTCATGAAGAAGGGACTTATCTCCCTCAACCATAACTCTTTCACAGAAGGCGTTCCTATCGCCGTTGCACTGAAGACACTAGGCGTCCAGTCCGACAAGGAAATCTCCTTCTCTGCGCTCAAAATACCGAGTCATACCAAGGAGCATTCTCTCCCAACCTTGAGAAAGCCGCCAAGTGCGGTTTCTTCCACAACTCAGCAAGCAAAAGAATCGAACGCGTGTTATTCGGAAGGTGGCTGGTCCGCGCAGACCAGCTTGGGAGGAGGGCATGGAGCCATTGGTCATAGTTGTCTCGACGCACGTATCGGTTGTCAATCTCGATTCGACTTCCAAGGCACTATGTTGTAAGCATGACTCGGCGATTTTGTACGGCCAATCAAGGCTCATCATTAGTGGATGACAGAGGCTACGTAGGCAACAAGCGACTAGAACTGTGAGCTGACTATCTCTCATTTAACAATGACGTTGTAACAGCTTTCCTTCTCAGTGCTGGTCAACTGCTTTCACTGCGTTTCGAAGATCCCTTCAAAAACTGGAACGCGAACTTGAAACTGGCGATCGATAAAGTCCTACAGGAACCATCTCGAACAACCGAATTTGATGCGTACAAGACAATTCTCGCAATAGGCCAACCAATCCCTCTCGGCTTCATCCGTGCCATCTCTACCTGCAACTAGTCCCTCAAGCGATTCAAGATGGAGCATGCCGGGGTCACGCACGTCCTCAGCCGTCTGTCCTTCATATTAGCACCAGGGATGGTGACCCGATTTGGTCCCGATTGAGAAAACTAGAAAAGTCAGCGGACCAAGAGCGCTTCAACCGAGTCAATGGGGTATATCATGCCCTAGCGATTCACCCGAAGGGGAAGCGTGCGGGCTGGTCAAGGACCTTGTGTTAATGACCCATCTTACGACGGATGTCAAGGAACCAATCTTGCGGATTGCTACTCTACTAGGTGTTGAGGGTGAGAACAGTGTTCTGTTATCCAGCTCGATGACTCACATTGCTCTCCCAGACATTGTGATGTCCACGGGCACGGACCGACCTCCTTCGTAGTTCACATCAACGGTCGCATCGTCAGTATTACTCGGTTCCCTGCCATGTTTGTTGCTCAGTTCCGCACGCTGAGGCGTGCCGGCAAGATCAACGAGTTTGTCGGTATTTATATCACAAAACGGTCAATATTGCAAGTGACGGTGGACGAATCTGCCGGCGGTTGATCATCGTTGAACACATGCGAATGAAGGTGACCAGTGAGCATATCCAGGTTCATTCGTTCCTCCCTGTAGTCTAGGAGAAGGAGTCGCTCACGTCTGTCTTAGTTCCTGAAAGCCAGTAAGATGAGCTTTGAAGACCTTCTCCATCGCCGACTAGTAGAATATGTGGGCGTCGACGAAGTGAACGACTCACACATCGAACTCCACGAGGACCAAACTGAGTCTCCGACGACTCATTTAGAAATAGAACCGTTCATAACCCTGGGTGCCGTCGCTGAACTCATTCCCTACCGATACTACAACCAGTCACTTTGTAATGCCTATCAATGTGCCATGGGCAAGCAAGCCATTGGGCCTATAGCATTCAACTAGCTCAACCGCATCGATAGACTGTTGTATCTGTTGGTGTACCCATAGCAGCCCATGTTCAAGACAAAAACTATCGCACTTGCTGGATACGACAAACTCCCAGTAGGACAAAACGCGACTGTGGCGATTATGAGTTACTCGGGATACAACATCGAAGACGCACTTATCCTGAACAAAGCAAGAGTGCTACGGTGTCCCTTTCAATGTCCCTATAAGCTGGTCATATACTATGGGAGCTTGGATCACGGCTATGGACGATGTCAAAGTGCTTAGAAAAAACACAACACTCATCAGAAAATATCCAATGGAACGTACGTACGACACTTTCGCGACCGAAGCATGTTACTCATCTTTATCTACCAGGTTTGACCGTCTTGCAGGTGCGCCCATAGACGAACTGACGAAGAAAATGGTCATGAAATACGAAATCATCGATGGGGACGCCATGGCCATGACAGGAGAACGTGTGGATCCCGAAGACGTCTACGTCAACGAGCAGACGCCGACAAATGACAATGACAATACCACAGTGTCAGCGGTACCGGCAGGATTCAAGAATACTCCACTGACCTACAAAGCGCCAGTGTCAGGGTATACTGACAAGGTTGAACACCCAATGCATTTTTCGAGGACGTTCGCTCACAGTATTACACTTAGGTTATGCTCACCGGCACCGAAAATGATCAAATCCTCATCAACGTAGGCCGGAGCTCGAGATAAATTTTCATTACGACATGGAAAAAGGTGTGCAATCCTATACTACACTTATGATAGACCTCACCTCAATGACTTTGGAAAGGCGCTACTGGTTTGATCGTCAAAGACCAAGGCAGCTGCCCAGGTTAGTTCCCCCTTTCATAAGTCCCCTTCTCATACCTTCTCCAGAGCCTATCATGAATCCACACGGTTTCCCTTTTCGAATGACGGTTGGTAAGATGATGGAGCTACTCGCTGGGAAGGTATGTAGCCCGGTACGTTTGCGTATCTCTCTTAACCGAGTGTGCAGGCAGGTGTGATACGTGGTACTCTGGAATACGGCACTGTGTTCGGAGGGTGGGGATCTGGGCCTAAACTGACGGCTGATTAGGTTAGGTCGAAGACATGCCCGGTATCCTCATCTGCAAAGGGTTCTGGAAAGTATATGCTGGCTAGCGGGATCACTGGCGAGCCTTTGGAGGTATACGTTTATTTTGGGCCAATCCACTATCAGGTATGTACTGTGTCTTCAGTGCGGCGATAAGTAGTACCGCTCACGATTTCAACAGAAATTCAGTAGGTCAACAACTTCTTGTATGGTTGCCTAGCTCACTCATACATAGAACACATTGTGATTGACAGAATGCACGCTCGAGCACGGTACGTATTGCCGAATATAGCAGCTGATTTATTGACGCTCTGGACTAGTAGTCCTTGGGCAACCTAACTTATCAGCCGACTGAGGTCCAATCAAGAAACGGTGGTCTACGATCAGGAGAGCTAGAGCGAGACTGATACAGAGCCACACAACTTCTGCTCGAACGGTTCTCAAGTACACGCTTGTCGAGCGTGCGGGCGGATGGGATATAATGGATGGTGCGCATACTGCAAGAGCTCCAAGAAGGTGGCCCGGTTTATGCCGCCAAGTTGCTCGTCCAGGAGGTGCGTATTCGGTTCTGGAGCCGAAATGATTCATGCCCTCTGAGCGAGCTTTCTTGCAGGTGGGCTCCATGAATGTAATACCACGGCTGACCATGGACGACGCAATTCGTCATCGAGGAGAAAATCATGTCGACGTACTCGGTCGCACCGGTCGTTGCGGTGGGGTGGGAGGGCTTCTTCAGCGGACCCTCGATCCTGCTTTTCACTGTGCTCCCGATCCCCTTCCCATCAATCGCCGCGCGCTCGCCGTTCTTCGATCTCCCCCGCGGATGACACCAGACTGACTCTAACCCACGCGCCCTTGTTGGCTCGTCCGTCGCCATCGCGTTCTCCATCGGCTTCTTCAACTTCTTCGGTCTCAGCGTCACCCGGCGCGTCTCCGCCACTGCGCGGAATATCACTGACACATTCATGCGCGTGGATTGGCATATCTCCAGAGGCAAAACCGTCACAACAAGGAATATACACCAATAAATCGCAATGCTGACAGCTGAAAATGTACCCCTCTTTCCTCTCCCGTGACTGCTACCATATCTTTCCTCCAAACCCAACCCAATCACTATGTTTTTGCCTCGACGTTGAACTGGTTTGATAAGCCCCATGACGGTGTTATAATATCGCCTTCGTTCCCATAATTGATTTTGTACCACGATACGATACGACGAGTACAACCGTGTTTGTTGAGGCCAGCTACGAACAGATAAGGATACAAATAACCGTATAAAGTATTCGATCGTGGATGTGTAATAGTGACGAATTCTCCGCTATGATCCGTCGACTTGGAGTGTCAGCGGTTTTCACCCGCAAATACAATTGAGTCCACAGTATTATTCTACCTGTGTAAAAAATACTACAACAGGTACGTTGCAATGAGTTAAAAACAAATGGAGGTATTTAATTGGGATTCGATCGGGTACGGGGAGGGTGATCCGACCTCAAGACTAAGGGCCATTGCTAAGGTAAGCCAATACCCGATGACGCCGTGACTGCCCTGCTGGCAGATCCCGACAGCCTCATTGTCTCTTTATACAGACGCTGCACCCGCACAAAACTCTTGCTGCACACTCGATGATGATCCAAAATTGCCCAGTCGAAGTCCTCGACAATATATTCGACCACACGGCATATTTGGATCCAGAGAATGCGCAAGCGGTCCTCTGCTCGCTCATGCTCACTTGCTCGCACTTCCGTGTGATCGCCAAACGCCACTTCATTCGCATAGTGTGTCTACCAAACGCGGAAAAAGTCAACGCATTTACCGGCTACCTCATGCGGGTCGTCGAAAGTGGTGATTATGGTACTCGTGTGCTCCCCATCCAGCATTTGGCGGTAGCGAGCGAGTTCCGTATCCCTCGAGGACGATTCAGTCAATCACGCACTGCTGAGGAGGTCGAAGTAGAGAGTAATCTCCCTTGGATCGTCACGATCGCCTCGCCCTCGCTTCTTACCCTAACAATCATCGGCGTAGACGGCTGCATGGAAGTAGAAGGTGTGGGAAAAGGCAGACACGTCTACAAGAGGGGGATCTCCGACGTGGTTCAATTTCCGCAGCTCCGTGAACTGGTTGCTCTTGACCAGCGGCTTATCCCCCTCGACCTCGACAAAAGTGGAGATAATACGCCCGATATTTCCAAGTACCCAAACCTACACAAGCTTTATATACTCAGCGATCATTCACTGGAAAGACTTCCGTCACCGTTACCCAACCTCCGCCACCTCCGCTTGGAAATGTTGGATAGGATGGAGAGCGCCCATGCGCGCCTTCCCTCCCTCGATAAAACCCTCCGTCTCCATTCTCTCATCATCGATGCCCCACCATATCACGAAGAGATTATCAACGACTGTTTCCGGTATAATCTACGCAAACCCAAAGCCGACTACAATCGTAAAATTGACAAATATCGAACATTCATAAAGCTGGTGTGCGATTCTGGTGACAGTGGGGTAGTTATCCCCGCAGTAGGAAACACCGACTCCACGAGTTGTACGCAGATTCTGGCCGCCTGGGC
>Ga0307515_10003469_pt1 | contig 33152 bp, 33 predicted proteins | sample 17_EM_MG_FD_194513 | JGI IMG/M metagenome (GOLD analysis project Ga0307515, IMG submission 194513) | Populus trichocarpa ectomycorrhiza microbial communities from riparian zone in the Pacific Northwest, United States - 17_EM | ecosystem: Host-associated > Plants > Roots > Unclassified | place... | reverse complement strand
CGTTGACTTAAAATCTCGCCTGGAGTATCGCCCAGAGCCTCGCCAGAGCCTTACGGGCGCAATTTTGTCGCAAAACCTACCTAAATTTTACCCAGTTAACAGCTTTATATTTTAATAAAAATCTAATCGATTATAGAGGAGACTGGTCTGATTTGACTTATTAGCTTATTAGGTTAAATAGGTGTTGTTAAGGAGTTAAATATACAGGTGAAAGTGTCTCTTATACAAAATTGCGAAAATTGAAGTCGAGCCTCACCAAAGCTCGCACCATAGGCCCTCAGACGGCAGGACAAGCCTGCGTTACTAATCAAAAATTATAAAAAACGCAGTGCGCGGGCCAGCCGTCTGAGTCGCTTACTGAGATAAACCAATCCGACTTCTCCACCTTCGTCGGCTTAACGCTGCTTCGAAAGTCATGCACGTTTAGTAAAAACGATAATTGCTAAACCCGAAAATATAAGTATTGACTGTTACCACTAGTCTTGAGCGGAATTCAAACCAGTCTCCTCTCCTGCGTCTCCCCGCCGAAGTTCGCAACCAGATTTACGAGCATGTGCTTGGCGGAAAACTGGTCCATGTGGGCATTCCAGAAAAGGAAAGCAGCAAAGATGTATGCCACTGGCTCTATTCTGCTATGATCTCCGAAGAGGACTTAAGTCTACACGCAGTCCCAGGTCCCCCTGAGATCCATCATGACGATCGAATTCCGCCGTACTCTACTCGTCATCACTGGTGTACTAAGCCGACTGCTCGCCGTGGGTCCTTAGAAAGACAGCACAAATTGCTGCATCTGGGATTACTTGGTACTTGTAAACAAATCTATCAAGAAGCGGCGTTACTATCATACAGTCTAAACACCTTCTCGTTCTCATCAGCGGACACATTGACTCGCTTCACCTCTGCCCTCATTCCTGATCAACGCCGGGCGCTTCGAGCGTTTTATTTTCGTATTCCCATCCATGATGATGTGTGGAGTACATGGCCGTGGAACAATGCAATCACGGTCGCTCTGGTGAAATCTTTACCCGGGCTGCGAGTCCTGCGCCTAGACCTAGAACTAGGACAATACTGTCAGCGCATCACCAACCCAGCACGTATCCCCACCGTCCATTTCTCCACTTACAGAGCAATCAGGATAGTTAACCATAAAGCACACACTAACTACCTATAAAACTCTCACTACCTTTATAACGTCCTCTGACTAGCGAATCCAAAAAGGCCACACTACACTCGCAATACAACTTCCTTCAAAACCTTCACTCTTTCCGCATCTGCTTGAATTTGCCCATAGCCTAACTCCAAGAACGAGCGATAATACTGCCCTGTCAACCTCCTACAGCATGGTTCTCTTCCCCGCCTTTCAAGCCATAGACGTCTTCAGCCTACTAGACGTCCTTAACATCCGTGCTCTTCAAAGACCCCTGCACATCTCACTACTATCGTCAACATTCGAGCCCGTCTCCACAAGACCTACCGTCATGAACGTCTCCGGGTCCAACTTCTGCGAGCCCATTGTGCCAACGCACACTTTTAACGCGCCACCGGAGGACTTGGAGGTGCTGGTTGTGCCGGGCGGAATTGAGACGAGAGGAGAGGCCCTTGTCGCTCCAGCGGTCGAGTTTGTGGGGAAAATGTATCCCAAGTTGAGATATTTGGCTAGTGTGTGTACGGGGGCGACGATTGCAGCGAAGGCGGGGGTGCTGGATGGGAGGAGAGCGACGACGAATAAGAGGCCGTGGGCTTGGGTGAGTGGTTGAGTGTATTTCTAGGGCCCCTCCTTATCGTTGCATCTTGGGTTCAACTTTCATAGCAAATTTGACCGTCTGCACTACTCGGCACTAGCTTACCAACCCCTCATAGGCAACAGCCCAGGGCCTAATGCGAACTGGATTCCTCAAGCTCGTTGGGTGGTCGATGGCAACATATGGTGTAAGCTTTGCAGTGTGTGGGAATTGGACGAGCGACTTTTTTGTAAAATGTAGCTCTAGAGCCTCTCTATATACACGAGGAAGGTATAGAAATAAATGAAAGGGGAGACTAATACGTAACTAAAACAGCGTGATACGTAAGTGATACGCAGTCGATACGCAGGCGATACGCAGGTGATACGCAGGTGATACGCAGGTGTTTTGGTATGGTACCGGTAGTCGGTTACATATGGTCTTCTCCCGGCGTCTCGGCGGGGATAGACGTGGCTTACGCTTTCGTTGCAGCGTTGTATTGGGATGATGTCGCTGGCGGGATTGCCAACTCGAGCGATTGTGTGCGATGGTTGGACCCTAGCTATGATCCCTTTGCGGCGGTTTGGAATGTCATGAAGAGATGGGACGTGGTAAGATCTGATAGTGAGTGATAATTAGAAAGTGGTACAGGTTAGTACATCGGAAGCGGGATTAGCATGTGGTATGAGAAGGTATAAGCGGTATTAATTTCTCGGATGTGTCAACTCAGGATATGTTGCATAAAACTCTTACAATCCGAGGAACATCAGCAGCTCTCCAGCTGCTTGGCCCATCTGTTTCCCCTCAGTGATCTCATGAGGCCAAGGCGAATCCACTATTCGACTTTCATAGCCTGCCTTAACAAGCATATATATCTTGGGTGCGTTCTTTCTCTGTTTCATGCGATGCCTTTGGACCTGAACCACCTCTAAGATATATGACCTGCGCATAACCCAGGTGATCCTTGCCATTCTGCGTCATACCAGTGACTAAGCGCTTTCATCCTCACAACATGACAATAACTTTTCTACTTATCACGTTTCTTATATCTCTTACCCGCAATACGCCGGGACGCGAAACTCGAACCGGTGTTGAACTCCCAAAAACGTCTGCAGACGTATTTTGGACACATTTGCCGTGGGCGCACCCCGATCACTTGAAAGAGATTATAATATACTCTTTTCTAGACGTCCACGAACTAATCATTGGAGCAAGATCCAGTGCGAAAGGGGTTTCGAGGAAAGCCAATCGTCCCTCAATATCCGTGGAGATGGATCCCACGTCCTAGAAGGCGATGTGATCAAATTTGGCGTACGAGAAGGCCGACTCCTGCAAATTACTTTCCGAGCAATATGCAACGCATAGAGCCCACCCTTTTTTGCGGTGGCACAGCGCAAGACCACTTCAGCAGCATACAGGTTTTATCTTTCCTCACGATTCAGCTCCATCACTGCTTATTTTTTGGACTCATTGGTTCGGCTGGAGCCTCCACCGGTACCTGTGTGGAGCTCAACTCAACCAGTCCCCCCACATTCACACCCATCCCCATAGGCTGGTCGTAGACCTGCTTATGCGGATCATAATATTGCCCGTAAGGCTGCTCATACGGATGTTCGTACGTGTATCCTGGGACCTGCTGGTACGACTGCCTCGGATCATTCTGCGGGTAGCCATCCAATGCGCCCTGCACCATAGCTTCAGTGCTGCCCTGCCTCTTTGGCTGCTTCTTCCGTAGGATCCAGATATACCAGAGCAAGCCAGCGATTGCGATTAGGGCGATAGGTCCAATAACAACGCCGGCGATCCACCCCCTGCTCGACGAAGGCTGAGGGGTGGAAGTTGAGGTGGATGTTGGGTCGGAAGTAATTGGAGTTGAAGAAGAGGGAGAGTTCGTCGTGGAAGGGCTGGAAGCTGTAAGGGTTACGACGAGGGCTTGTGGTGGTGTTCGGTAGGCAGTCCAGTTTCCGGTGCCGCAGCCGACGTAGGTGGCTGGGCTTTTATCGTCAGAGTTTTTTAGGATGAGAGCTGTACGGCAGACAGACATAGGGGAGTTACTGTCACGTAAGTACAGTCAGCGAATGTTTGAAAAATACCAAGAACGGGGCAGGGCACCATGTTGCTGTTGATCCACCAGATTCGAAGATTATGGAATGACCCGAGCAAGAGGTCCACATTGCGCAATCCGTTCCTGATGCCGTTGTCGGACAGCATCGTCCCCAAGTCCCAGTCTCGTACCAGGTACTACTTGCCGGGCAGAAGGTTGGTGACCCTATAGATTCGTTAGCAAGATAGCCATAGAAGACAACAGTGTCTGTACTGACAGTTGTTGTCCGCGCTTGTGTAGCCAACAAAATTCGCGGAGGTGATAAGCGCGACCGCTGGAGAAGTGATTGTCTGTGCTTGTGCAGAAGCAAAGAGAAAGCAGAAAAGATATGAGGGCAATATCCCAGTTGTGATGCGTCGTATTTGCGCCATGATGAGTAGAGGGTTCTAATAACGAGTGGAAAGGGTATACGCTGAAGGAAGGCGTGACGTTAGGAACGGCAGGACGGCGCGAACCTTGGAAGTATACAGACTTATTTTCCACGATCCAGATCTAGTAACATGTAGCCAGAGCAAGCGCCTTAGATAGAGAGTACCCGAGCTATGGGGAGTGCACGTGGTGGCTGAGCTCCTCTTAAGTTGACTAAAAGTTCTTGGTGTTGAGAAGCTCAGCAAAATAACATCACCACGCAAATCCCCACAATTACACGGACCGTTTAGGAAAACTGCCCCAGCCTCGTGCTAAAACTGAGAATAAAACGCTGCCGAGCTGCCGAGTGCGCGAGTCATGAAAAGGGGACTATTCACCGGGGTGAGGTTTGTGAGTGCGGTCTTGCCACACCCGCCAAATTTGAATTGCCATCAATATATCCACAACAAAGACATTTTTTATCATTATCTATATTTTGCAGGGCTAAAGTAAGGTCTTCGCTATTATATTCACGACTTTTTTAGTTAATTTGGTTTGTGTTTTAATGGTGCAGGCCTAATTAATAATTTCTGCCCTGATGCCTTAACCGAACCCACAAACCTCAACCTGGTGTATTTGCGTCTATCGCTGACACTAGTACGTAAACTAATACAGATGAAGATTAATATTAGTGGGAAATGTTTTAAACAACTCGATTGAATTCCGAGAACAGTCTATTACACCTCCAGTGCACCATCCAGCGTAGATACTGCGCTTGCCAAAAGAGCTGTGCACCCATAACAAAGGTAAAGCTTTTAATTTTTTAAGCTTAATTTGAAGAGTTAAACTTAATATTCTCTAGTGCGTATCCCATGCGCCGTTGAGAAAGGCGAACCAACCAGAGTCTCTAGATTGAATCGAGTCTTGGCGAAATGAACCTGTTGATTTAATCAACGAATTAAGGCTCTAAATCATTATAATAAAGCTCAAACTTATATACAACTGACTCTACCGTGTGCCAATTAGGCTAAGGTGTCCCTGCCAGCAAGGTCCTTCTTTACAGGGGGGTATATTGCATAGAGCACAGCCGCATTGGGTCCTGTTTCGATGTTCGCGCACGGGCCACTTTCGGTGTAACGTCTTAGCCACCCGATCGAGCCAACCCCCTAATCGAGCCACCTACCAAAATCTACTAATTTTAATCTTTTAACTCTACCACCACAACACCTATTTAGCTAGAATTTTAAATATAAACTTTTTAAAGTATAAAAAGCTTTTGTATATAGATAACCGTATTTAAAATCCTGTCTAAATATCTTTAATCGGGGTAGAGTTATAAAAGGTTAAAGTTGGTAAATTTTGGTGTATTTTGGGGTGGCTCGAGGGGGGGTTGGCTCGATCGGATGGCTAAGACGTTACGCCCTCTCACACGGAGTAATAAGTGGCCGATTCAGGCACAGCCCTTAAGGCCCGTGCCTGTCTTTATTTACCCAAACAACACCCATTTTGGTAGGTCAAAACCGACATCAATATGCCTAAAGCACCTAAAACACATAAATCTCGTAAATCTCGAGCTTAACCCTATACACTACTATCTGCCTTACTATATTTTGAGTATTGATATGTCTTTGTTTGGGGCTTGAGGTCCGTGCCTGAATCGGGCACTTATTACTCCGCGTGAGAGACGCCTCAGCGGCGCATGGAAATTGCTGTGTGTTGCGCGCGTAACCAGGGGGGGAAACTGGAGGTGTAACAGACTGTAGGATGTAATTCAGGAAAGATTGAGGTACTGTGATTCCTGCAATAACTTTGTTAAATTTGATACACATCTAAAGTTAAATAGACAACATACACCTTCATGTCGACTCCTATCACATCCTCATGCGAGATCCATTACTCTGGACCAACCAGATTCCACAAATGGTTTTTGACTCTAGGTCTCGTATTTTTTCGCAGCCGCACACATAATCAAGGATTGTTTCAAATCCTTCGCTAAGATTCGGTCGCTACCTTGAGGATAAGGTGGGATTTGAAATTTGTTGTGATGCCCGCCTTGGGCGCCGAATATTCGGACTTCCCCAGCTCTTTTGGCGGGAATATCTGGTCGTCGTGGATGAGTGAACAATCGGTCCAGCATCATAACCAGATCTTCAACATCTTTCCGGTTCAGTTTAGTCACGAAACGATCACTAATATGCTACGTTTAGGTTTAGGTCTCTATAGGTATTATATGATACCGTAGAAGTCTTTTGCCTGCCATATAGCAGAGCCAGGAATTTCGATCCCGAGGGAATAAAACCTCACCGTAGTTGGCCCTGTCAATCGTCAAATATCCATCTATCTTGGCATGCGTAAGACCTCATGCATGTTTTGGAGATCACTCGTGGTCTCTCTTTTTTGTACGATTAGTTACTGAGTTCTCGTCCCCTGCACAAGGCGAGCAACATGAAAATAAAACTATGCGACTGCAAAGGCGAGCGCGCGACGGCCGTGAATGCCAAATTGCGAATGCGACTGTGGAGGACGAGGCTTGGCCAGGGTGCCGTTTACTTAGTCTGGAATGGTGCTAAAAACGCTAAAAATAGCTACAAATGGGAACGAAAGGGAACGACAACCGCTAGTTCTTGAATAGTGAAATTCATTTAGAAGTTTTGTCATGCTCTTCGACTTTTAAACAGCCTCGAATTCCATAAGTTCAGAAGTTTATGTGGGTTTATGTGTAATAGGAGCGAGATATGTCTAGGTTGAGAACAGCTGATCTGGGCATGACGGAATCTTGGCAAAAAGGGGTCTACTATTTTCTTCGGAGAGATTTGGTAGGTAAAGATACACGGAGGAAAACTGGATGTATCCAGAGAACTAGTAATACCAAGAGCCTATAAACCGCATACTAGCGCTATTCCGACGGATCTGTAAAACTCCTAGCGTGGATATTGCCATGAAGAAGCGCCATAGTCGTGCAATTGAACCCACTGTTCTAACTTCGAGAGTTTTCCTATATATCTCTTATCATCTATGAGTGTATTCTCATCCACAACCTAACAAGTTCCTTAAGCGCCAGCCTGCTACAGCCCAGCTCTCTTCGTCCGCTGTGCCGTCCATTCCGCCACTCCTCCTCCACCCAAACCAACAACGCCGCACTTACTGCTCAGAGGATTCCGTGCCGCATTGCCGCATGTTATGCTTTGTTGTTCGTTTCGGAATCGCCAAAATGCTGCAGCATGAATGACCACACGTGTAAAAACCAACACACAGCCCGGGCGAGGCTGCTGCTTTCCAAAAGCAGCATCTACTGCAGATCATGTGTTCTTTAGATGCATATGCCTCCTCCATTTCTGTAAATTCATAATAGCCCGCCCGCACATTTCTTGTTGTCTCTCGCAAGCAACTCCCGCAACATGAAGCCCCGCATAGTCCGCATACTTCCACACCTTCTTTCCTATGGCGTTACCACCATTTTCGCAGAGCCTCTTGCACTCTACAGCCCAGGCAATGGGCAGACAAATTTTGTGCTAGCGGCAGCTTTGACCGGATCCGAAGGCTGCAGCGCTCTGCAGAAAGGGTCGATCCAGAACGGGTTTTATGAGATGAACGATTTGTTCACCGCGGCATATCCTGTAGATTGGGACTCGGATAGCATCACAGACTACTTCGGACCAGCACAAAGATTGCAACCTTTCAAAGATATGGTTCAGCGTATGTGGACTTTAAAGGACTTTGGTTCACATTGTAAATGATACTGACAGATTATGTGGTAGAAAACCTTCTCCATGCTCACGTGTACTCTTACATTCACGGAGCCGAAACCTTAAACCTGGATATTCATGTGCGATGTGATGATCCATACAAAGTATGTGGTTCTTGTAGTGTAGGACAAGGCGAATACTTGGCATACAACATTGGAAATGAGCCGCACATCAACTTCTGCCCTAGCTATTTCCGTCTTGGGGAACTTAGCGCTATTGTGAACGAAGTGACAGGAAACAAATCTTTGAAAGAGGATATGGATGCTTACTACAACCGAGGCATGTTCTTATTCTCTAGTTTCTAAATTCAATAGTGACTAACGTAACCTACTAGCAACCGCCTGGGCTCGCCAAGTCATGCACATCTCCGTTGTCGGAACAGCAGCCCTAGAGTCTAAGAACCTCAATGGCAGTAGCAGCATTTCGCACATTCCTATGGGCAATTCATTCCTTGCTGGGGTTAAGTCTTCCGTGCCTCAGCCGAACAGCCTGAGATACGCTTACGGCGCGCTACGTGCAAAATGGATTGCTGCGCTATCCCCACAGAAACCATATGATGCGCCCAACAATCCGGAGAACTACGCCATGTACGCGCAAGCGCGATATTTGGAGAAAACACGGAATATTTACCCAAGGAATCCGGTCCTAGATTTGACGAGCCAGAGTGCGCTTCTAGCAGACGAGAAGTTACAAGACAGTGCGAACCCCAAATATGGGTGCTTTAACCGGCCAGATGTCGTGTACGTTCCTCACAAACATTTAATTCTGGGCATGTTTACTAATAGCTGCCACAGGACTGCAGATGGTAGAACAAATGGAACCACAGTAATGAAATCTGCTGGTTCAAGATTTGATCTAACAAGTCCTCATAAGAGTGGCGAAGCGTTTTTTGCTCTATTTTGGGCTTTAGCTTTGATATCCATGGCTTGTTAAGTTTGAAGTCCGAGTTTTGATACCCTAAGAGGCTCTCTTGGTTGTTTTGTTCCCCTCTTTCCCTCGGGAAATTTCATTTTCATGTTGCATTAGCCATGGCTCAGAACGCCATGCTACAGAACATTGCAGGCACGAGATCTTTGCAATGCATCGTACCTATAGTTAGAGTGGGGGAGCTTGGATGATATTGACATAGCATCATCACTATTCGAACCGTATTTTTAGTGTTGTGAAACATTTGAGGAAATTGACTGAGAGAAAAAAAGGTATTCAGCAGGGAAATGCAAACTGTTCAATTTGAAGACAAAAGCTCATAATATTGCAGTAGTCTATGAGAATGACAAGAATTCATGTAACGATTGAGAAGATCAAGACTCTATTGCGTAGACTCATGAGGTTTGGGGTATCGTAGATGCAGCGCTAAAGAGATGAGGTAAAATTCAGGCCGCAGAACCAGGTGAGAACCAACCACAGAGATAAAATGAAGAAACGGAGCGAGTGGAATGACTTTTGACAAAGAAAGAAAAACGAAACCGGCTGGCATGGAAATATGACTTAAGACTTACGAACACCGAACTGGAGTGGAGGAAATATGTTGAAGTGCAGATAGTGCATGTGCATGCTGGAAGGGCTGCACAGCCCTTAACGGCTGGGTGGTTGATCCCAGTGTCTGAGCATCTGACTCAAAGCCCAATTCCATTCGGAGACGAAAGCACCGGATAACTGCGCCACACCTTCGGCGGAAGGGATACGATTGCCCCACATGGCTGGCTGTGAAGCCTGTATGTGGGCGTAATAGGGAACAAGTTGGCTAAGTCAAGTCAGCCACAATTTGATGCCGCAGACAGCTTCAAAAATACACACTCATTCTGAATCTTCGTTAGAACCAACCAGCAAAAATTCCAACTTCGGTTGCTCTGTGGATCAGAGTAGACACGGCGTTTGGCCTCCTCTAGGCATTCGGAACTATTGGCAATATGATCAGCCTATCATACCATATAAGTAGATAGCGAGTTTCTAGCTGGCATACCTGAATGGGTAGTTTTTGGTAAGAGCTCGCAGCTCCGTCAGCAGGCTATGAGAATTGACGTAATAAGACCCTGCCAAACGCGTAAGCCTGGACGCCCTGTTGAATACCCTGTTCAGTCACCGCAAACTTACATGCCGCTGTCATGGGTTCGGTGACATCGGGCGAGCCAAGAATAGCGAATGCCTTTTCGATTCTTCGGAGTTCGACGAGTGTGTTGACCCGGTGAGATTGTAAAGCATGGATCAACTGCTCTTTTTCGGCCTGGTTAGGCTAAATCAGTAACATATTATAGATGCCTAAAAACTTGCACAGCGGGACTTTGAAGCCAAATAGAGAGTTTTCAAAATAGCCTTGATCACCAACCATGCTTGCAAATGTTGCAGAAAGAAACATACCAAAGTGATCTTCCTTGAGCTAGACATGTTTTCAAATGACGGTAGGCTGTAAGAACGAGCTGGTGGATTGCTATACTCGGAATCTACAGATGAGAGAGAGTAAACGGACATATATATTGGATCGGGGTAGTCGGCGAAGTTGACTCGGGGTTGTGGAAGGTCGGCTTGTGATCTCGGAGAAGTAGGAGGAGCTGGTGGGACGACTGTTGGTGGAGGGACCTGTAGCGGCTCTGGCGATGAATATATAGGGAAGTTTTGAGGATTATCAATGTCCTTTGGATCCCTTAGGCTTGAATGTGGTGATGAAAGACGAGTGCGACGGGTCCTTCCACTGCTTGGTACTGTGAGATAGCTAGATGAAGGTATGCTCTGCCGTGCAGAAGGAGGTTGGGATGATTCAGGGGAAGAAGCTGTGGAATCTTCTGGCTGTGAAGAGCTCATTGTAGATGAAGGCCTAAAGGGCTTTATACAAATTTAAGGTAATACTTCTGTACCAAGAGCTTAAGGCGAATGAGACGTCATCCTACACTAGTTGGACTGGAAGACCCTGTAAGGGTCAACTTGGCCACGCAAGCAGAGAAGTCTCCGAAGCCATAGCGTGGTGAAGCTTTCCCGGAATACGAAGCGTTTGGTGGGGGGTGAAAGCTAAGCATGGGTCCGTATTCTAAAGAAAATAGAGAGTCTCGGGACAGAGTGTTGATGAGGTGATGACAAAAAGTGAGAACTCGGATTTCAGTTTTTACTAGTGTAAAAATAATGATTTGTATAACCCTAGGCTTGCATATTCATGATCCTGGATACTGTAGGCTGCATGTGGATCTCCCGCCTGTCATATGCTAAGAGTTAAAGAAAGGTCACAGTCATTTGCAGGCCCAGAGTGGTTGGAGATATCTGCACGGTCCGGTCGATCCTCAGTTTAAGGCCTCATTACGGCTTAATTAGATCACTACAGCCACCACATACAGACGAACTTGTCCCTGTACGAGCTGCCATTGGCTTCCAGGGCCAAAGGGGATGACCGTAACGGATGAGCAGTAGTGGGGCAGTTCTGACAACAGGCACGCCGAGCTCATGATTATACTTGTGCTGCAGAAAGAATGAAGATGATTGCGGGACCTAGCGCTGTGATCGCTCGGAAGAGCATCAGCTGAATCGGCATGGGGCCACGGAACGTTAAAGGACTGAAATCTGGGAGTGATGCGCAAGAGCGAGTCAAGATTGGTGTGCGAATCTTTGACGAGATGGAGAATCTTGGAAGTTGAGGCTGATGCTGATGCTGACCTGACGGGCCTGAAGGTGGCGGTTTGGTACGTCGAGCTAGTCGTCGGATCAGGCCGACAAAATGGCGGTTCCAAAACTAAACCGCTAGTATTCCCGGACTACACTCCAGGAACGCTCTTTGGCCGTCCTTCCTTTCGCAGTACCTGTACATCTGTTGAATTCCTCAGTATTGTAGGCCGCTTTGCTAGAGCCTCAGCGCCCGAGCATCTTGTGCGCTCCTCACTCCCAACGCCGCATTCTCGCAGCCACAGCGACGGGAAAGGTTGTCTCGGGCATTGACTGAGACATGTGGCTCTGTGGCTAGGTCCCGAAAGAACCTTAACCTGAGATCTCCTTGGCCTGTCAGCTCTAGCAAGGTGACTGGGATGTCATGAGGCTGAAGAATTCATGTCAGCCACCACGCGTCCGGGTCTCAATCTGCTGATGATGCCTGCAAAGATATGGCCGCTGGTCCAACTCCCCAAAGCATTGGATAACAGTAGACAAGACAACTGCTAAGCATCGGAGATCGTCCGCTAAAGGGAACATGAAATAAGCATGTTTTCTGACCGCAGCTCTAATTTGAATCCTTTCCAATCAGGCCGTCCCACGAGATTTTGCGCCGTGTTGGTTGGATGCCACATTACCAGGAACTCCACATCAAGGAGCTTTTGTTGCATGGTTCAGCCTCATAAGTCCCCGTTATCAGCTTAAGGTTGAATTCTAACATTGTTTTAGCGCTCCCGCATCATCCTATCGTTATTCGAGGTTGCAAAGAGTTCCAGTCCCGAATCCCAGGTCTCGAGGGGGGAGGGCTGGACTCTCACCCTACATGCCAGGTATCCGAGGACTTTCGCTGATTCCCTCAGGTCCTGTGCATTCATACCGCAGACACTGAAAAACCCTCAAACTCACTGCAATTATTTCCCTGGTTGTAAAAATATATCATACCATTTTTCAAATCTAGCTAGACTGACGCTGGAGCCTCTCACTAAGCGATTCACCCTGCTGCTGACGATGTACTTAGGTCAAATGATTCGCTACAGAAGTAATGACGGAACAAAAGATCTTGTGCTATTTGGTTCTCAGGTCGTAATTAGAATATCTCTAAGGGGAATGGCTCTTCGTTTCCGATTGTGTGGAATCCTTTCATTTCCCTCTAATGCTTTGTGCATGGTACTTTATTTTTGGTCTTGGAGACCGTGAATGTTTTGCATGCTATACGTCTGAACGGAAAGAGGCAGAGATATTGGACATTCTCAGATTATTGTTAACCCAAAAAGACCAAGTGCTCTACATTAGAAGCTTGGGAGCCTGGACTACGAGTTCAAGTTCAGTTGTCAAAGGCTTGTTCAAGTTGGTTTGACTCACATATTACAAAAATAGGGTCTCAGCTGTATGCCTCTCTGTGTAGCGATTGAAATGTATTCCTCGGAGCCATACTTGTTTTTCATTGGCAAGTGTATGCCCTTTCTTCAGGTGCTGAAGAACGGCTTCATTTCTGATCAAAGTTGGAACAAAAACTCCGCTGAATCCTTAAAATAAAATATAATAAAATCATGTGCATTATATATATGTGATTTTCTAAATTTATAGGCTTCAACCGTCCCGTGCCATCAATGACGCAATTAGGAACGCTGCCTCTGTGGTGATCGAGCAAGCGGCGAGCCAGAAAAATTACGAAGTTAATACGAATAAAAAGGCTGGAAAGAACTGTAAAGTAACTTAATGGGCCACTGGTATGGTCTCATTCCGCTGACGGAAGTATGACAAGAGGTTGTTTTCTTTCGCGAGATGGGAGCTTCGCCAAGAAGCTGGCCAGGTGACGTCCTTTCTCCCCGATTTAGACTTTTTGGAAAACACAGCGTTGGTTTCCTGGCTTCCTGGCCTCCTGGCTTCCTGGCCTCTTGGCTTCATATCTCCTCCATTCTCTTTCACGCAGTCTCGTCCTTCGTTTATGGCGTCGTGAGCTTTGAATTGACTCTCAACCCCGGAGGTTTAATCCTTGCACTCTCCCTGCCGTCTTCTCACTCCCTCCCTATCCAACACACGAGCCAAAGGCGGTACTCCACAATGAAGCGGTCCTCGAAACCCGCCATGGAGCCTAGGCGGAAGTCCTCCACATTGCATTATCAGACCTTCCCAACGAAGCCTCCGGCATCTCGTGGTCGCCCTCCGTCTTCCTCGCCCCAGCCATACAATGGCTCCCACAGCCACGGTTCTGACTCCGATGAAGCCCACCACGAGTCCCCGCTTCCGAAAAAGCAGCTAGCAATCCTGGCAGTGATAGCCCTAGCCGAACAAACCGCACTCAATTCAATTAGTCCTTACTTGCCCGAAATGGCTTCTACATTTCCAGAGGTTAAAGAGGGGCAGGTCGGACTGTACGTGGGCTTGATTGCCTCTTCGTTCGCTCTTGCTCAATTCGCCACCAACTTCTTCTGGGGATGGCTATCAGACAGAATAGGCAGGAAACCGGTCATCTTGGCAGGGACGCTTTTGACGGCTGCATGCTTTGTTGCTTTCGGATTCTGCAGGACATTGTGGCAGGCAATTGTGGTACAAATGTTTATGGGCTTGGTCAATGGAAACCAGGGTGTCGTGTCGACGTGTCTTGGCGAGATCACGGATCGAAGCAACCAGTCAAGAGCATTTACTTATCTTCCGGTGGTGTACGGCATTGGCGGCATAACAGGTCCTATTGTAGGAGGAGTCTTGGTCTTCAAGGATAATCCATTCCACCAGGGCAAGCCGAACCCTTATCCATATGTTGCACCAAACCTTTTTGCAGCTGCGATACTTACTGTGGACCTGATTCTTTCGATGCTATTCCTCGAGGAAAGTTTGGAGGAAGCAAAAGATCTCCCACCGCTAGGGAAAAGAGTGGAAAATCTCTTTTCCTGGCTTTGGCAATTCACCAGCTCAAGTCGGCCCACATACATACGCCGACTAATCGGGAATGGCAAACGGGATCATCGACGCCAACATCTCAGTCACGTGGAAGAAGAAGACGAAGATGCACCAGGCTCGGAATCAGATGTGTTTGCGCCCATGTTATTCCCGGAAACCTCGGGTGAGAGCCTAACGAAGAAGGAGATATTCAACCGCGACACGATACTCCTTCTCCTAACATACTTCATCTTCCAGCTCGCGAATATATCCTACAATTCCCTATATCCTATTTTCGCTGCCGCTCAGCCTCCCACGGGCCGCAAACTCTCCCCAGAAGAAATCGGGCTCTCGTTGGCGTTTGCAGGTGCTGTCACAATTATTTTCCAGATTGGCATATACGGGAAGTTGAGGAAGAAGATTGGTAACAAAACTACCTACAGAGTTAGTTTAGCGGCGTTCGTCGCGGCGTTTCTCATGATTCCTTGGGTTGGTTACAAAGATAATAGTGGTCCGGGGGTCGGGAGTGGAAAGGGGTGGTTCTGGGCTGAACTAGGGTTTGTTTTGATTGTCAAGACTGTTGCGGCAGTGGGAGGGCTTACGTCTGCACTTTTACTGGTGGGTGACTTCTTTTACCAACTCCCCGGGTATCAAACTTCATGGTAATGTCGAGTCCATTCAAGCTGACGCGCTTGCCTCATAGATCACTAACTCTGCACCTAATCACTCCGTCCTGGGCACCTTGAACGGGCTCGCTCAAACCCTCTCCGCTGCCGGCCGAGCCACTGGCCCCTTCATCTCCGGCAGTCTCTTCTCAGCCGCAACCCACGTCGACCCAAAGGGAGAGGCTCTAGCTTTTGGAATATTTGGCGGCATTTCCTTCATTGGTTTCTTGCTGAGCTTTGGCATTAGAGGTGAAAGCCTAGAGGCAGAAGGGTGGGACGAGGAAGAAGGAAGCGAGGATCAGGATACAGGCTGAAGAGCAGAACGAGGGCTCCGGCTTCTTTTGAGATGATGGACTGTAAAGAAAAGGCGTTATTCCTGTAACAAGTTCTGTGATGATGAGACGGTTAACGATTGTGATGTTTCGGCGTTAAAAGCTCTGCATATTCTTAGAGTTTGGCATATCCGCAAGGATTGCATGCGGATATCTGCCAGTACCTCTCTGATTTCGTCGTACGTGTATAAAATATATTGGATATAGAAAATACTGGAAGAAGAATAAATATAGGTAGTAAAAGTCACCCTTTCAACATATAACATACACCTCTCCGCACGAGGGAGCTATCTGTCACTAAGCAACGAATCAAAATTCTGGGATATAGAAGTACTGGAAGGTGCTCTGGTAAAGAATGGGATTTCGGTGACTAAAAGAACAACTAAATTGCACTGTGCTCGCAAGAATGCTATTTTCGCCTGGAATGTTATTTATTATCTTGATGTAAAGGCGTGAGCGAGCCCTAGGAATTGGTTATGTGTTTGGATCATAGTGAAAGCAGAGGACGTAGTTCAGCTCTTCGCCCCACTACACGTATGCGATGAAATGTCGTAGTCGAGCGATCAGGGCATACAAAAGTCCAGCTGAACGGACTCATACAACATATAATCACTCTTCCCCCAAAAAGGAACACACGTTAACATCAATCGTAGTGCATTAGCCATCACTAAAACAGTAGCGCTACATATACATCAGCACCCGCGCCCAGCCTAACGGCCGACCCCATCATAAGCCAGAACATTAGCCACTCTCGACCATCGGTAATCGCTTTAAGATGTCTAAAAAGGCACTCCATACGCCACGATATGAATGTAACGCCAAGCCCATGCAGCGCGCTCAATTCCCATGATCATCATGCATCAAGCACAATCCAAAGCGCCCTTCCAAAACGCAGTAGACTAAGCGGCTTTTCAAATTCCCCATGCAGAGGGAAGTAGAATTATTACATGACGACGCAGTCAGCCTCGTGCTGCTTCTGGTTGCTCCTGCTCAGCCGCTCGCGGTTCCGCTGCACCTTGACACCGCCCTTCTTCAGCTCCTCAAGGCGCTCTTGCGCTTTGGGGAATCTGTACGCTACATCACGAATTAGCAAATTGCACATCCAGGACCAGGACCAGGACTGGGACCAGATGATTAAGAGAGTGGAATTAAACTCACCAGCAGCCCTTCCATACCATCTCTTCGCCTCCTCCAAGCTTCTCGGACACCCAATCCCGACCTCCGTAAAATATCCCATTGCAAACAAGGCCTTCGGCAGCGGCGGCTCCGCACACGCTGCTTTCCTAGCCCAAAGATATGCCTCAGTATCCGACTGTTCCAGGATGCCCTGGGAGCCCGTCAAATACCAGCCCGACAGCGCCAGCTCCGCCTGGTGCTCCTCCTGGGCCGCCGCACGCGAGTACCACGCAATGGAGGACCTCGCATCGATGGGGCAGCCCAGCAAGCCATACTCGAACGCCTGGCCGAGGCGAAACTGGCTGAACTTGTAACCCAACTCGGCCGCCTGCTTGAACAGACTGAGCGCGTACACCTCGTCGTGGATGATGCGCTCGTTGCCGGTCTGCGCCTCGTACAGCAGGCCGAGCTCGTGCAGCGCGTGCGGGTTGTCCTCGTTCGCGCGGTCCGCGGCGCGCTTCAGCATGTTGACCGCCTCGCCGATGTTCTTCGGCTGCCCCAGCAAACCCTTCAGCAGGATCATCCCCATCTTGTACATGGCGGGCGTATCGCCCAGCGCCGCCGCCCGCCTGTACCACTGCACGGCTTTGAGCGGGTCGCGCCGCGTGCCGCCGCCCTCTTCGTTGCCCATCTCGCAGCACACCGCCGTGCGGTATGCGCTTGCGGCGTGCCCGGCTTTCGCGGCTGACTGGTACAGTGCGAAGGCTTCTTTGGTGTCGACTTCGAGCCCCAGCAGCCCTTGCCCGTAGCAGTCGGCCAGGTAGAACATCGCGCCCCGGTAGCCGTTGTTGACGAGTTTTTTGATGATTTTGTGCGCTTCGAAGACGAATTTCTCGCGGTTTTTGTTGCGGGTGCGCGTGTCGGCGCGGCCGCCTTCATCGGCTAGGATGGATGCTGCTTCGACGAGCTTCTTTGCTAATAAGAGACCTGTTTCTTGGTCTTGCGGGATGAGTTTGAAGACATTGCGGAGTCGGTTGAGCTCATCGTGGGTTACAGGGTGAGGAACTGAGGCGCGTTTTGCGGGTGGTGGCATGGATGATGGTTGTGGAGCGACATTCGCTGCAGGGGTAGGATCTGTATTATATTGTCTAATTGGAGGTGGTTTGGAATTTTGAGGTGTGGGTGACTTGTCTATTAGACCTGGTCGGACGGGAGTTGGATGCTGTGGGAGCGCATCTGGATTGCTACGACGGCCTTGAGGAGCTGGCCGTTGGTTCATTGGGACACCCGGTAGCCCACCTGGGACTCCATTTGGTACGGCTCCCGGGAGGCGTTGTCCAGGCATTCCACCCATCTGCGGTAGTCCGTTTGGCATTCCGCCAGGGCCTGGATCTGACCATTGGCTTTGTGCTGAGAAGCTTCGTTGAAACGGCGGTTGCTCTGGCTTTTGGTACTGCGGGTCATTCAGTGGGTATCTTTGAGGCTGACCTGGTTGCTCAGGTCCATACCCTTGTCCTGGTAGAGGTTGACCTCCAGGCATCGGCAGAGGAGGACCTCTTCCTCGAGGGCCACTTGGAAGGCCGTTTGCAATAGCAGGAGTTGAATTTGTACGTGAGATAGGAGGAACATCAGGGATATCGCCAGGCATTTCAAAGACTATGGCATTGCTTGCTGCCTCATTTCCAGCGCGTAAATCGGGCTGAGAACGGCTCTTTTGTGCCTGCTGATAGAAATCCGCATTCTGACCCCCTGATCCTGGGCCTGCATAATTTTGGGACATTGTTGCCATTGGTGGAGCCGTTGTGGTTGGTACCACTTCCAGATGGTGGTCAATAGTATACCCTCTGCGGTGGGTGGCGCTTTGATTTGGTATAGCGTCGAAGTTTGGCATGTCTTCTTCAATCGCTGCATCTCTGCTGTCTGGTTTCCGACCATGGGGCGGATTCTGGTCCTCATAGTAATCATCGTAGAAATCTCCGAGACTTTCGCGTTTCTCACGAGGCTGTTGTTGCTGGACGGGAGGTCCTTGCGGTATTGGCCTACTGTCGAGTTGATGAATAGATTGCCCATTAGGTCGGTTTTGGCGTACTCCTGTTGCGGTGGACGGACGTGGAGAAATATAGCTAAGAGACTCCGGACCGTGATATCCAGCTGTAGGTCCAGGTTCGGCCCACTGTGCCTGTTCACTTTGGAAACCTTGGCTGTTCATGGCATTGGGAATATTTTGTGGCAACGTCATTGCTCTTTGAGTGTTAGGGCCAAAAGTTCGTGAAGGCGAAATGGGCATGTTTAGGTCCTCATAACCGCGCCGCTGCGGTTGTTGTGGTCCTTCTAGGTTCATCGGCGGTGGTCTCCGTTGAAGGTAGCCTTGCTGCTGCGGAGGCGGCATCCCGCGCCCATTTCCTTGAAATTGCCTTGGGTCTTCGCCGAAAGTTTCCGGTGGTCCATAGCCACGCCCTCTACTTGGTGGCGGTCCCCGGTTTGGGTAACCTTGTCGAGGAGCTGCCCCTCTTCCTCGCCCAGGAGATAAAGCTCTTTCAGGAGGTGGGCTTCTCTCCTCATTTGCATGATTATCTATGCTCATTAATGCCATAGCTTCATCCATGGAGCCGGTCTTAGGTTTGTGCTTGATCTTTTGTGTGGGAAAAGTGGGGAAAGGGTTATCTTGGCTTAGGGTCACAGGAGATAGAGAAGATTGAAGTATTCGTTGTTTGGCTATGTGGCATGTCAGCAAGCCCTAGATAAATGTTTAGTCAAACTCAATTCTACTTCATACCCGGTGGCTTCTGCGGCTGTTGAATATTTTGCGGATTTTGTCCTCGGCCATTACCAGGACCCCTCGAATTACCACGCTGCATTCCTCCATCGACCAGTCCATTTGGTTCCATTGGCCGACTGCGCTGCTCATACCCTCGAGGCTGACCTTGATATGGTGGTTGCTCGTTGTACATGGGTCCTGGCCCGAACTGGCTTTCTCTTGGAGGCGGCATTCTGCCTCGAGGAGCATCGTATCCCTGACTCTGAGGTGGTGACCTCGGCTGACCGTTCATATCATAGCCTCCCTGATACTGCTGACGCTGTAGCGGTGGTCGTTGCCCGTCCATGTTCACATTCCCCCAACCGGCGTCCTGCCTGGGATCTGCATAGCCTTGTTGATATCCATTATCCCATCTGCCATCCTGTCCCTGGTTATAGCCATCATAGCCATCATAGCCATCATAATCGTCATAACCATCATAACCGTTATACTGATTGTTGTATCCTGCCGGTGGTCGTCCTTGTGGAGGCCCCTGATTATAGTACTGACGCGGCGGAGGTTGCTGATAGTTTGAGTGCTGGTCGTATGCCATGGCGCTTTGTTATGGAAGACTCGTTGAGCGCAAAAATCTCTCGCGAGATCAATCAACGTTCTGGCAGTCTCGGTTGTATCGTGAGGGAGAAGCGCAAAGCAGACCGAGCCATACACGGTGACGGCTCAGAGGCGCACAGACTGATTACGTCGGCCAAATTGGCGGAGTGGGGAATAAATAAGGAGGTGCTCGAGGACTAGTGAGTTTAAAGAAAAGGTGAGGGAGCGTTTACGAAAGTTTGGTGTTACCCAGATTGGCGAGGTCAGCGATTATTCCGGTCGGAGGTGGTTAAATGAAGGTCATCAGGTGTCCAGCACCGCGTCAAAGTAGAAGGGCAAGTAGTACGTCGTCTCTCAGCGGAATTCGGGGGGGTTGCAGCCAGCGGATGACTTGCCAAGGATCTTTGACGGGAGGTCCTTGAAACCTCTGCGCCACAGTGGCTACAAGGATTTTTAGAGGCCGATCCTGGAGCTACGGGGCCGATTTAGCCACTGAGTGTAACAGGAACAGGGAAGGTGTGTTAAGTGGGCCGTGGTGAGGCCTACAGGTGCGAGAATGGGCCACGGTCGTCCATCCAAACGCCCAGCATCTGGAGGATAGGGGGAGATTGAGATAGACGAAGGCAGAGTGAGGGAGGCAGCAGCAGAGTAGTTGGGAGAGGAGCAGGAGGGTTAGGTTTCAGCTGGGCGCGTCGGGATGCGTATTCGTGTCTGTTATTCAAGCGTTCGACGATGTCACAGGCAGTTGAAGCCCCCCATGCCGCCGCGAACGTGCCAATCAAGGCTCAGCTGCCTCCGCGCCCGAACGCCTCCAACGTTGATAAAGAGCGAACAGTATGCCGCATGCACAGACTCCCGGTCAAGCCTCCAAGCACCCTAAGCAGCCAAAGCAGCCAGCTCAATCCATCAACGGCAACCGCACACCACCTGTTTCATCATCCTTCAGCAACAGGGAGTTTAGACCTCATTCCAGGGGAGTAGGGCTGAATCCCGGTTTGCAACTCTTAGATCTTCGATCTCTTTCCGTCCCTGCCACCATGCTGAGTCCAAGAACCACCTTCAAGATGCTCGCTGCGTAAGTCAGAATTTGCCATGATCATGCCAATTGGGGTTGACATCTCGGTAGCGGTGCATTCATGTGTATAGGCGGCCCAGCACTGGTGTGGTACGTGTCGCCGACTGAAGAGGAGCTTTTCAAGGTGTGTCATTTCAGCTCTGCTACATCACATATGACGCCCCTGTCACATAGCGTAGCCTAATGCTCCTATAGAAATACAACCCGGACTTGCAGAAGCGCTCACTTGAGAACCGGAAGGAAAGACAGGAGGATTTCGATAAATTTGTCACCAACCTGAAGGAGTATTCCAAGTCAGACAAGCCTAGTCAGTATATTTATTCTACTCCAATGCGTTTTTGCCAAAGCCCTTCTCCTGCTAATTAAATTATTTTAAAGTATGGGCAGTAGCAAAGGAGGCTGAGGAGAGGAACCGAAGAGAGGCTGCTGCAAAAATGAGGGAGGAGCAGCAAGCCCTCGCCGCTGACATCGAGAGGCGGCGGCAGGAAATCAGATCGAGCGCTGGTGGCTTATAAAAATATGGCCATGGCCCATCTTTCCATGTATTAATGCTTGTACATTACGCTGCTCTTCCCTGTATATAAATAACTCGGAGATTTCTGGCGCCTATCTACCGAACTACTCTAATGTAAGGAATCACACTTCTATTATTTGCCCTAATTTCCACACTTGAAAACCCATTTCTTCGCACTGGTTGAGAATATTGGTTGTAGGCAGTCCCACTGGTAGGTTTAATGCTGCATGGCCCAGCAGCCCACCACAAAGCGCCAAGCCAGATGCCTGAGTTTGAGTCCATGTAGCCTGCGCAGCCGTTTCGCATCGACTATTTACGCCACCGGCGAATTCACCAATTATTCCCAATTTTCCGTTGCTCTTCAGCCATTGTGTGGCAGCTGGGATGCGCTCCTGGCCAATAGTGCTGGAGACGCAAGTTGCGCTTGTACCTGAGCCGTCGCCGTCGAGGTATTGGTGCATTTGGTAGATAATCTTGTTCTGCGGATCGGTGAGAGCACCTATGGTAGCTCCATTCTTTCTGGAAGTTCATGCCCAAGCTACAGTCCAGTTGTTGCCTTCAACTGTAATATATTGAGAGGTTGCCCCCGCTGCACGGACACTGTTGATAGCGGCTTGATTGAGATTTACAACAAGACTTTGATCCATATCATGGTCTAAATTAAGAGAGTTGATGCGTTAGCTCAATGATCAGTGTAAAGGATAAGAAGACAAAATTCTTACATTCATTGTGGGTGTCAAATATTACCTTGCTGTTGCCCGCAAAAGCTCCAGCAAGAATCTTCCAATTAAATGACTGGAAATCACTGGTATGGGTGATTATGTTGCCATGTATCTGCCGTAGTTGTGTGGCACATTCATTGCATAAGCACCCTTGTTTGTAATGTAGTTCAGTCTACGAAACTAGTCAATTTCAGGGGTACACCAGACGATATTTCGCGCAGCACTAACGGTAGTAAGATCAGCCAGGTAGGCAGAATCCAATGATCCCGTATTGAGTTGGGAATAATACGCTCCATCATAATATTCACGCGGAATGCATTGAAGCCTTTGCTGACGAAGGTCTAGAGTGATTGTTAGTGAGGAAGTTCACTACCATGTTCGGCATGCCTGCTCATATCAATTGTGCTTAAAGTAGGTCGAACATAGTCCTTGCCCTTGGTGCTAGGAAGATTCGTGTTTCCAAATTCTGGACCGCTCTCATTGACACCGAAGAACTTCAGCTTGGAGGCTCGCTTTTACTTTTCCCCAACTAGGGCTGCTAGGGCAAGGCTCGCCGTACCTGCGGTTAGAAGTATTGAGAAGAGACTCATGATGAGAGAATGGATACTATTGATTCAACAGCAATGGAGGGATGTACTGAAGCACCATCTACAAAGGAGCGCAAGGCAGCGTTCATATACTTTGAAGCATCTCCTCATTTTGCACTGCATTGCTCAATTGATCGTGAAGAAATCCAAACACCGGTGCAAACATGACTTTAGTCGGAGCGCCACGTCCGTCGGCATCCACATCATAAGTGCCATATTAGCCGACGCGGAGTGTGCTGTTGACTGGCCCTGGGAGGAAATGGCTTGTTGTGGATGATTTTTATAAGCCGGACCAAGGGTAGGCTAAAACAGCCAGCCAAACAAAATGTTCTGATCTCCAGCGCACCTTGTGCGCATGAGGAAAAATGTGGATTGCGGGGAAACATATTGCGGGAACCTAAGACAGGGGTTGCCCTCAAATAAAGACACCAAGGCGACAGCCGACTTTAGTGAGTAGTAACGTCGGAGAAAGCAAATGCGACAAGTCAAGACACTGCGAGGAAATCAATGGGGGCTACAGCTAGCCCACAAGACGGAAGAGGCCCCTCCACACATAGAAAATGGTTAGCATAGATGGAAATGTGGTGTAGTTCCCATACAGCGATTGATGCCAAATCCGGATCTCAATTGCACCCATCTGATTCTAGTATTTGGGAATTCTACCAAAATGGTATTTAGGCCGGCATACTACTCCCTTGCTTGGTAGTTAGGTAGGGACGGACGCGTGTAAGGAAGAAGACGATGAGTGGTGGAGATGAAGTCGTGGTGTTGAGAAACTCGAAACGTGACATCGAGGCCAAAGCGCGAAACCCTGCCGCGCTCCGTCTCCCTCCCAGCAATCTCTAGCAATCTATACCAGATGCCCAGCAATGAGAAAGCGCCGGTGAAGCTGTCACTTCCTCTGGTAAACTCGCTACTCGCTTCAACTATGAATGATAAACAGCTAAAGACCACTACAGGAATTCCAGCAGGACATCTTCAAAGAACTCCGAGAGGAGGATGAACTTATCCTCATCGCCCGTGGCCTTGGACTTTTACGGATTGTGACAAACCTTCTTCACTCCTACGATGCCGCCGGGAACAATTTAATCCTGCTGGTGGGAGCAGACGAACGTGAGAATGTATGGATCGGCGAAGCTTTGGCGGAGCATGCTGCCATCAGCATGTCTCCCAAAGCCAGAGGGCTGAGCTTGGTCAATACCGATATCATGAGTGTAGGGACCCGAGAAAAGATGTATGCGCAGGGAGGCATATTCAGCATCACATCTCGGATACTCATCGTAGATTTTCTGTCTGGGTTGCTAGATCCTGCGACTGTTACTGGAGTCGTAGTTCTACACGCGGAAAGAGTTGTGGCAACATCGCTAGAGGCTTTTATATTGCGTATATATCGTCAGAAGAATAAGGCAGGATTTCTGAAGGCATTTTCTGACAGTCCCGAGCCATTCACAACTGGCTTTTCTCCTTTAGCAAATATGATGAAGAACCTTTTTCTCCAGAAGCCATCGTTATATCCACGCTTTCACGTTACCGTCGCGAAATCTCTTGAAGGGCGAAAGAAAGCAGAGGTTATTGAGCTAGAAGTTCCCATGACGGAGGGGATGAAGGACATCCAAAATGCGGTTCTTGAGTGCGTCACAGTCAGCATCAGCGAACTAAAGAAGGGTAATACTGGACTTGATATGGATGATTGGACAGTGGACAGTGCCCTACACAAGAACTTCGACGCAATTGTAAGAAGGCAGCTAGACCCTGTATGGCATCGCACAAGCTTCAGGACACGGCAAATAGTGCGTGATCTTAGCCTACTACGAACCATCTTACAGTGAGCACCCAGTTCGTGAGTTATGATAGTTCAATGCTAACAAGCCAGTGCTCTTTTAACATACGATGCTGTAAACTTCAACAGATATCTAGATACCGTCCTCGCTGCTTCTCAGCCCCCACCAGGATCAACCCGAATGAACCAGTCCCCTTGGCTTTTCCTAGATGCCGCTCACACAATATTCGATAACGCAAAACGTCGAGTGTATACAGGGAAAGTGACAAATGCCGACTTGAACACCAACCCCAATGCTGTCCCTGACTCTCTCCACCCAGTACTTGAAGAATTCCCCAAATGGGCTTTACTTGCGGAGATTCTCGAAGAGATTGAACAAGATGCATACTTTAACCCGATCGTTCAAGATGGTTCCAATGGCTCTATCTTGATAATGTGTGGTGATCAAGGTACATGTCGTCAACTACGAGAATATCTCCAAACAATGTATGTGCGGCAGGAAGGAAGCAATGGTGAAGACGAAGATTCAGCACGAATTCCAAGCGCTGCCTTTATGATGCGCCGGAAACTCCGCAATTATCTCGCCTGGAAGCGCGACTTCTCTAGGGTCAGCACCTCTTTGTTTGCGGAGAATCAAAAAGCCATCAGCGGAGCCACAAACCAGCGTGGTGCTCAGGGGAATAATAGAGGGAAAACACCGCCAAACAAACGCCGCCGAGTTCGTGGCGGCGCAAATGCTGCATCTGGTCCAACTAGGACAGCCAGCGGAAGCATTCATACTGCAGGCGATCGAGACGCCCATATTGCTAGTCTGATGGCAGAGCTCCAGCCAACCGAACTTGAGGCAATGCAAAAAGTCGAGATTGGTTCCGATCCGCTTGACAACATGGAAGACTACTACGAGCTATACGACATGAATGAGATCCTCATAATTCATCCATATGAAGGTGATATGGACGAACATGTCCTTGAAGAAGTAAAGCCTCGATATGTCATTATGTACGAACCGGATGCGGCATTCATACGACGGATAGAGGTCTATCGTAGTTCACATACAGATAGAAATGTTAAGGTGTACTTTATGTATTACAGTGGATCGGTTGAGGAGCAGCGCTATCTTAGCGCTGTGAGGAGAGAAAAGGATGCTTTCACGAAGCTAATTCGGGAGCGAGGGGTAAGCTTTTCTTCAATCTACCTTCCTTCATTCCGAATATGGATCTCTTTTGCCTGACGATCATGATAGAATATGGCTCTTACCCTGAATTCAGCCACTCTCGACCCCCAGGAATCTTTCCTCCGCACAATCAATACCCGTATTGCAGGCGGCGGTCGCCTCGCCGCCACAGCCGATCCACCTCGTGTGGTTGTTGACGTACGCGAATTCCGCTCCTCCCTCCCCTCCCTCCTTCACGGCCGCAGCATCGTTGTTGTACCCTGCATGTTAACCGTCGGCGACTACGTCCTCACCCCCAACATCTGCATCGAGCGCAAAAGCGTGAGCGACTTGATCGGCTCCTTCGCCAACGGACGTCTGTACAACCAAGTCGAGAGCATGATGGAGCACTACAAATCGCCGATGCTGCTGATCGAATTCGACGCCAACAAGTCCTTCACGCTCGAGCCCTTCGCTGACCTCAACCTCAGCAGCAACAGCGGCGCTGCAAGCGCGGCCCCAGACCTGCAATCCAAGCTCGTGCTGCTGACGCTCGCCTTCCCGCGCCTACGCATCATCTGGTCCTCCTCGCCCTACCAGACCGCCGAGATCTTCTCTGAGCTGAAGAAGCAGCAGGACGAGCCGGACCCTGTGAAAGCCGTCAACATTGGGCTCGAGGCTGGCGAGGATGCAGAAGCCCGCACGTTCAGCCAGGTTCCGCAGGATATGTTACGCGCGGTACCGGGGGTCACGGAGAAGAATCTAGTGCGCCTGACCCTGGAAGTGGGCAGTATTTTCGAACTGGCGAATATGGAGGAGGAGGAGATTAGTAAGTTTGTTGGGAAAGAGGCCGGGAGGCAGATTTGGAGGTTTTTTAATCGGAATGTGTATGATGATTACTGAGTGAAGCAATGATATTACTTGAGTTTAGGAAAGATGTCGCGCTAGTCTGCCCAAAAGAAAATGCACGGCCAGGTGATAGATTTGCTCCGTCTTGCCGTTGGAGACCAGAGAGGAGGTTCGGAGAAGCTTCCGCACTCGCACTGGGGCGTACGACGTGCAACAGCTAGTAAGTTTAAGGGCATTCAAGTGTCCCGTTGGAGTGCTAGAAGATATAACAGAGTTTAAAGTCGCATTGTATTGACAAGCCTAAGGTATCTAGCGCTTCTTTGCCATTTATAGATTTGAGCGGTGCAACAAGAGGTTGAAGCCGCCCATCCATGTTCATAGGATGATTTTACACATGTCCATTTACATTGTGCTGTTTTGGAGGTGACCCAGGATATGAATGTATATACCATTTTCTAAACCTCGTTATGCAGCTAGAGTCGTGACGCCTTGTCGGCTATGTAAAGACCCTTTCTTGCGCCAACAACGCACCCTAGATCCAAAGACAAGAAAAGTATAGGAAGCATGCGAGTCACGAAAGAGATATAACCTAGCCCTATGTCCATGAAGCCATGGTCCCCAACCATCCCGTTCTATTTCCAGGCCATCTCCCCTCCGCCGTCATGAACACGTGATAATCATTGGGATGTGTCAGTTGCCCATTCGTAAGTCTGAAGCAGGCCTCGAAACCTTTTGTGAGTGTTGTGAGACTCGAAGCCGAGATGATGGAGCTGGCAACGGCGGACAAAGGGACCCAACGCAAATAAATCCCCATCCGCTCAAATCTCATCCACATCAATTTCCTTTCCGTCGCCCTCCTCCTCACTGTCATCCCGATCCTCGTCGAATTCGAATCCGATGCCCTCGTCGCCCTGGTCACCGTAGGTATCCGTCTCGTTAATCTTCGCGTTCTCTGGTAGTTCGCCGTACGCCTTTAGACTTCTTGCCTCATCGGCTGTGTATTTGAGAATAACGTCGCCCTTCTCGTCTTGATAGTCGCGCAGGGAGAGAAGGATGATGTCGCCTTGGTTGATCCAGACCTTCTTGCGCAGCTTGCCACGGATGTGTGCAAGTCGCCTAGCGCCGTCGAAACACTGGGCTTCGAGACGACCGTTGCCGAGCATTTTGATGACCTGGGCGTATTCTATTGTGAAGAGCGGCTTAGTTAGCGTGATTCTGTGTTTCTTCTAAATCGTATGCAGGCTGTCGTAGTGTAGGGATGGATGCAGTGTTGGGCGGCTGAAGGCCAAGAAAATCTAAATCGTACCTTGACCCTCTTCTTTGAATGTTAACTCGCGCTTCTCATTGTCGTTCTCGTTCTTGCCCCTACGTCGATTCTTGCCTCCCTGTATACCGAATGTAAGTCAGTCTTCTAATATCCGACTCCAGGAGCGCAATGAAGTGGGTGGCGGGGTGGTGGGGCTGCCAAGTGGATTGTTCCGACGTACTTTTCCCTTATTCTTAGGCATATTGATTTATTTTCAGGCGTCTTCTTCAGGAGCTGTGATTTCGGTCTTCGTTCCTACGGTGTTTCTGAGAGGGAGAGTGCGGTGTTGAATCTTGGGTAGTTGTTGTAAGTATGAGTCGTTGGTGAAGGCGGCGGTGGATTTGTACGTGGTGCGTGCTTGTGTGACGGAGAGCGCTTTGCCGAGAACGGATTGGCCTCGAGATTTGATGCAAGTAAGAGCTGGCAATGTACAGCGTCTCTTCAATTCCGGTGGTTAGCGCAGCCACGTCTGCACGGCCTTTTTGTAGGGGAACTTTTAGTATTTTTGCTGTTTAAGGGAAAGTTAATAAAACACGCTAACCACCGGATGTGCCAGGAGGCTGTACACTAAAATCACCTTCATTTTCACCATAGCGGAAGCCCTAATAGTATTTGAAAGATCCGAGCATAAAGGTGGTCTATCAGAGCGATTATGAATAGATCTTAGAATTGCATTCTTCGTTAAAAGTATATTTACCTTCATGCTAAAGGGCGTAAAATCCCGTCTTTAGCGGCCTACCACTTTTTGCTATACCGAAGCCCTGACCTCCAAAGAATTTCCGGAGCTAGGCAAAGCTCACACGAACACCGTTATGTCGACAGAACACCACGTCTGCGCACATAATTAATGTGTCTTTTCTTCTCTAATGTAATAACATTGAAAAAAAAAATTTTCTTTCCCCTTACATTGTAAATGGACACCCGTCCAAGACCCTCGCCCTTCCCTTTCCTTCGACATCCGCAGACACCCCCTTGAACCACACCTTCTCGAAATCGCTACAACTCTTCTCTCCTTGTCGCACGTCTGTAAAAATGACCACCACTTCCATTCCCCTCCGTCATCTCAAACTTCGCATCTTCACCGTTCAATACTCCTCCCAGCACTTCCTCTGGTACGGCACGGCCAACATCCTTTCCGACCCCGCGCACCCTCTCTACATCGCCACACTACGCCGCTCTAAAACCGCCGACCGCTCCGGCCTGTGGTGGACTGCCGCTGGCACTTTCGCCGTAGGCAAGAAGAGAGTCGTACGGAGCTGGGCGGCACGACGGTTACGGAATGCGTTTGTCGAGGCGCTGGCGAGCCGCGGGTTTGATCGTGATGGGAAGCGGATAGTCGAGTCAGCGAAGGAAGACGGGAAGCGTGATGGGAAGGAGAATCGGATGGCGCAGGGCTCAGCGATGCAGGCTATTAAGCGTGTCGATGAGCGGAGGAACCTCACGGGCACTTTGCGCATACAGGCGAACCCGGTTATCTTGACGGTCAAGTTCGATGCCGTGAAACAGGAGGCTGGGCGGTTGGTTGATGAGCTGGTGAAGATTGCTCGAAAGCAGGACAGGAAGGGGATTAGTAAATAACGAGGCCCACCGCATAATGGCAACGGCAATGGTAATTAGAAAGGAAGAGAGCCAGAACGGGAGCGTAGAGGCTCTCGTCACTATAGGTCTCCTGCAATACTCGGTAAAGATAATATTCATTGAAAGCAGGCTTTGAGGATACTCCATGTCCCTTGAGACGGACACGCTGCGTTAATCGAGAACAGTTCCACTTAATTCCACGACGTGTCTTGACCTTTCCTTTCCTCTCTCTCCGATCGTCTTTCACTCAAATACAAAGTAAATGATAGCTTGACGTTTCCCGTCTGTCTACTTGGGCTTCATGCAACCGGTCAGGGACGACACAGCCTTGCAGGCAGATCTGACGTGTCAACCGGACTCCGCCCGTGCGATCACCGCGACTGCCCTACGGCCCTCAAGCGTATCTGCAATCTCTGTTATGAGGATTGCAGCGATGCTTTAACTATTTTTTTAATTTTTCCCTTGGCTTTTGGCGCGGCGAGCCTCTGGAATTTCGATTCCCTGGCTATTGATCGCGACTGAATTTGTCCAGTAGCATCCCCTCAGTGTTCGTGCGGACCGTGCATTGCATCTCCATCTATTTCACTTCTGATACTCTTGACTCGATATCGCTGGGCGAGCCACAATGGGAGACCCACACGGCCGGAAGCGGGAGCGGCTGCAAAAGCTATTCACGAGGAAGAGGAAACTCGCCTCAGGCCTGCCGCCAGAAACGCCTTCCCAGTCGACTTCACTGCCGGCCGATAACCCACCGAAGACTCTCGCTTCGGCTGCGGCTCGTCCGATCGACCCAGATCCTTCCCCTAAATCCATACCAAGCATCCCGACGAACGGCAAACCCGAAGACCTTTGGGACAGAGCGGAGGATGAATTAAGCAATGACAAGGGAAAAGCAGGAATTCTAGAAGCATACAAGGAAATTCTTAGGTCACAGCTCGGTTCGGAGCTTGCCGCAAAGGGGACTGCTAGCCGCCATGAACAGATGAGTCGGCTACTGAATACTAAAGTCGAGGAACTGGAGAGACGGAAATGGAGGCTCCACCTAAGGAATCATAATATAGAGGTTGAAACCCTGTTCAGTGGCGTCGTCAGAAACATCCTCCTTGCCAAGAATATTATATCATCTGCAGCGCTCGCGGATCCGCATGCTGCATTAGCTTGTGCTGGGGTGTCTGTAATTCTCACTGTAAGCCTAGCAGAGTTTTAACTGTTCTCTAATTTCGCCCCCGCTGAGTAGCTACTGGAGCTAAATCTCCCTCATTTAGCCATTGTATTGGCTATGCTGACACTAAATTCTATATCCGCAGCTACTTATTCAGCCTTCAGAGCAGCGGACCGTGCTCCTACAAGGACTAAACTATATCTCTACTCTTATTTGCCGATTCAATGTTGTCGAACACGTCTACCGTTCGAGAGCGAGAATTCCTTCTCTCCGCCCAGAAGATGCTGTCCAATTTGAGAAGAAATTCGAAGCCAGCTTGACGACACTTTACTCTCAAATCCTCGAATTCCAAGCCCGAGCACTCTGCCACCTGTCCAACCATCCAGTCGCTCAGTTTTTAAAAAATATGTTCAAGTATGACGGTTGGGGTACACTATTGGAAGACATACAGGGGTCAGAATCTCAATGCAAAGGTTTTAAAGATTTGATTGACGGGGAAAAGCTGCACAAAGGGCTTGAGGAGCACAAAGCTCGAATGGGGGAGTTGCAGCAAACCACAAATAACATCATGAACACGCTGAAGAAGGACAGAGAAGAGCAAAAAGAATTGGTGAAGAAAGCGAAGAAAGTGGAGCTCCTCAAGAAACTCTACGCTTCACCCTACAGCGATCGTAAAGACAGAAACCCGGAGCGTGTGGAAGGAACATGTGAATGGTTCACCAATCATCAGCGCTTTCGCAATTGGCAAGAGAGTGAAATGTCAAATCTGCTCTGGGTATCCGCAGATCCTGGGTGCGGAAAGTCGGTTTTGGCAAAGTACCTAGTGGACACCGTCCTGCCGAGCACAGCATCGAGAACCACCTGCTACTTCTTCTTTAAGGATGATCTCGAGGATCAGAGAAGTGCGGTCAGTGCTTTATGCTGTATCCTGCGTCAGCTTTTCATACAAAACAATGCTCTCCTCTCCAATAAGATTCTCGAAAAGTTCGAAATGGATGGAGAGAAACTCATAGGCTCATTTCGCGGTCTTTGGGATATCCTCCTCAGCGCCGCGGAGGATCGCAACGCTGGCGAAATCATCTGCATCCTAGACGCTCTAGACGAATGCAAAGATAAAGGACGAGCTCAGATCGCCGAAGCCTTGCGCGAACTCTATGGGACTAGAACGAGAAAATTTGCGCTGAAGTTTCTCTTGACCAGTCGACCCTACATTCATATTCAACGGTACTTCCAATCTTTGGAGGATCGCCTGCCCACCATTCACCTGAGTGGGGAAAGCGAGGTCGAGCTCGAGAAAATTTCGCGAGAGATCAACGTTTTCATCAAAAGTAGAATCAAAGACATCGGAGCAAACCTGCAACTCCTACCAGACGAACAAAAGCTTCTGCAGGATGAACTTACTAGGGTCCCTAACCGGACCTATCTATGGGTGTACCTCACCCTGGACATGATACAAAAAAGCGTAAACATTTCCAGGGGCAGTATACGTAGGGGCATTAACGAAATCCCGAAAACCGTTGAGGAGGCGTACGACAAGATCCTGTGCAGGAGCCACGATTCTAAAATAGTTATGAGACTCCTGCACATCATTGTTGCAGCCGCAAGGCCTCTGTCTCTAAATGAGATGGCACTGGCGTTGGCCATCAAAGAAAATCACCGGACATACGACGATCTCGAACTCGAACTCGAACCAGAAGTCCGATTTCGTGCAACTGTCAGAGAACTCTGTGGCCTCTTCGTGACCATCATAGATTCGAAAATCTACCTGCTTCACCAAACCGCGAAGGAATTCTTAGTTCAGAAAGAGACTTTAGATGCAGCGAATCCTCCCAATCAAAAGAGTAGCCATCTCGTATGGAAATTTTCACTGCCGCCAGCGGATTCGCACCGCATTCTCGCGGAAATCTGCATTTGGTACCTCTTAACGGATTTTGAAACTTATCCTCGAGGCGCTAACCAGGAGAACAACCAATCCTTTGATAACCATGTCTTCCTTGACTATTCGGCTAAAAACTGGGCTGCGCACTTCCGCGCGGCCAATATCAGAAGTGATGCGGCAATAGTTCCTTCAGTGTTAAGGATTTGTGATCCAGACATAAAGAGTTGCTTAACATGGTTCAAAATTTATTGGACGACTATAAATCCAGGTTATCCTGGAAATCTTACTGCCCTTATAATAGCATCATATTTCGGACTAGAGGGGGTGGTGAAGCAGCTGCTCGCAGTGGACAGCGTCGACGTCAACTCCAAGGACAGCGTGTACGGTCGGACGGCGCTGTCGTGGGCGGCAGAGAAGGGGCACGAGGCGGTGGTTAAGCAGCTACTCGCGGTGGACGGCGTCGACGTCAGCTCCGAGGACAACGAGTACGGTCGGACGGCACTGTCGTGGGCGGCAAGGAACGGGCACGAGGCAGTGGTTAAGCAGCTGCTCACGGTAGACGGCGTCGACGTTAACTCCAAGGACAACAACGGTCTGATGGCGCTGTCGTGGGCTGCACGGAACGGGCACGAGGCGGTGGTTAAGCAGCTACTCGCGGT
>Ga0307515_10003468_pt1 | contig 33159 bp, 9 predicted proteins | sample 17_EM_MG_FD_194513 | JGI IMG/M metagenome (GOLD analysis project Ga0307515, IMG submission 194513) | Populus trichocarpa ectomycorrhiza microbial communities from riparian zone in the Pacific Northwest, United States - 17_EM | ecosystem: Host-associated > Plants > Roots > Unclassified | place... | reverse complement strand
TTATCGCTTGTATTTCTCGCCCTTGGCTGGGTTCCCTGGACCTAAGCTTGCGGCCGCTACTCGCTGGTATGAATTCTACTTTGACTGGTGGCTTGGAGGGAAATTCATCTATGAGATTGAAAGATTGCACGAGAAATATGGTTCGTGATCTAGCCCTAACACCGCATGAGAAGTACACCCACCAAAAGTATTGCTTTCTAGGCCCTATAATTCGAATCAATCCAGACGAGCTCTCAATCAATGACCCGAATTTCTATAAGGAGATATACGTTACAGAGTACAGAAGACGAACTGAACATTATGATGCATTTGCTAAAGGTCTTAATTTCGATGGTAGGCAAGCCAATCCTACTGTCAGTAAGCGTTTGACATAGTTAGGGTCATTTCTGCTCACAAAGGACCACGACCTACATAGAAATAGGAGAAGACCGTTTGAACCATTCTTCTCAAAGCGAGGCATTTCATCACTGCAGCCCACTCTTGCTGAAGTAGCTTTGAAACTAGAGTCTCGGCTTAGGGAACTGAAGGGCAAGAAGCACGTTGTTCGACTTGATCACGCGTTCTTTTGCTACTCAAGCGACATCATGTGGAGAATATGCTTAGGAAATGAGGACTCCCGCGATGAGTTCTTGAGTGATCCAAACTTCTCACCGAAATGGTATCACTACTCATTCTTCACACCAGAACTTTCATAACATGTTCTAGGTATAATATCGTTCACAAGATGGTACTGCAAACGCCATTATTCACTAGCTTCCCATGGCTTATTCGGTAGGTTATCAGCATGTGTACCTTCATGCAAGCTTACTCAGTCAAGCAGGATCGTTCAAATCGTTCCTAACACATTACTTCTACGGGCATTTGCTCAGGGTCAGGTCTTCAACACATTTACGCAGGTATAAACTGTATTGGCCATGCTTTTTCTGCAGACTTAATTCCATCATAGACCGCCAGACAACATATTCGTAGAGTGATGGCAGAAGCCTCGGAAAAGAGCTCCAAAGGTGCTTCTGTCTTCCACTCTATCCTCAACAGCGATATGCCGGCATCGGAGAAAACCGAAGATCGTCTTACTATGGAAGCGCAAGTCTTGCTCACAGGTGGTAGTATAACGACAGCGCGCACACTTGGGGTGGCATCATACTACATTCTTTCACAACCTGAGCTCTGGTCCAGGTTAGAAGCAGAGCTGAGAGCCGCCATGTCTGGTTGGCCGCAGAGTATACCGACATTGCCGGACCTGGAAAAATTGCCATTACTACAAGCCATTGTAAAGGAGTCTCTGCGGTAAGTGCTCCCAGAGTTGTTCGTACATAAGGGTACCTAGTTTGGCACATAATTGTCGGTTTCTTTACTCACACTTTCTTCAGACTCAGCTATGGCGTGATGCATCGATTGCCCCGAATCTCTCCCGATGAGCCGATTCAGTACGGTAAATACAAAATTCCAGCAGGCGTAATTATTCCCTTTCAGAACGAACATTCCGAATCGTAGCCCTAACACTTTTCAAGGTGCCCGTCGGGATGTCGGCTTACTTGATGCACCGTGATCCTAAAGTATACCCATTACCTGACAATTTCATTCCCGACCGCTGGCTTGGGCAAATCGATCCACTTATGCACCGAAACTGGGTGCCTTTTTGCAGGGGTTCCAGGAATTGTCTAGGAATGAAGTAAGCTCCCTTGAATTCTACGATATTCACGCATTACTGTGCGCTCGTTTGATTATCTAACGTTCTTACCTTACACGGTCACCAGCCTAGCCATGGCTGAAATGAGCCTTGTTCTGGCTGTACTCTATCGCTCGGACGGCCCGAAACTCGAGCTCTTTGAGACCGACGAGAGTGATGCCAAGATGACACACGACTTTTTGATTCCCCTTCCGAAAGTAGATACAAAAGGTATTCGTGCGATAGTTCTCTGAGTCGATTCAAGAAACATTCTGGTCAAGACTTGTACAAAGCCTGGTAAAAGAAGTGTTCGGGATAGAAGCGGGGTAGCAGGGTACTCATATGTAGGTCAAGAAACCGCGCTTTGGTGCATAGGTAGTGTACCAGCGCATGCCAATTCAAATGCGTCCGCAAGATCCATTGTTATTGCATGCTAAGTGATTCAAGTGGGCAGAAGAAAGTATGCTTGGATTCGAGAATGCCGAGGTGGCTTGGTGTACGTTGTTGAGAAGTTTGTCACTGAAGCTCTGCAGGGTACCTTATCAACCAGGTTGAGTTGGTCCTCGTAGCTCTCCCCATCTTTGCCAGAGCTAGCATTACCTTTCTCCACACGCCTGTCCGAATCCGGTTCAACGTCTTGTTTGCGCTCAATTCTATCGAACAGAGAGATCGATCGCCTTGGACAATGTAGTAGATCCTCGACTCTCCCCATGGAATATGTTCCATCCTCGCTATTTTCTTCGTCAAGATCGTTTAGAGGCAGGTCTGGGGTTGTAACACTATCGCCTTTGCTGTCACTGTTTGGGAGATCAGGGCTAGGATCGTTGCTAGCTCCGGAAGGGGAAACTTGGCCGCTTGGGGTCTGCATCGGCGTGGACTTGGGCAGGGGTACTCAATCGAGTATGAAGCTCTTGGCTCGTGGCTTAGCCGACCTTCGCCGCTTCGCCGAACGAGTTTTTTGCTGCTCCGGTTCTAATCTAAGGTCTGGCACTTCTACTAGGGAGACTGTCGTATCGGTAGATGAAGGACGCGATCGTTGGCGTATCATAGACGGTCTGTTACGACCATGTCGCCGAAGAATGGTTTGTCCTCCGCTGACAGTCTCTCTTTGAAGACGTCAACCTAGGCTCCTTAACTCTGTTGGGATTACTTACCATGTCGAATACCTTCGATATCCTCTACGAGAGGGCGCACATACCAGCTGTATCGAGATCGCCGTGCTGTCCGGCACGGCATCCTTTCGTTTCTGGCGACTGAGATATGTTCATAAGGGATAAAAGAGCTCCGGCACCCAATAGGCGAGCCAGCGTTCGCTTGCACCTTTGTGAATATGATGATATCTCCTGTACTCGACCAGCAAGACTACCGGAGCGTCAGACTATCAAGAGAACGGTTACCACACAGCTGAGGCTTTCACACGTCACAGCCGACATTGAAGTCTGCCTCGTCCGAAGCAGTGCTCTATGAATTGAACAGATCGTGGTGCTTTCGATCCGCAGTCAGGCAACAGCATTCCATCATTATGCGTAGATGATGGAGAGGGTGGAGCAGTGGCGTGCGATGAACGGGACGGAAGGCCCTGAAAGTAGTAGGGAGACAATCATGTTTACGCATTAAGCAGCGAACCACACGGTCACGGAAGAGCATGTAATTGTCACAAAGCATACTCGAGTATGGTTATGTAAAGGCCTTCAAAATAAAAAGTTAAGCGTTGTTAATCAGATATTTCCGACTCCCATATCCCTTCGAACCGATAATGCAACCTCTAATATATGTAGATTCCGGGCCTACCCCCACGCAGGATGAAGCCCCTACTCAAGCGAACGGCACTCCAGGAATCGGAGATGTCGATGGATGCACGTATAACGGACGTCAAAGCACCGACAAAGCGTTCTTCAAGGTCGCGCGGCTCTCGCCACCGAATATGCCACACAGTTTGATCCAGCGCTCAGCGAAGCAGTGCAACTGGGCAATGGTGATGGGCAGATGACGTGTTTCAATGCTTCCAAGGCTGGACAGTTGTGAGAACACAAAATGAGATGCCGGCCGATGTGTGGGTATATTTCGAAGGTTGGCCTAGCGAAGGAGGCAAGCAATGGAGGCGCTGGTTATTGGGCACAAATCAGATGCGGTACCGTCGAAGCTTTGCTGTTGTGCTCTTGCTATCTATACATGGGAGACTACAGTCTGATTAACCCCGCTCAAGATCACTGCCTTTGGCCCAGCATCTGCATCCACGTCTATTGAAGTGGGAATACCGTACGTCTCTTCATGTACCCATCATCACCCCAACTCCTACGCAATTTCATCCTCAATTTCCGTCTGCAACTTTTGGCAATTATTAAGTACCTGCTGAAGGGATTCAATAACAAGCCTTGCTTCTGCCACAACATACATGCTTCCACGGTACTTTTACCGTAGACGCCGAAGCTCTAGCGTGAGCTGGCCATTCTCCCGCGTCGTCCGCTCAAGCATCTGTTGAAGATTAGGAGTCGGCATTTCCTTAGGTATTTGCAATTTGTCTTTAGTTGCTTTAATTGCTACGGATAACTCATTGTTGCGGCTAATTTCTGCATCAGCAGCGGTGGGCGTTGGAGGTCCATTGGAAGTAGGGGGGAGAAGACAGATTTTTGTTCGCTTATGTCTGAGCATAATTCTTGTGTCAAGAGTAATCCATAGGTTTATGCTTACGGCTACAGATTCGCATTTTTATAGCATCACGCTGGGGGCGAGAATTGTTTGTTATAAATGCTCGGGGCCCGCTTTTGTCCGGGTCAGATTTAGAAATTGTAGGGTCCCAGTTCACGGCTCCCGCCGCAATGCTGGGGTCCGCGGAGCTTGGAGTTCTAGTAATGCAGGAGAATAATATTAGTAACTTCTTGCTGATTAATTTAGTGGCTACTCTCCTAGCTTGCACTAGACATGGGGTATTAGTTCTTGCATCCTTTATACGGTCGTCAGCATTTAACCATCCAAAGTTTTCACTTAGTCAAATGTTGGCATTAGGGAGAGATGCTGTTTAAAGATGAAATTGAAATCAACTAATATATGAACGAGTGTAACCACGTGCCTACTATACGCTCTAGAAACAAGAGAACGCTGGTGCTATTCTTTAACTCTATTATACTTTTATATTACCATATTATGCCTTATTACTGCCCACCCACGCTTTTTGCCCCTCTTAAGGGGCATCACCTACTGCTCTAAGCTCTCTCTATGTGGTCTTTTCCTAATACTTAGGGACCAGATCGGTTCCGGAGATAACTTTAGGCCTACCGATTCCAATTACATCTGCTTAAATTTATTGATTTTCCCCTTGGCAGCACTAATACAATTAATAGCATTAATTAATGCATTTTAATAATCTTGTATTATCTTAGACTTTTTATTTAGATAATCTCGCATTATCTTAGACTTCTTATTCTTATAATCTTATATTATCTTAGACTTTTCGTTTGCATATTCTTGCATTATCTTAGCCTTCTTATTTAGGAGCTCCTCGATCTTACCTTTAAGTACCTCCTTTATTATAGTGGCATTTTCTACCGTATCCTAGTCTGCCTTACTTATATTATAGTCCTTATTATTACCTAGAATGGCCTTACTACCTAGACATCGCTTATATTCCCAAATCCTAGACTTATAGGTGTAAGTAGTTTTTTAAGCACTTTCTAGTTTCTAATGTAGGGATAGATGCTTATTTGCCATATCGCTGAGTTCCATAATCGCTTTCTTATGCTGCGCATTTAGGGATTTGTATATCTTAGCGCACTAAAGACAGTTCTGCTATTCTTTTTTAAACGCATTCTTATAGGCAGTAAGTGCGACTTAGAAGTCATACGGGTTCGTATAAGAGGTGCTTGTAATCTGTAAAGCATTATAAAGCCTATTATTAATAGCGAGAAGTTACTAGTTAACAGGAAGAGATTAAGGTCGAGCGTCGATGCGAGAACTCGATGGTTCTCCTTTTATGTCAATGTGGGTTACTTAATAGATTAGATAGAACTGGTACTTAAGACTCTTGGGGCTTACCTAGACTACATTAATATATTTAATACTACGTCCGGGCTATTAAGGTACCGTATTTTAACTAAAGGACGGCGTATATTAGCGGGCTCTGGCTTAAATTGGTAGGCTTTAGCTTAAATCAGTAGGCTCTGGCTTAAATCGGTGGGCTCTAGCTTAGATTGGTGTCTTCTAGCTTAATAGATGGAATGCCTTGTATCTATAGAAAGAAGGAAAGTTAGAGCCATATAGAGCCTAGGCGGGCGGTGCCGTTTAGTACAAATGTTGCTATTTATATCTCTTAAGAGAAGATAAGCTCTAAAACGAAGTAGTTTAAGCGCCATGTTTGCACTTCAAGTCTTATCTAAAGCTGAAATCACTATTGCTAGGCCCGGAAATTCTAAAAACTTCTAAAAAGTCCGACGGAATGGTATATACTGCGGCGCGGATAGAGAACGCGTAAGTGATAGGCAAACCCCTAGCCCTGTAGTCGTTCGCCAAGAGATATACCCTATGTTGTGGCGCGGGGGAGGGCGCCCTATGCTACGGCGCGGAGGAGGACGCGCAAGTGATAGGCAAATTCCTAGCCCTATAGTCGTTCGCCAAGATATACCCTATATTGCGGCGCGGGGGAGGACGCGCAATTGAGAGGCAAATTCTTAGCCCTATAGTCGTTCGCCAAGAGATATACCCTATATTACGGCGCGGAGGAGGCACAAGTAGTAGGCGGCAAACTCTTAGTCCTATAGTGCCCCCGCTCTAAGCCACTAATATTTAGAAAGACCGGAGCGTCTCTAGGTATAACTATCCCATATAACTGTAATTAATAAGCACTTACTAATGCACCCGTACGTGCCGCTATTAGGGGTGCGGAAGAACTTTAAAAAAGCATGTCCTTACCGTAACTTACACTATAGAATATCTATGCAACTACGTAGTAAATAGACTAGTTTAGGGCGCGGAATTAATAGCTTATTATATAGACTAAAAGCCCTAAATAGCTTATAAAGTAAACATTAGTACTAGGTTTAAGATATAACGCCGAAGTTGGACGACTTTAATAGCAAGTTTCTAAAAGTTTTCTATTATAAAGTCGCTCTAAATCTATACCTTATAAAGCTAATATTAACTTCCTACCATATAATATAGCTAATAGCTCTCTATTTAATATTGACTTAACTCTTCCTAATCTTAATAAGTGTTAGCAACTCTATTAATCGAGGTATAAGCATAGTAAGGAGAATGTATACAAGCCTATATAATTAGATTGTCTATAAACAAGGATCTAAAGCTAAAGAAAAGGAAAGGAAACGGAAAGATAAGTAGTAACACGAGGAGTTATATATAACCCCTAGTTATATAAGAGTTACGTAAGCTCTAAGTCTACTATAATGTCTACCATAACGTCTACTATAACTACCGCTTTCTACTAGTACCGTAACATTACCTCCCCCTCCGTAAAAGCCTGCCCTTAGGCTTTATATATCCGTATTATGCCTATAGGGCGTTTTTATCTTTATATTCTTCTAGTAGCTTATTATTTTCGCTATACTAGTACTCTATCTACTTGTTTAGGTACTTTAAGGGTCCTAGTTTATTAGGGTAATAGTTATAGAATTTTTAAAGTTTATAGGGACTGCTAATAAAGTTCTATATAGGATACTAGGTAGGATCTAGGTTATAGCCTTTCTAACTAACGCGGTACTTTAGCGTTTTCCTTACTAGTTTATAGGCTAGTACTTCTTTAATTTCTTATTCGTTATCGCTATTGACTTAAATTAGTAGGGGCGGTTTATTCTTTTATCTGGGTAATAAGTTATTTATAGCTTTCTATAGCTTATCTAGCGAGAAGATAGAGTAAACCTTAATTAAATCTGGGAGCTTTACTTTATACGAGTTGCCTATTTTCTTAATAACCCTATATAGTCTCGCTATTTAATAGTCTAGCTATAAGCTAGACTATTAGATGGCGGGACTATATAAGGTCCTTAAGAAGATAGGTAACTTATATAAAGTAAAGCTCCTAAATTTAATTAAGGTTTATCCTATTTTTTTGTTAGATAAGCTATAAAAAGCTATAAATAACTTATTACCCAGATAAAAGAATAAACCGCCCCTACTAATTTAAGTTAATAGCGACGATAAATAGGAAATTAAAGAAATACTAGCCAATAAACTAGTAAGGAAAACGCTAAAGTACTATATTAGTTGGAAAGGCTGCAACCTAGATCCTACCTAGTACCCTATATAGAACTTTATTAGTAGTCCCTATAAGCTTTAAGAATTCTATAGCTACTACCTTAATAAACTAGGACCCCTAAAGTACCTAGATAAGTATATAGAGTGTTAATATAGCGAAAATAATAAGCTACTAGAAGAATATAAGGATAAAAACACCCTATAGGTGTAATACGGATATATAAAGCCTAAGGGCAGGCTTTACTAAGGGGGGGGGTAATATTACGGCACTGGTAGAAAATGGTAAAACTTAGTAGAACTTTGCGGTTATATAACTAGAGGACTACGGTAGTTATAGTAGACGTTATAATAGACGTAGAGCTCACGTGACCCTTATATAACTAGGGGATTATATATAACTTTTCGCGTTACTACTTATCTTTTCCTTTCCTTTTCTTTAGCTTTAGATCCTTGTTTATAGATAATCCAATTATATAGGCTTATATACATCCTTCTTGCTGTGCTTATACCTTAATTAACTAAGTTGCTAATACTTATAATAGTTAATATAGAAACGAAGTCCTCTATTTAGCTTTTTAGTAAAGAGAATAGATAAGTTAAAAGGAGCTTAACTAGGCTTAATAAGCCCTTATCTAGGTTATTAATAAGATACTACTTAGTAGTCTATAATTTAGCAGTAGATTGCTATTAGAGGGGGCTATAGTTAAGGGTAGCTTCCTTATCTAGCTTAATCTCAATCTTATAGTCGTATAGTTAGTAAGGCGGAAGTATATTAAATACTACTTTAGAGAAGGTGTTTTTAAATTTCTAGTATTAACAGGGCAGTTTTTATTTTACTAGCTCCTTATCTATAAGCTTGCCTTTCCCTTAGGCTAGGGCTTCTTTCTCTTTAATTATTTAATTAATTTTATATAAGCTAGTTATAAAGGCAACGGTATTAGGCTAAACTAGGTTCTAGTAGAATCCTATAGCGCTAATATAGCAGATATTAACTAGCAGCGTAGTTTTTAATAAGCGAATATTTAGCTAATAAAATATCGGCAAATGCCAATATTTACAGTGCTAATATTTAATATTTGCAACACTTTTAATAAAATAGTTCTAATAATAACGTATTTATTTTAAAAATAAAAGATTATATTAAGAATTGGTATATATTAGCAAGTTTTCGAATTAAATCACGTAATTGGTTATTATATAATTGCGCGCCTTTATATAGTATTTTAATATTAATTTTAAACGTTACTCTACCTCACTTTACCTTAGCAGCAGTAGTAGCAGTAGTAGTAGCAGCAGTAGCAGCAACAGCAATAACAATAATAACAATAATAACAATAGCAGCAGTAATAATGTGACTACATCCTCCGGATAGCTCGTACGAAGCTAGCGCCCTTTATAGCTTTATAGGTTTGCTATAGCTTTAGAGTAGCTTATACCCTAGCTTTAAAAGTTCGTATAAAGCTAACTTTAACTTAGGGCTCTCGTTCTCTATAACGCCGCCATCGCCGCCGCTAACGCCGCCGGTGCTAATGTTAATCCCATCCTTATAGTAGGACAGCAGCAGCTGGCTCCCTACTACTATAGTCTATAGGCTTAGGCGTTGCTGGCCCTTCTAGGGCAGGATGTAGAGTTTGTACGAGGCGCGATCTCCCCTTATTAAATAGCAACGCACTAGCCTTTGTATATTAACGCCATCCTTATACAATCTTGGGGTAGGGTAATAGGTAACCCATACGCTGCGTGCCTCGGCGCTTGCCTAGGCTATCGCCCTTTCCTATCGTGTTGTTAGGTACCCGGGCACTTTGGCGGAGCATATAGGAATTATAAGTGGCGTAACTACGTAGCCCGCTGCTCCGTACGAGATAAGGATAGAAGTAGTGTTGGAAAACAAGCCCGTAACGATATTACGTAATAAGACTTGTGGGAGAAAGCTCTTAGCAGGAATCTAACTAATTAGACAACTTTGACCGTGCGGTCGAAGTTCCTTAAAATCTCTTTAACCACCTATATAGAAAATAAGCAATATACAGAGTTTTAGTCTTATAACCTTAGATTTTAACAGGTTATAAGCCTAGGTTCGCGCCTAACGAGCTAAACCTAATTGCTTTATTGTTAAAGATAATTGCTATCGTAATATTACTACACGGGCGTTAAAAAGATCATAACGCTTAACTAACTTACGACACTAAAAACCCCTATAACGAGCGGCTATATAGCTGCTAACGATGTACTCTATGCCGAATATAATAAGAGGATCCTACCGAGGACAAGCCTAATACAGTCTGTTACTAAATAGCGGTACTAAAGGCTTAGGAGGACCTCTTATTCGGTAGATAACCTTACTATTATTATTAAGTAGAATAATAGAGTTTCGAGAATAAAGCTTTATAATAACTATATTAGTAGCGGACTAAAAGAAGCTTATTAGAACTGCCTACTGGCTAAGGAATATATTAAGTCAAAACCTATACTATAAACACTCCTTATAAAGGAAACTAATCTAATAACGTTGTCTTAATAAAGCCTATAGATTACCTATAATATAAAGCCCTGCTAATATAGGCGACGAACGTACCACTTAAGCCTCTATTCGAAAGCTCGTTAGACGGGAAGATTAGCTAATATTTAGTATCGACGTACGAAACTACCTCCGTTCTAAAAATATCGAGTAGGTCCTTAATGATCTACCGTGGCCTCTTCCTATACTTAAGTCGATTAGGGAGAAATAGGTAGACTTAGGCTTTACTAGCTTACAGCTAAAGATTAAGCTAGTTAACTTAGTAAAAGAACGGGAGAAATACGAGGAATAACTAGCCTATATAGCCGGCTTTATTAACTAGAGCGTCGGCGATATCTATAAGCCGTTTATATTAAATACTAGAAGAGTACTTAAAAAATAAAAGGCCTTAAAAGAACGCTTTAAGGATCTTAATCCGGCAGCTATTACTAATATTATAGCTATACTCTTTACTAAACGCGTCTAAGACTTTAAAAATGTAGAGGAGTTTGTCTCCTATACTATATTAAACCTTAATCGCCTTACTAAAATGAACCAGCCTATTAACTACGAACTCCTCGCCTAAGTAGCCCTTCTATATAGGGTTAACTCTACTAGCTATACTTTGTTTAAAACAATAAAACGAATAAATTAGACGCGAGAAAACACTAACCCGCGAGCCTTAAGCAAGGAACTTATTATTTTTAATAGCGAACTTAATTAAGAAGTCTCTATACTAGTAGTATAATTAAATAACAGAAGGTCTATAAAGAGAAAGATAGCACTAGTTGGGATATATAAATACCTTAACTGTATAAAATTTAACAGAACTACGTACTATAAAGATAACTGCTAGGAAAGGAATCTAGATAATGCTCTAAAAGTAATTAGCGATAAGATCCGCGTAAGGAAGAAGCTAAGGACGACTTAAGCGTCTATCTAGCTCGACAAACACTTTAGTTAAGCTAAGTTTAATATAAATCTATAACGTAAGCTTATAGCAGCGATAGCATAAGCCTAACTAAGTAGGTACGACTTTATCTACAATACCGCTGCTACTATCTACTGCTATAAGGACCGCGAACTTCTTTTTAACTATGCCGATAATAACACCTTATTAGGAACAGTTGGCCCTTATAGAGCTCGACCGATAGGTAAAGGATCCGTCTCTATATAAACCGTACTACCCGATAAAAGTTACGGAAGTACGCTTACTCTATACAATGTCCTTTATATACTATATTTACTAGTAAACCTACTATCTAGAAGCCGACTTAAGGAAATAGGTATCTTTTTTAACAATAAGACTTACGAACTTAAATACAATAATAAGGTAATAGGATATATACCTTAAGTCTAACGACTCTACCCGATTTGGTAATATAACTACCCATTAGAATCGGTCCTCTAGACGATTAAAAACGACGAAAGTTTGCTTATTTGGTATTATCGATTTAGCCACCTTAACTATAGTAACCTTAAACGCTATTTAAATAAACTTGGTATTAAGTTTAACGACGTTAGCAATAAATACTATAAGCTCTACGCTTAATCTAAAGCTAGAAAGAAGTATAATAAAACCTCCTAGGAACAAGCTATACGGCCATTTTAACTTATCTATATGGATCTAGTAGGTCCTATTACCCCCGTTGGCTTTAAAGGTAAAAGATACTATATGTCTTTTACCGACGACTATACGAGGTTTACTACGGTCTATACGGTCTATACGAAGGACGAGTAGCTCAGTACTCTATAGAGGTACTATAACTAGATCTATACTAAATTCGACCTTAAGATTGCTAGAATTTGTACTAACTACGGAATAGAGCTCCGTAGTAAGAAAGCGACCGCCTAGATAGATAATCTAGGTATAGAATTCGAACCTACTACCTTATACGCTTAGGAAGAGAATGGAGTAGTAGAGCGCTCGCAGCGAACCTCTACTAAGATTACCCGCTTAATAATCCTCGCTAGCAATATACTAGACTTTCTATGGCCTAATATACTTCTTATAGCTCTATATATTAAAAACAGACGCCCTATAAGAGCTCTTAGTAGTATATTACCTTACAAAAAGCTTAAGGGAAAACCTCCCTTAGTATATTACCTACGGGCTCTAGGATCTACCGTCTACTCCCTTATAGTAAAAGAAGATCGCGTAAAATTAGCTAGGTTCGCTCTATAAGTAAAGAAGGGCGTTCTAATTAGCTATAACGGCAAGATAATCTATTGCATTTAGTTACTAGATAAATAGAAGATTAAGCGGCTTAAAGACGTTAAAATCTATAAAGGCGATATTAGTTTAAAGACTACTACTACATTTATAGAAGAACCGGTCGACTTATCTAAGGAGTAAGGGAGGGAAGATACTACTACTCCTTAGCTAAAGCCTCTGTCAAGAAAAAGGCAACGAAGAATTAATCGGAAGGAAGGTCGCGATAGCTTGTCTCGTGGGCTTAAGTCTCTACCTAAAAACCTTACTACTCGATTAGGCCGCTAGACGTCAAGAATTGACCTACTAAGCGACCCTACTACCTTCCTTACGGGCCTTATAGGTATAGACCAAAACCTTAACTAATAGGCCGATAATATTAATAAGCTACTATACAACTAGGACGACGAAGTAGGCGACGAACTAATAGCCCTTCTATCTACCACTCCCTTATAACCTATTCCTTAAGATCCTTACTTAAATAATTGCGACACGGTCGATCCTATGGCTCTACTAGCCGGCCATATTCGATATACTGGCTTACCCGATCTTGAAACGTATACATCTACTACCTTAATTAATAAAGATAAGCCTTATATACAACCGAGCAATTAACGGCCCGAATAGCGAAGAATAGATAAAGGCAATAATAGAGGAAATAGAATCTCTAAGTAAGAACCAGACGTGGAGACTTATCAATCTTACCTCCCTTAAGCCTCCTTATAAGCCTCTCGCTAGTAAATAGGTGTTTAAAGTTAAAAGGGGAAAGGATAGCGAGGTCCTACGCTATAAGGCTAGATAGGTCGTTAAGGGATATCTATAGTAGTACGGTATCAACTATAACTAGACCTTTGCTACGGTAGTAAAACCTATAGCCTTTAGAGCTCTATTCGCGATTACTGCCTACTATAACCTTAAAATCGAATAGATAGACGTTAAGACCGCCTTTCTCTATAGACCGATCGATTAAGAACTCTATGTTGTTATACTAAAAGGCTATAAAGAAGCCGGTAAAGTCTACCGCCTTAAGAAGGCCCTCTACGGACTAAAATAGTTACCTCGAATTTAGTATAAGACACTCTTAAAGTTTCTACTAGAAAAGCTTAGACTTTACTATCTATATGCGGATTATAGTATATTCGCCACTAGTAAAGGATAGAAAGGTTTAATTATCTCTACCTACGTTAACGATACTAAGATTATCTATAAAGATATAGTAGTAGTTAACTAGGTAAAAGCAGAGCTTAAGGCAGCCTTCTAAATAATAGATCTTAGGCCAATAAGCTTTTACTTAGGTATAATAGTTATAAGAGATTAAACAAAGAAGAAGATTACTCTTTTATAGCGAGCCTACCTTATTAAAGCTCTTAAACTCTTTAGATTGCAAAAGGCTAATGCCTTACCGGTATCTATAAAGCACTTAATTAAGCTCGTAGCTAATTAAGAAACTACTAGTAAGGATAACGTTAGAAGATACTAGAGTATAGTTGGTTTAGTTATGTTTCCTATAATAGAAACGAGGCTAGATATCACCTTTGCGGTATTAACGGTAAGCCGTTTCGTCTATAATCCTACCTCTACCCATATAACGGCCGTAAGGCTTATCCTTTAATACCTAGCCGGTTCGCTTAATAGAGGAATTACTTATAGAGGTAATAAGAACCTAGACCTTATACCAATTAGCTTTAGTAACACTAACTAGGGACGAGATAAACTACAAGACGCTCTATATTAGGCTTTATATTTATATTAAATAGAGGACTAATTTTATAGCAGTTAAAGCTACAAGCTACCGTTTCGCTATTAATATATTAATTGGAGTATATAGCTCTAACGGCAGCAGTAAAAGAGGCTACGTGGCTTCGACTTTTACTTACTAAACTAGGCGTACTAGACTAGAGCGAGTAGTTCGCTAAGATCCTAATCAAAACCGATAACTAAGCTACGAAGGCGTTAGCTAAAAATCTAGTTTAGCACGATTAAACGAAGCATATCGATATCTAGTTTTACTATATAAGAAATAAGATAAATAGTGGTAGGGTTAATCTCGTATACATTGCTTTAATTAATATAGCGGCCGACGGCCTTACTAAGCCTCTCGCGGGTCCTCAGTTCTACGTCTTCCTTAAACACCTTCGGATGGTATAGGAACTCGATTAATTACGCTAGACCTTAATAGGAAATCAGTACACGACCGGTAGATCCTCAGAGAGTACGCTAAATAACGCCTTAAGGCCTTAAAACGAGCGATAGAACCTAACCTTAATCTATTAACCTACTACCCGAATCTAACGGCCACGATATTAGGGAAGGCTTATACCAGTAGGAAGGATAGATATACTTTAGGAGAGATATAGGGTAAGGCTATAGGGCCTCTAGAGCTCTATAGGCAATATAGAATACTTATAGGGAGGTACTGCCAAAAATTTAAGGGACATTTATAGAGTGGGCGCTATCTCTAGACGCTAGGGAGGGCGTAACACCTATTAGACACTTATTCCGCCTTAAAGGAGCTTTAATAACCCTTATTAAGCAATTCTACACCCCTATATATAGTATATATAGCGGTATCGTTAACTAAGCTTAAGGGAGGGTGTTAGAAAACAAGCCCGCAACGATATTACGTAATAAGACTTGTGGGAGAAAGCTCTTAGCAGGAATCTAACTAATTAGACAACTTTAACCGTGTGGTCAAAGTTCCTTAAAATCTCTTTAACCACCTATATAGAAAATAAGCAATACACAGAGTTTTAGCCTTATAACCTCAGATTTTAACAGGTAGTAGTAGCGGACCTCTACGCTTGCTATAGGTAGGGGCTAGCGGTACCAGTAGTAATAGTACGGTAGCGGCGCCGTTGTTAATTAAGGATAAGGAGGAAGATTAGCTGGGGGGTAACCCCTAGAATACTATTGTTCTGGCTTAGGTATATATAAGCTTTTATTTAGTATATTAGCAACCTATATATACCTAGCTAGTTAGGGGTATTGCTAGCACTTATATATAATCTATATCTTAACGTGCTGTATAAGCTTAGTAGTTGTCTTATATAATAAAACTAAAATATATTAGTATATAGATAGATCCTTAAATTTAGAGCTTCGTATAAAGAATAAGTTAAGTTTCCTTAACTAAGAGTTTAGTTCGGTACCACTATTTTATATACTCTACCCGTTTAAGAGCCTTAATACCTATTTACATTCTCTCCTATAAGATCGTACAACGTACTCTTAAAAAGGGTTGTTTAGGTTCGTCGCTTATTACTAAAATTAATAAGATAGTAATTGCTGGTAGCGATAGTCGTGGCTATTGTACGCGCTATTACTCTTAGAACCACTATTAAAGGGCAGAAAGCTTTTTAATATAACTTAGAGGATCGCTAATATAGTCGTTGTACTTATCTTAGCTCTAAGGTTAAGTAAACTAATTAAGATCCTTAATAATCTATTCATACGAATTAAGTTCTTATTTAGGCCTAGCTTGTCTATATAGTAACCCAGATGGCTAAAGAGTAGTAAGACTCTTAGGCCTAAGAGCTTGCGATTAGTAATCCTCCTAGAGTTATTTAACCTTTTTAAGTGTAGCTTTCTACTACTTCTTTTCCTAATTTACTTAGATATACTTCGTATAATGTTTAGGATAAAAGATAATTGCCGCAGCGTATAATGGGGATTTATCTAACTTAAGGTAGTATTTATTAAATACCTTCTATCTAATTTAAATCCTAGAATAAAAGAAGCTATTCTTATAACGTTCCTATTATACGATATTAGAAGAACTTTTAAAAGTAAGAGAAGAAGATTCCTTATAAGACTCTGCTTAAAATACCTTATAAGAATATCTATTAAAAAAGAGAACGTTTAAGATCGTTATATTATGGCCCTAAGTTTCTAATATAATCCTCTTAAATATCCAAAGGAAATTATACGTTATACAAAGCGTAGTCTAATTCTATAGAGTAAGGAAATCTTCGCCTAAGGTCTTAGCATGCTTCTTTATATAAAGGTTAATTACTAACTTAAGTTCTAAGGCCACCTAAAGCATTTGGTGCCAGCTATTCTATCTCATATAATTATCTAATAGGATTTATCTTTAAGTAAGAGTAATAAAGTCTCTTATATAACCTAGTAAGCTCTAGGTATATATAACAATATTATAGAGTTTACTAAGTGCACTAAGGGTTTGAAATTGGTTTCTCCTAGAGTCTAGGTTAACTTTAATTCCTTTCTTATCTTTAATATTATATGATAAAAGCTTATCTTCTTAAACCAAGTCTTAGAAGAGGAAGGCTTTAATAGCAAGGTGGATAATATAGCCATTGCATTAAATTCGTTGGTGTAGAGATTTCCACTCTATATTATAATCTTCCTAAAGATATTTTTAGATCGTACGATATAAGATATTATTTATAGATATATTATCGGCGACAATAGTACCAAGTCTTTATACGATACTATAGTCCTAGAGTATTAGAAGCAGCGTTTAGAACTAGTCCTCCCTACTATATAATAGTGTCGTACGAAGTGTAAGAAGGCCTCTTTATAGTCTTTTATTTCAATTAACAAAATATACGTAGACGCCGAGTAGGAGATATCTGTTTAGGGACGTCTAGATATCTAGTAAGAGATGAACCTTGGGTATTACTAATTAAAGCTTCTTTTATACGACGTCCTTCTATATTATAAATATATCCTAGACTATTTTATTAACTATAGAATAAGTTATTATAATATAACCCCTAACCTCTAGATTAAGGACCTAATAGAACGCGTAGAACTCTGGCCATTTAACGATTTAAAATAGTAGCCTTTATACAGTTATTAATAAAATAAGTACTGCAGTAATAGCTTCTCGGTTAAGTGTAGATTAAAGGACAAGCGTATTAATATTATTTGCCTACTCTATATCGCGGAGCTATATATAGAGATTATAAAGTTAAGTGCTAGTTTTTATACGAATAGGGCCCTCTTGCTTTTTAGAATGGATATTATACTTAGACCTTAGGTAATATCGAAAATTTATAGTAGACTTTAAGCAATGTACTATCTCTATATAATACTTATAGTATAACGGGCTCGTATAAATGCCTCTAAGACGAAGCTTGTAGATTGCTACTATATAAAGATACTAAGCTAAAGAGAAGAAGAAGAACGTTAGGGGTTGACGCAAATACAAAGAGTTGCTAAGGCGCTAGTAGTAAGCGAGCTAATAGCGATTTTCTATCCCGGGGATAAAAAATCCTAATTAGCTGGTGGAGGTTAGGGTTAGCAGAATATAGTAGAAGCGTAGCAGAATTTGGCAGGTAACGCGCCCTAGCACTGTTATATCACCCCCCCTTCTAAAAAAGCCTACCCTTAGGCGTTGTTCGAGCTCCTTATTATTATCTAAATTATCGTAGTTATCTACCCCTTCTTCCTAGCATTTAATCTAGTTTTCTAAGCTATGTAGTAGTCTAGGGAGGTCTAGGTAGGCTAGGTAGAAATCCCGTAGCTTATAGGGGGAGTACTTAAATTAGATGCAGGATACCACCCTAGGTCGTCGTTATGGCCTACCTAGCTTATACGGTATTTTAAGATATTACGGATCTTCTTAACTACTAGGATTTCTTTAACTTCCTATTCCTCGTCCTCCGCAATCTAGCCTAGTGGTAGGGGGTTGTTATATTGCCTAGGTAATAGGTTGTCTGCGGCCCTTTATAGTCGGTTTAGGGAGAAGATAGAGTAGATCTTTATTAATTCTGGTAGCTTAACCCTAAAGGAGTGCCCTTCTTTTTAAAGAATCCTATATAGGCCAGCTATTTAATAGTCTAGTTTACGGCTTGGCCTCTAAGTTTTCTAGTTTTTTTATTAACACCTATACCTTATCTCCTACTTAGAAGTCTACCTCACGACGATATCGGTTTACATCGGATTCCTTCTTCTCTTACGCCTTCCTTATAATTATCTAAGCAGTCTCCCAGGCTTCGTATATTCTCTTCGCGAATATCTAGGCTTCTTCGTAGCTAAGGCGTTCGCGGGCTATAGCGGGTTCGGTAGGTCTATTCCAATTAAAGGACGTTTAGGGCGTATATCCGTAAAGCAGTTTAAATAGCAATATTCCTATACTATTATAGGGGAGCGTAAGCTACGCGTAGTCTATTATAGGCAGCAATTCTAACTAGTTATCCTAATAGTAGTCTATAAAGGGCCGTAATCGCTAGTTAAGGTACTAGTTTATAATCTTGGTTTAGCTGTTAGTCTAAGGGTAGAATACTATAGAGAGCTTAATCTTAATCCTAAGGATATAGCAGAATTCGTTTTAGAAATCCGATATAAACTAGGGGCTATAATTAGAGACAATTAATTCGGGAGCGCCGTAGATTCGGTAGATGTTATCAACGTAGAGGCGGGCTATATCCTTTGTATTGGTAGTCTTAAAACAAGGGAGGGAGAAGGATTACTTACTTAGTCGGTGGTTTGCTATAAAGGCTATATTGTAACCGTGGGCATCCTTTAGGAATAACTTGAAGTCTATTATAATATATTACTAAGGACGTGCTAGGACTGGTAGTGGTTATAACCACCTGGGAGCTCGATCCCTAGGGGTATCTATACGTCTATAGGCGTAGCAGTTCCTAATAAACCGTTCCATATTAGATAGTAGTCCTCGCCAGTAGTAACGAGGCGTTAGTAGTCGGTAGGTTTTGTCTTGGCTAGGGTATACCGTAGAGACTTAATAGTAGGCTTTACGGATTAGCTCTGTCTGTAGGTTGTCAATATCCGGAACTATAAACCGTTCTCAGTATAGCAGTAGTCCTTCTTCTATTTCTAAATTAGGGTTACCTTTTATAGCTTAGTCGCGAAGGGCCTTTAGGAAGTCGGTAGTACGGTTCGCGGTTAGGATACGGTTAACTAGTCTTAATAGTTCGTCTAGGACCTCCCCCTCTATAGGCGCCACCTTATTCTATTTAGAGTATAGTTCCTTAAGGATCCGTAAATTAAGCTATTTGGGATGGAGGAGTGTTTATATCCGGTGCTAAGCCTTTAGCTTATTCTAAGGACTTACGTCCTATTCCCTCCGGGTTAAGGTATTAGCCTAGAAGTTCTGTCTACTGAGATAGTATATAATTGTAAAGAAGAATTAGAAGAGTATTTTAGCCCACCGGGCTTATCGGCTAATAAGCTGCTTTATTATTATAAAATACTCTAGGGCCTTATAATCTGTATATATCTTAATACGAGAGTTAGTGCCTTCAAGCTCCGCGCGCTATTAGGATAGCGATTGAATAATAGCTAGCATTTCTTTATTATATATTTTATAGATATACTTAGCTAGGTTTATTATCTTTAAAAATAAAGTAATAGGGTACTATTTACCGTCCAGATGCCGCTATAATAGGATTCCCGCTATAACTTTATTAGAAGCGTCCGTTTCTAGTATTAATTTAAGGTCTAGGTTATAGTAACAGAGGATTAGAGAAGAGATAAGCCGAACTTTTAGCTCCTTAAAGGCTTTTATATAGTCGTTATTAAAGATAAAAGGCGTATCTTTCCGGGTAAGTCGTATAAGAGGCCTAGCTACTACCCTATAGTTACGGATAAACTAGTGGTAAAAGTTATAAAAGCTAAGGAAGGACTTGACCCCCTTTACGGTACGGGGGGGTTTCTAGTTACGGATTACTTTAACCTTTTTAGGGTTAACCTTAATCCCTTTAGTAGTAATAATAAATCCTAAATACTTTGTATATTTTACTCTAAATTCGTATTTCTTAATATCTACTTATAAGCCTACGTTCCGTAGTCTCTCTAGCACCTTCTTAACATAGACTTAATACTTAAGCTTATCGTCCAAGTATATAAGAATATCGTCTAGGTAGGCCGTATAGAATTCGTTAAGGTAGTTAAAAAGGACGTCGTTTATATACCTTTAGTATATAGCCAGCCCATTTATTAATCTAAAAGGGAGGACTTTATATTTATAGGACCTATAACGGGTATAGAATATCGTTAAGTCCTCCGCTATAGGGTCTATACGAATTTAATAGAAAGCTTAACAAATATTAAGCTTCGTGTAGATCTTTGCCCAACTTAAGCGAGTAAGGGTCTCGTTAATTAGCGGGATAGGGTAACGGTCCTTTTAAGTAATAGCGTTTAGCTTCTAGTAGTTAATATAAAAATAAAGGCCGCTACTAGGCTTCTTTATAAATAGGATAGGGGAAGTAAAAAGGGCTTAGCTTAGCTTGATAAACCCTTTATTAAGGTTATTAATTAGGTATTACTTTATTGCTTTAAGTTTATCTATAGTTTACTAGTAGAGGGGGCTATAGCCTAGGGAGTTATTCGCCTCTAATTAGATCTTATAGTCGTAGGTTTAGTAAGGGGGTAGCTATTTAGAGGCCGCCTTTAAGTATACGTCCTTATATCCCGAGTAGATAGTAGGGAGAAGGCGCTTAACTAGCTCCTTATCGGTTTCTTTAGGTAGCCCTTCTTCCCTTTCGCTAAGAATCCAATTAATTTTGTATAAGCTAGTCGTAAAGACCTCGTTATCTTTTCGGTATATATTAAAGTGGAACCCTATAGCGCTAATCGCAGCGATATCTACTATAGGGGGGTCGTGTGGTCCTAAGGGGCTATATAGCCTTAGGGGTTTCCAGGGTATCGCTCGTGTCGTCTCTCCCCTTAACTCCTATTACATCTTCCTAAAATAATCTCTCGTATTCTATTAGTAGGTTCTCTTCTATATTAGTTAGATCTCTTTAATTTAGAGGTCTCCTACGTTACTATCCGCTCTACTTCTATAAGTAGAGTCTTCTTTAACCGTAGTATTTCGCGAGAGTATCTTTATCGGCGTACGGGAGTTTCTTCCGGCCTCTTAACGGGCGTCTTCTTAGGCAAAGGCTACGTCGCGGTCCCTTATATCCTGCTAGTAGGTAAGGTCAGTCTTCGCGGCTAGCGTCTTACGGTTAGTTCGGATTTCTTTAATAAAGGAGGGTAGCTTCGGTCTATCCTCCGGCTAGATAAAGCGTCTTTATTATACGTTTAACCAAATATCAAAGTAGGATATCTACTTTTAGCTAAGGATTATATCGTAGGAGCCTAGGTCTAGGATATAAAAGGGGATACCGTACTAGCGTTGTCCGTTAATAGAGATATATAGCTTTAGGACGTAGGTAACCAGCTTACCGGTTTAGCTACTATAACCTTTTACTAGGATAAGCTTCTCTAGTTAAGTAGCTTTTATATTTAAAAACTTAGCGATATTAGTAGTATATATAGTATTTATAAAGGTAAAGCTATTTACTCTAGTATTAATAAGGGCAGCTATATTAACTTTATATCTATTCCGAGATACTATATATAGGGTTATAAAGTGTTTACTACCTATTAGCTAACTTAGGTTAATCTTTCTTAGATTAATAGGGTACCCTAGGGAGGAGTCTTCCCCTAGGGTTTGTCTTTTCCTAACTTATTAAACGCTTCTTCTTCTTCTATTTCCTTAATATTACCTATATCCTTTAGCTTTAAGTAAAACGAGGTAAAGTATCCCTCTTTTCCGCAGTTATAGTACGTAACCGTAGTAGGATTAATTAGGATATTTCAGCGAGGGCGTAATACGCGGCGGGTCGGGCGAAGCTCGTAGGTGCGCAGCTGTAACCGTTTTTGGTGTAGGTAGCTTATCTTCCTACTCCCGTTCCTATAGGCGTAGCTAGTAGGCTTCGGTTACTACGGGGTCGCCTCTACCAATTAAGGCGGGCGTTAATTCGCTTTAGTTCTAAATCTAATAATCGGTAGCGGGTCGCGAGTCTTTTATAGGTTAGCAGGTCGTCTAAGGCTATAGCGATTTTCTCTTATAACCTAATTGTTAGTTTATTGTATAGATCCAATCGGTAGCTTTTAAGGGGGACCTAGCCTTCTCCCGCAAGATATAAGAATTGCGTTTAAAATTTGGCAAAGGGTTGGTTCGGTTTTATTATTAGGCGATTATAGGCGTAATGGGCATCCCGTACTTTATTCGGATTAATATAGATAGCTACTAGGTACGGTATTATCTCGTTAACAGATATAAATCGGATAGGGGATTTGTCTTCAAATTTAGCTTAAAGGTGCCGTTATATATCTCCTATAGTTCGTCTAAAGACGTAAAGTATCTTAGTCTCCTTAGAAGGGAAGTAGTCTTAATTAATGCGGAGTTTTCCTTATACCTGGATTCTCCAGTTCTTAAAGGTCAGGTCTATACCGTCTAATAATAGTAGGGGGCTAGGGAGCTTAACGGACTTTAATTACCTCGTTATTGTATCTATACTCTTTAGTATATCGTATTCGGTTAAGCGAATAGGTTAGCTAAGGCTTTGTAAAGGGGAGGCTGAGCTACTTTATAAGGCCGCGAGGCTTTCTAGTATCTCCTTTAGAGTCTTTTATATACTTTAGGCTTAAAGACGGTCGACTTTCTAGTTAGCTATAAGGGCGCGAATCTGTTCGCGTATATCTATAACGTTGTTATTATCTTTAATTTCTAATCCTAATTAGATCTTATATTCCTCTTAGGTAGAGGTAGATCTTTTAGATAAGCTTGCTTTAGGTACTATTATTAACTTCCTAAGGTTTATAGTCATCACCGAAATATTGGGAACTCGCTTAGGACGCGAAAGAGCCGTATCGCCCCCCACCAAAATTTGTATGAGGGGCAATTCTTTTAATTTTAACCACCACAATTAAAGTTATTATGGGCCGCCGCCTTCCTAATGAAGTTGTTTATAGAATTAGGACTCGTATTAAAGCTAGTAAGGTGGTACTAGCTATTGCAGAGGCTGTAAAGGTAGGCAAGAAGACGATTTATAAGATACGATTGAACCTTAATATTTAGGGCGAACTGTACGCTCCTTCTACTATTGTTCTTGGGCGACCGAGAGCTCTGTTACCTTACCAAGAAACGGTAATATATAACGTTATGGTGTTGAGCTTTTTACTAACTACTTACGTAGAGGCTTCTTAACTTTCTTAAAGATTAGCCAACCGCATATATAGATAAGATGCAGGCCTTCCTATTTAATAAGTTCGACACTTAAGTCTCTGCTATAACTGTCGCCCGTATTCTTAAGAGAGCTCATTAGTTACGGAAGGTAGTTATAGCTCGTGCAGCTTAAAGGAACGCCCCCCTCCGCAACGCCTAGATTGGTATACAGAAGAGCTAGGTGGTAAAGCAGCTTATATTTCTTAACGAGTCGGCAGTAAACAAAAGGACTAGTGATAGAAAGTACGGCTAGTCACTAGAAGGGACTATATGTGCTATATTACGCGTACTTAAGAGGTTAGAAAGGTGGAGTATTCTACTAGCATTAGCAGTTAACGGATATCTCAGCTACCTTATCTTTTAAGGTTCTATTACCTCTGCGATATTTAAAGCCTTTATAGAGGAGCAGGTACTAACCCATTGTACACTATATCTAGGGCCACGATTAGTCCTTATTCTTAACAACGCGTTAATCTACAAATTAACACGGCTTTAAGAGCTTTATAAGCAACACGGCGTCCTACTAAAATTCCTACCACCGTACTCGCCAGATTATAATCCAATTAAGGCTACGTTTAATGATATTAAGGCTTAGATTATATTCCTATAACTAAGGCATTCTTAATACTGCCTTATCCCGTCCCAATAGTAGGATATTAAAAGACATCTTAATTCTTTTCCCTTTAATAGTTATCTAAATAGGTCCTGTTTTAAGATTAATAATCCCTCCTCTATAAGCTATTAGATCTCCTAAAATTATAACTAATAGGTAAGATTACTTCTTCTATCTATAAGGTAATCTTATTCTCTTAACCACTGCTAGTAAAATATGGTTCCACATTACTCTACTATCTATTAGTACTTTAAACTATTAATCTTACTATTTAATTTGTAAATTTAGGTATTATCCTTAAATTCCTTTAAGGGTCTAAGGCTCTACTACTAGCTCCCTTTAGTCCTATAGGCCTCTACTTTTCCTAACTATTAGCTTCTTAATTCTATTACACCTAGCTCACTCTTTAGCTAATATTTAGTTTGCTTTTTATCTTTAATATACTATAGATATATATTCTCTAGGCATTACTACTACTATTATCCGTCTAAGTATTCTTCTGTAAGGAATCTTTTTAGTTAAAGTATTAAGTTTCCTAACTCCTAAACTTCTATTAGATGCCAGCCGTGTATATACTTAGCATTTCTATACTATTGCTTATCTGGCGCCTAATATATCCTTATAGGGTATTTCTAATTCTTTTCTTTTAGGTTTTTTATAGATTTTGTATATATTATCTATATATACAATCTATAATAACGTATAGTATGCTAGGTGCTTTAGGTTAACTCTTAAATTATCTTTATCTTTAAGTTTAAACCTTTACCGTGTTAATCTAAACATTATAACTTCATTTATAAGTACTAAGATTTGCCTCTTACTTCTCTAGTCCTTTAATTATTCCTCTAAATCTTTTAATGTTATAATTAAAGCTCCTTTAATATAAGTTATAGCCTTCTTTATAATCGGGTGGTCCTAGATAACTCGTTTATCCAACTATATATAGAAATCTTCCTACTTGTTATTATATCGCTGCCTATACTACTTTTAGTATAGCTATTAAAGTATATATAGCTTATCTATAAGGAAGTATCTTCTTATTACTGTATTATAACAGCCTTTTATATATCGTTTTTTAAATCTAGTTAGAATCCCTAGATCCTCTTCTTATTCTAGTTTAGTAGGCTACTTAGCTCTTAGCATGCCCGCCCTAGGCCTATTAGTAATTCTTTATATAGGTGCTTTGTCTCTTATATATCCTAGTATACTAGATCTTTAATCTAGTTTCTATTCTTACTATATAAGGATTCTCTATCTAAATTCCTCTATGTTTTCTTTTAGTTTTCGCCTTATAAGTGGATCCTTAAAGTCTTCTTACTTCTTAATCTTGGTTTAATTAATAGTCCTTATTTATATCTAGAAATCTTAGTCCTATAGGATTCTTAATCCTAAGCCTGCTTCTTTCTTAAGCTTTACTCCAGCCTTAGTCTAACTAGGCTTCTATAGTGTTCTTATCTCGTCTTAAGAGTCTTAAACCTTACTTATCTTACTTTAAGAATCTTATACCTTTAGGAAACTTTATCCCGAGCTTATTTATATACCACTAAATTAAGCCGCTGCTCTACTCTATTAGTTATTATCCGTTATAGGTCCTTAAGCTTATCTTATCCTGTCTTAGGAATCTTAAGCATCTCGCATCTCTTTTTAAGAATCTTAAGCCTTTGGCCTTTTACCTTTATTAAGTGCCGAAATGGTTCGCTATCCTACTTCTCTTACGTCTTATAAAGCAATAGATATTATATCTAGTGAGGTCTTAATCTATACTAATATTCCCTATTCTATAGTGGAATTATTCTTTACCTCTTTTATAATATCTTTAAGGTCTATATACTTCTAGTAAGCTGCTTTTATTACCTTATCGTTACTAAATATTTTACCTATATTAAATTTATTATCCTTAATATCCGATCTGCGAACTAGTTTATTAGTTCCTCGAAACTCTAATAATTTTAGCTTCTGTAGCTAATAGCTTACGCTATATTTAGTATCTTTATAAATTTAGTATACGTTATTATAATAAAACGCAAAACTTTTAATTAAATATTCTTTTGTCCCTTACAGTATATTATTGTCCCTCTATATATATATATCGTCTACTAGTCTTATTCCTTTTACTATATAGTAACTCTAACCACTTCTATAGTCTTTAATATAATAACCCTATTTTCCGTAATTTATATAAGCTCCTTTTTTAAACTATTTTTCTTACTATAAAGTCCGCCTAAACGTCTTCTGCTACTAAGATCCCTAGTTTAGCCTCTACTTTTTAGACCTTTAATTACTTAATCCTTATCCTTTAGGTTTCTATAATTTCTTATTCTATCTTTTAAATTCTTTAGTACTACTTAGGTCTATTAGCTCTGCGCTATACTATAGTTTTTAACTTTAACTTTATTATTGCGTACTTTATGCCTTATATAACTATAGAACTCTATCCTAACCCTTCTTAGTCTACTCTCTTTAGTAGATCCTATTATTAATCTTAATTACTTAATTAATTAATTCCCTAAGAGTATCCGTATCTTCTATTAGAATAATTATATCCTAGACTTTTGCCTTAAGTCCTTACTTATACTGTGCCATAAGCGCCTTATTATTCCATTTAACCTATATTACCAATATTTAAAACTACGTTGTATACTTAATTGTTAAAGTCCTTTATACTAGGTTTTAAAGCTTTCTTTTTACTATAGTAGTTACCTCTAAGTCTTTAAATATTTGCGTTAATTATTCTATAAACCTATTCTAACTTAAGAATATATACCGTACCTCCTAGTTAGTAGTCGTTATGCCGTACTTCTATACCTCCGTAAGGTAAGGTTTAAACTACTTAAGTACCTTTCCCGTTAAGAATAATCCTATGTAAGCGACTTAATCTATAGGCGTTCCTAACTTTACACCTTCCTGCGTGATCTTAAAGTGTATTTATATAAGAAATCCCTTAAGTTTTAACTTCTCTTTTAAGAATCGATTAATTAAGGGTAACTTAACCTTAGCTGCTCCGATCCTATTAATCCTCTCTTTAAATATCCTATTATTATCTATTAATTAATTAACCATTTCCTGTAACTGTCTAATAGTAACTAGTTATAAGTTAGTATCTACTATACTAGTGTTATTACCTAATCCTAAGATAGTTGCTACTGTGGACGCTATTGTAGCTACTACTTTTAATGGTATATTGTTTGACTTCTTTTACCATAACCTTAGTAGTGAATATATAACAAAGCCTTATAGGAAATACTACAGTAGACTTATTAATAGGCTAGGTATATAGATATAAAATAGTTAATAATGTAAATATAACTAGTAGAGTGGTTGCCTAATAGATTAACTCTAATTATATTCTAAAATTTACTATAAGGAGAAGAACTATCTAGGTAGGGACTATAGTCCTTTAAATACACAACTATACTTTTAAGAAATCCTCCTTATATGTAAGGTACGTCTTATATATAAGGTACGTAAATTCCTCCTATTCCTCTTATTTAATACGTAGTATATTATATAACCTTAGTTACTATTCCTTATTACATAGTTCTACCAGCTCTATTCTGGACCGTGTATTAATTAACTAACTAGCTACTTCCGACTCTTCTCCTAGTAGTTGTAATATTATACTTAAAGCGTCCATAACAAGTTAATTATAACTATAGCTATACTATAGCCTACGATTTCTTTTATATACGAGCCTATATAGACGCGTTCTAATATAGGCTTAATATTACTAATAAATCTAACTCTATTGTTAAAGACGCATAGGCTAGTTCCTAAGTTAAGAATAATACTATTATAAAGCTTATAATGAGAAGATATATTATAGGCTTCTATATAATAAACTGCAAAGTTTCCGTATAGCTTTTAAGAGCTCTACTAATTGCTATCCTTTAGCTTTTTATTGGCTTAATCGTCCTTTTTATTAGCTTAATTATTCTTTTTAATTTGCTTAATATAAGCCTTAATTATAGGCATTATATTAGCCATTTTCTTATCCACCTTCTTTTAAATTTTATTACTTAGTTTAAACTAAGATAGGTAAGAAATTAACTCTATAATATACTAGAAGTCCGTGCCAAGCCGTGCACGGTGCCAACCGATGCACACCAAAATTCAGAAATTTCAAAATATTCAATTTATCATAACACCACCAATATGGGGGCAATTGAGGACGTAATTGATGATTTGAACTCGCAAGCAAAGCCAAATATCACTGCTACTGCTAAAAAGTATGGCTGTAACCGATCAACGCTCTCAAAATGATATCGCGGCGTTACCGGGTCCAAAGAAGCTGCCGACGATTAACAGCGCCTTCTTAACCAACACTAGTTAAAAGTCCTTGTTAAATATATTAAGAAGCTTACTGAATACGGCTCTCCTCCTACAACAGTAATGGTTAAGCGATTTGCCTAAGAGATTAGCGGATCTGAACCAGGCCCGCATTGGATTTCCCGCTGGCTGCAGCTTTAAGCCAACGAGTTAAAAACAGCGTATCTTACACCAATTGATGGCGTATATAAAAAAGCCGAATCGGCCTTCTATTTTAGCTTATATTTTAATTTTTTAGAGCGCAAATTAGGCCAGTATTATGTGCTACCAAAGAATTGATATAATATGGATGAGAAGGGCTTTCTTATTGGCCGCCTTATAAAAGTACGGCGAATATTCTCATGAGCCGCATATGAGGCTGGACGACTTTAGCACGTTATTTAAGACGGTAATCGAGAATGGATAACCCTTCTTGCCGCTATTTGCGCTGATGGTACGCATTTGGCACCTGGCTTAATTTACCCTGCCGTTTTGGGTAATTTACAGGACTCCTGGGTACAGGATCTTGATACTAATTTATACCTCTGCTTCTTTACTTCGTCGGTAACAGGTTGGACTAATAATAAGCTAGGCCTTCGGTGGCTTAAAGACGTATTTAATCGCGAAACTAAGGAGAAGGCCCGTTGGGGTAGGGACTGGAGACTACTTATTATCGACGGGTACGGATCTCACGTTAATATGGAGTTTTTTGATTATTGCCACCATCACCGGATTCTTATAGCGGTTTACCCACCTTATTTGACTCACCGGCTGCAGCCGCTTGACGTTTCTGTGTTCTCGCCGCTTGCTATATACTATAGCCAACAGCTGAGTGACTTTATAAACGACTGCTAAGGCTTTACCCGTTTTACTAAATGGGACTTCTTCCGGCTATTCTGGCTAGCTTAGGAGAAGGCTATATTAAAGGAGAACGTATAAAGCGGCTGGAAACGGACTGGTTTAGAACCTTTTAACCCCGAGGCTGTTTTAAGCCGCTACCGCACCGACCAGCTGCCTAAGCCGGTAGAATCTTATGAGAGGCCTTCCTTAAGCGAATTGACAGGCTTAGTGCTTACACCAGCTGATTGGAGACAGATAAATTAGATGATACGCACTCGTTGTGAAATCTCGGTACAGAAACGGATGCTAGAGCTTACTATTAAGTGGTAGGCAATAGAGACGGAAAATATACTACTACGGCACGAGAACACCGGCCTTAAGAGAGCTCTTAAGCACTAGCGGAAGCGCATTGAACGTGCGAAGCCTGTATTTAAATAGTCCGCTATTAACGACGGCGGGGCGATGTTTTATTCTCCCCGTAAGATCCAGCAAGCTCGGCAGGCCTAAATTAATGAACAGACTGCCAAGGATTACGAGCGGGCGCTTAAGGAAGATGAGAAGATATAACGGCAACTATAAAAGAAAGAAAAGAGGCAGCTAATTAAGTAACGGAAGGCCTAGCGGCTACAGGATAAAATAACATGGGAGCGTGAGGCAGAGGCCCGAAAGCTTGCTAATTTAGAGGCTAAGCAAGCTAAATAGGCAGTAAAACAGCTTTAAGTTGATATAGTAAACGCTTGGAAGGTTTAAAGGCTTTAAAATAAGCCTGTTTTGAAGCCTCTATCAGCTAAATTAAATACTGCACAAAGTGGGCCAACTGATAGGCCTAAAACGGACGCTGGGCGGCCGCAGCGACAAAAGCAGCTCCCACACCGCTTTTGCGATTAAACTACATAGATATTCGTTTTCGCAACCTTATAAAGGCTTTAACTACTAAATACTATGTTATTATATTAATTGGGTGGCCCAAAATAGCCTCATTTGTATCGTGATTTTGGTACTGGAAACCGTGCATCGGTTGGCACCGTGCACGGCTTGGCACGAACTTCTAGTGTGGTAGTGTAAATTAGACGTCGCCTACTATCTTAGCATTTTCCTATATTTATACAGCCTTCGGCTTCCTTCCTTCTTTCCTCCTAGATATATATTACGACTCTACTAATTACCGGAAATACACTCTTTTCTTTCTTTCTTACTAACTGTTCTACTAACTAATTACGACTGACCGACTGACAGACTAACAGATAGACAGCACTGTGACTTTCCTATCTTAGAGAGGTCGTACCCTCCCATATATTTTATAGCATTCTACATAGGGACGACGGTAAGCTCTTTAGATTAGAAGTCTAGTGCTATATATACAGGAGACACGCATAAACATACTACAACTATAGAAGAACCGCCAGCTGTAGAAGAACAATTAGCTGCGGAAGAATAACCAGCTATAGAAGAACCGCCAGCCAGATAGACGAGATAGTAGAAGAAAACTAGGTAATATTAAATAGTAAGGGGAACCAGGCAGTACCGGAAAAATATAAGACAGCTAGACTTAACGCATAGGCTAAAGAGTGGCAATAAGAAGTAAAAGACTATAGGTTTATTAACCTAAATTGGATTTCTTTACCACCTTAACTTAGTTACCGACTTAGTTATCTACGTAGTTACAGGAAGAGTAGGGTCTTAAACAGTTACGTACTAAGACGTTAGGGGAACCAGCGAGCCAATTAGACAACTTTACCGGCGGTTAGAGTTATTAAGATCTACTACCAAGTATAGCCAGACCTTTATTAAAGACGCAGAGACGGGTAGCCAAGGGCTAATTAATTAGATAAAAACGAGATCTAAGACATCTAGCGGCGAAGGAAGTTAGTACTGCCCTTTATAAACAAAGGAGGCAATACCGAGCAAGGTCGCAAGCACACAAAATCAAATCTGTCCTTAAAAGCTTCCTATTCTAGCTTAGCTTTATCCTCTTTTAAGTTATCTGGATTATATTAGTAGCGGCTCTAAAGGCACTCTATAAAGAACTACCGTACAGAACGATAGTAGACTAAAGCGGACAAACGTATTAAGACCTAGTAGTAGTAGTAGATAATAAAGATACTATACTATCCTAGGGAGACCCCCCCTTAGGCGTTAAGGAGCAGGTGCCCTCTATTAGGGATATGGCTATATAAGTAGACCAGCCGCAGTATATACCTATTAAGGTCGCGCTAGGACAGCTATCTGGGACGCCCTCTATTAAGACCATAGCCATATAAGCAGATCTACTGCAGCGTTTACCCATGACATCTAAGACTGATAACCCTTAGTAGACGAAGGATAAGAGCCGTAAGGACCACCTACAAACTCCTAAGGAGACTCTAGATACATCACCCTATAACCAGCAGTTAACGACTTAAGATAGGATCTATGTTATAACCCAGCCTATACTAGCCCTAGGAACTATTAGAACTCCGTACTTTATAGGACAGGATATATTATAGTTTATTAAGCAGTACAAACGACTATGCGCTCGATATTACGTTACGAGTAAGGAAAAGCACTAGGGTCTTCTAGAGTACTACGATTACTAGATAGAGATGTGGATTTAAAGCCTACCCGAGTTTATAATTGGCAACTGGACGGAGCTTATAAGAAAGCTTAGGGCTAAATATTAAGCAGACGACTACTACCAATATATAGAGACAAGAGACTTTATAGAAGCTTTTGTTTAAAAGTTAGCGGAGCAGCTAGGAGATCTGCGTCACTATATATAAGATTTTACTAGTATTTTAGCAAGAGCGGTAGCCGCAGGAAACCTCACTAAGTAAGAGAAAGGGTGGTGGTTTATGCAAGGACTCCCTATTAAATACCATAGGTACGTAATAGAGAAGACAGGAGCCGTAATAGACGAGCCTAGCACCCTTATATTTAAAAGACTAAAGAAGGCCGTAGAGTTAAGGATAATAGCTAAAGAGAACGTTGAGCAAATAGCTATCCTTTTGGAAGAAGATGTCCTAAATATCCAGCTTATACAAAAGCTATGGTAGTAAAGAAATAAGCTTAACTACTAAGGAGGACTTCTAGACTTAGCTAGACTAGGTATACGCGGAGGAGCCCTAATATAGTAATAGTTACCCACTACGGACTAGGCTATAGTTTAAAGCCCAGTATAAGAATACAGCCTAGTACTAGGATATAAAGACTGGTAGAATAGCACCCAACCTCTATAGGACTGTCAATATCCGTAAGGTTCTTAATATCCGCAAAATTCTACTGCCTTTAGACGGCCGTAACGGGACGCTTAGGGTTAGTAAGGTACGTAAGGACAAGGCTAGTGGACCTGTTTTAGATGCAAAGGGAGTTACCGTTTCACTAAGTACGAATACTAAGGGCTTAAGGATCTTATTTAGTAAGGATTTATATATATATCTAATTGAGAAAGACTAGTAGCTAGGATACGCAAATAACCTAGACCTAAACTTCCGTGGCTTAACAATAAAGGACGATTAAAGGGTATTAAGGACTGGCTTTATATATACTAAGGGACAGACCTAGATTAGCTAAAGGAAGGACAGACGTAGTAACGGGCCCCTACGGCATAAATGGATTTCACTGCTTTCTATAACGGAGTAGTGCTGTTCCGACTAATACCGGTACATACGATGTTCCGGAACATTTCTGCCTCATTCTAGAACGAGTCGTCCTTATTCCAAAATAAGTCGTATATCGCTTTAATCGGCTCCATTCCGGATTGCTTACCTTATTCCGGAAAAGATCTTGCCTTATTCTGGAAAAGATTTAAAGCTATATTAAGATTTAATAGAGCTTTTTTAACTTCTTGATAAAT
>Ga0307515_10003467_pt1 | contig 33159 bp, 43 predicted proteins | sample 17_EM_MG_FD_194513 | JGI IMG/M metagenome (GOLD analysis project Ga0307515, IMG submission 194513) | Populus trichocarpa ectomycorrhiza microbial communities from riparian zone in the Pacific Northwest, United States - 17_EM | ecosystem: Host-associated > Plants > Roots > Unclassified | place... | reverse complement strand
TGTAGGAAACGGTCTATCGAAATGAAACCCGCTGTAATGAAATAGTTTCATTCACGTGAAGCTCATCGAACTCCACGGGGGTCAGCGGGACTGAGGAGGGAAAGAACGGCCCTTAGAGTCCGAAGGGATTCTAGGGCAACAGGGAAACAGAACTTCGTGACTTATAAGATAAACCCGCAGTCTATTATATTCACCCGATGATCTCGAGCAATGAACACCAGCGGTAAAGATCGCATCGACCTCAGTCACCATTGGAGACCGACTGTGGAAGTGAAGGTCTCTGATGATCCAGAATCGTAGAGGCGGTATCGCTGGTGGATCATGAGATCGGAGGATCATGGTACCGCCTACCAGTCACGACCCCCGCATCGCTTTCATATTATGTGTGTTCACTGGGCCCAGATGATCACATTATACTTGTGGTTCCGCGCAGGGATTGGGTGAGATTAGCTGTTTGGGTCTCCACGAGGGGTTCTTGCTACATGCGGGTCTCATAGAAATGTTAATGAATGAGGTTAGTGAGCCCCTATACAAGACGATAGACGGGACATTGGTACAACGGTCGCCCCAGTAAATACCACAGCAAGCAAGCCTCAGCGTTCAGCCTCCTTAAATTTCACCCAGTACCCGTCCTGAGACGACGAACGCTACATCAGAACGACTCAACTGGTGTGGATAAGAGTTGACCGCTTACCTTCGCATACATCGTCAAGTGGGAACGAAGCCACACCTTCTCTTCCCTCTTGCGCAAATTGTCACTCTCCGCCCACTCAGATAGGGGAACCGACTGAGGGGAAGCCTCAGGATCCCAAAGGATATCTTCAAAGGCTTGCAGCATGCGAATTATCATAAATGATATTTCATTGTAAGCAAACTGACAACTCCGAATTTAGTAACCCGGTCGTACCATAGTGGTATAATAATTCGTACCTGCTGACCGAGGCAAATCCGAGGACCTGCGTTGAACGGGAGAAAGATGAATGGGTTCGGAACGAGATACTTCTGCACCCGCTCATCCAAGAAACGGTCGGGGTCAAATTCTAAGGCTGTCCGGTGCGTATAAAGTGTAGTAAGCTCTCTCAGCTTCTTGTAGGGGACAGTAATTACCATCCGGTCCCCATAGGTCCGTTCTGCGGTGCATAGAAAACACAGAGTATGTGCACCTTGCGCCAGCGGGAATGAAGAAAGGTTGGCAGCCTTGTGGCGCGGGCCAGATCACGTCTCGTGTCACGTGTCGGAAGTTGAAAGGCCTGTAAACGCTCGTAAATCTGAGGTCCAGTAAAGTGAGTGCGGAAGGAGACTACACGGGAGGGAACAGTCTGAGGGTTTCTGGTAGGACCTGATCAATCTTGAGGGTCTCTTTCATGCATTCCTTTGTTGCAACGTACCGTTTATTGTCGCACGAAGGTACTTCAGATTTCTGAGGTCTTCATGGGTGGGACGAGCGCTAGGGCCGATGTGGTCAAGGATTTCCTGTCGCAGTCTCTTCAGCACTCCGGGCTTCTGGGAAAGCATGTACAGCATGAATGTAAGGGTGGCTGCGGTCTAAGGAGAGTAATGTCAGCAAGACTCCGAGCCCGATCGTGGGACAGGCCAAACGTACAGTATCCCTCCCGGCAATCATGATATTGAGCATCTCATCGCGGATAATCTTTGGGTCTTGGAAGGTGTAAGACACTAAAAAGAAGGAAACGAAAGGGATGCTCACCATCCGTCAAATTTACCAGATGGCCCAACAGCGTCTCTCCCTCGAGACTATCGCCCACAGAATTCGCTTTCTTTTCTCCCTTCTTCTTGATAGCGTTCTCAATGATTGGATCTAGTACCCCTCCGATGACAGTCATTGGTTCAACAATTCTGTCCTCTAAAAATTCGATAAGTTTCCAAGTCAACTCGTTCAGCCTGCTTCGCTTGGTAATCACTGATTGCGCGGTCAGGAAGGCATCAGCGAATTTATTTGCAGGGTGATTCCTAGATGAAGACACGGGAGCAGAAGGCGGGTAATTCAATCCGGCCGAAAGCGAACGAACATCCCTGGTGAATAGGTCCGTTAGCGCGTATAAGGGCGTGGGACTCGACGCGAGCACAAACACTCCGAAGAGGAACTCTGTTGCAGAGTCGAGGGTGAACCGTGAGACAACGTCCTGGAAGACGGTAAGAAACAGGTGGGGGGCGAGGAGTATGGATCATCGATAATCACCTGGACATCAACGGCGTGACCTTCCTTCATCCTGTCACTGACTTGTTTGATTGCATCGGCCGCATGGCGGTCGAATATTTCGAAATGTGAAATACGGTCTTTCGAAAAGAATGGCCGGGTCATTCCTCGGTGGAACCTGTACGGAAAGCGTGTTACCGAGAGCACCCGAAATGCAAATGAGCATGGGTACTCACTTCCACATTGCACCGTCTGAGTTGAACACTCCAACACCCAACAATGGGTCCAATAACTTCCTCATCCCCGCGCCTAATAAAGGTTTACTGAGCACTCTCCGGTGTGAAGCGGAGATGATGGAAGACCTTTCTCATAGTGATCGAAGTCAGTTGCAAGGATGAGCTGAAGGTATTCGAATTAGCAAGGGGTACTATAAAGAAGCGACACTAGTGCAGACTTTGATGTGCTCCGGCTCCGTTGTGAGGATCTATATATATGAAAGCGGACGATTAGAATCATTAACGGTTCTTATAGGCAACGAAAAGGCAGACACGGTTGGTGAACAAAATCCTCATGTTGAAGGTGTGTCCGAGCTCTCTGGTCCGATCCTCAAGGATGTCACCTTGAGCGGACTATCAGTGTGGCTACTACGGCAATTGGTTGAAAAGTTACCGAGATATCTTGTCTCCTCCGCCTTCAAAGTACTTAGAACCCTATGGATTCCACCAGGAACCCAGGTGGGTTTATGCGGTGGCAGGACTGCGCCAGCTCTCTTTGCCTTGATGTAGGTGACCAAGTCACCCGACAAGAGTTGTATACTAAATGCGGCGAGAGGACTGAGGAGACAAGTCACGACAGTGACCCATGTCGGTAACCTGTGGATTTCATAAGGGCGAAGGAGAAAGTGATCAAGGGTTCCGATTGTCAGGGGAAGAAAGGACGCCTGGTAGATTGTTGTGACGAGGGCGGAAATTCCTGGGGGTACGGTCATCCTCAGATCTGGCGCAGGGGGGTGATGAAGAGCGCAGCACATCCTGCGTCAGGAACAATATTTTATAGTGCTGGAGCGTCTGCCCCGATGATCATCCAGGTTGGATGTGACTGTATGAACACTCCGGCAATGCCCGGGCCGGTGTCAGTTGCAGGCGGCCGATTTGAATGACTCCTCCAAATCCCTGCTCGGGACCTTTTCCAACTTGCCTGTTCGCTTTTATGTAAGGTAGGGGGGGAAAAGATCCAGCAAACGTCCGCAGTCGTTTGTGACAGAAGCGTGACGGAAATTCCACCAAGCTTCCAAAGATTTGGCCTGAGGTCACGCTTGGTCACGGGCGCCTGCGACTGCGGACGTTTGTCGGATCTTTTCCCCCCTACCTTACGTCCAACCACACGCGCTCACCTAAAGTCCCAACGTCTTTCTGCTGTCTCCAGACGTGGATGGGCTGAGGCGACGCCAGAATTTGCACGTTCCCGGTACGTTAGTACAGGGTCTTATAGAACCGAATAACAAGCGCGCCCGCCAAAAATCCGATTTCTCTGTACGAAAGTTGTAACGCATCACAAGAAGCATCAAACACGTCACACATCAGTGATGTCAGGTGGCTCCCTTCTATCGGATACGTGCCGGGAGCTAGCGATCGGCACGACCGTCCAACGGAGGAGATGAGAGTTGATTATCATATCACTGCACCTCCTTCTCCTCCGCACACACGATCTCTCCTTAGTAGTTCATTTCTCAGACCTCAGCTCTTGTCCATTCGCCTCTCGTAACTTCTCTTCTCAATTTCCGATCTTCGCACTATCTCTGCTCATTGCTCGAGCTGCCTTTGGCCATGGTTCAAGATTCCAGTTCTGGGGGAGGTGATGTGACCCCTGAGTTGCAGAGTCGCACTCATAGCATTCCCCCTTCTATCCCCACTCCCAACCCAGCTCTTTGTCCGCGCCTTTTTTGCAACCGGCCCCCCAACAGCTTTCGCCGCTATTTGTCTCCCAGGAGACCATCGACCAGCTCACAAAGTCGAAGGATGAACCTTCGAAGTTTCCGGCCATGATTCCAGGCCATTTCACTAGTGCTTTCGCTTTTCGTGAGTACCTCTCCCTTCTCTGTCGCTGTGCTCCGTGCTCTCTGTCGCCTGCCAGTTGCGGGTGTCGGCCTCGATAGGGGTGGTTGCTGGGTCAGCCACTCAGGGGTAGCTCGCCTGCCCCGCTGCGGCGCTTTGCGGATGGCGCCTTAGTGTTTTGTGCCCGATGATCCACCCCTGCAGCATTACAGCGACCGTCGCACGGTTTGTGTGACACCTTCGCTGGTGGTAGCAGCGGGATAGGTCGTTTTTCGCGGGACATCGGTCCCAGATTGTTGTTGCGCCAGGTTGGTTTTGACACGCGTGGGACATAGGTCTCACTCATAGTTCGGCAGCCGACCCATTTGCGGGATGTGGCCCGGTCAATTAGCTTTCGACTTGACCAGACAGTGCTCTGGCTGGGTGAGATTGCATCCCCTGATCGGCTTTGTCGCCAGTGGGATAGGATTCCACTGGTCACTGTTGAGCGGGGCGGCGGTCCTGCTCGGTGGGACAGTGGTCCCATCGGTCACCGTTAAGTGGGACGACAGTCCTGTTCGGTGAGACGGCGCTCTCATCGGTCACGGTTTGGCGGGATGTTGGTCCCGCATTGTGCGGCGGTTGTTCTTTCACGCTGACCGGGTTCCATCCCATGAATACTCTCGTTACGTTGCCTCGCAACCAGGGAGGTGTCTTCGGAGCCAGGTTGAGGGTGTACGATTTGCAGAATGTTAAGGCTGTTGATGCCTCGATTTTCCCGCTTCCGCTCTCAACCCAAGTACGTTTGCATCCATGTTTCGCCCCGGTGTGGGAGCGGTGTTGATCTTGTATGACTTTTGCAGATGCAACTGCCCATCTATTCCTTGGCCGAGCACGCTTCCGAGCTCATCCGTGTCTTCCACAATGGCATCCTTGACCCCAACCACCCGAACAGCTCAACTGGAGGCAATATAACATAAGCTTGGTCTCGGGACCTTGATGTTGAGAGAGTTAAAGGTGGCTCCTCAGCCTCGCGCTCGTCGCGCATCTTCACAGTTCCAGTACCCTGAAGTTCCTGGCGGACCTTCTATTTCTGAGGACAAAATTCCTCCCCGCCACCCAGACGCAAGACTGGGACAAACTGGGAGTACAGGAGCCCACCTCGACCTCGGTGAGATTGCCACCTCTGGTACCTCGTTTAAGGGCAAGAGTGCTCTGCTCACCGGGGTTGAAAGGGGTTCAATCGGCATCGAAATCAGCAAGGATCTCTCGTCTGGAGGTGCCCGCGTTGCTCAGCTGTATAGTCTAGTACAGGGTCTCGTCGTTCCGAATAACAAACGCCTCCGCAAAAAATTTGATTTCTCTACTTGTTTGTCACGTCACGCATCGGTCATGTCAGGTCATGTCTTGCTACCCTGAGAGGAAAGCTTAGCCTGGCCGTTACCGCATTACCACTTGCCAATCTGAGCCTGAGAGTGAGTGCCCAGGGCCGCAGGTCCTGGGCACAATGCCAGCGAGCATCGCCCGGCGAGTTCGCGAGTTCGTCAAAGGATCGATCCGTACTAACCGGGCTCTGCCGCTAGTCGGCCCTACACCTTATTGGTAGGTTATTCAACCTGACCCACCTTACACCCCGGTCGTTGACAAAAGGCGTCTATCGCCCCACATTAGCCTGCACGACGCCAAAACGCAACCGTGCGAAAAGTGGAAACAACCATTTGGGGTCACCGATGACGACGCTGTCGTCCGAAGTTGTCTCATCCATTCAGAGGCGTCCCCCTCCCTGTGCCCTCCCTTTCCAAAATACGTCCCTCCCGTCTAAAATATATCCCTCCCGCCTCTGAATTCAAGGCTGGATTCCAGCCTATCTCATCCTCCGATGCCAGCGACGTTCCGTACCACCTTGAAAGTCGCACTACGCGCAGAGGCTCTGCTCACCAATCCCCGGTTCAATAAGGGGACCGCTTTCTCCTTGCAGGAACGCCGTGAATTCGGTCTCAACGGTAGACTGCCTTTCAAAGTTGCTACCCTGGACGAACAATGCCAGAGGGCCTACGATCAGCTCAACAGCCAGGACAGCCCCCTCCACAAGAACAGCTTTCTCCAGAGTTTGAAAGATCAGAACCACGTTCTATATTTCGCCCTGTTGGGCAAACACCTGAGGGAACTGATTCCTATCATCTACACACCCACAGAGGTGCGACTCCTTTCCGGAAACTTCCGCCCACTCTAACCAGCCGATTAGGCCGACGCGATCGCCAAATATTCCCATCTGTTCCGTCGGAGTGAAGGGATGTACCTTACATTACCGAATCAAGATACAATGGAAGAAGACTTCCTGGAACAAACGCAAGGAAGGGATATCGATCTCTTTGTATGTTCCGATGCCGAGGCAATTCTGGGTATCGGCGACCAGGGTGTTGGTGTAAGTGGTCGTGAACCTCTGCGAGAATTTGCACTGAACGATCGAAATCATTGGTAGGGCATTGGTGTACGCGGCCCCTTAAAGTGCTTCCGGCAGTGCTATCCTATCTAATCTATGGTCCTTAGATATCTTCTGCAAAATCATCTATCTACACGTGGGTTTGCCTACTCTCGGGTTCTGCCCTTTTTGATTAAAACCACCAGATTGTTGGCCGGTATGAACCCCGCTACTTCCCTGGCTGTCACGTTGGACGTGGGCACGGACAACGAAAACCTCTTGAACGACAACTTATACGTCGTAAGTTTTTCTCCTTCCCTTCTAGATCGTCCCACATAAGTCTACCGCTAGGGATGGCCGAATAGGCGTATCCGCGGTGAAGAGTACGATAAATTTGTTGACAAGTAGGTCCAAAAGTCCAGATAAACTAATAGCCCTCACGCCGCTCCGAACAGGTTCGTGCAGCTCATCCGGAAGTACCATCCGCACAGTTTGTTACATTTCGAGGACTTCGGAACGGCCAACGCGGGCAGGTTATTGGAAAAGTATAAGGACCAACACGCTGTGTTTAATGACGACATGTTGGTGTGCTCTCCGAGTTTTCACCATGGACAATCCTGACAAGTCTTGTCCAATAAAAGTCAAGGCACGGGAGCAGTGGCTCTCGCGGCCGTCATGGCTGCCGTTGGCGTGACAAAGACTAGACTCCCGGACCAGAGAATCATTATTTATGGTGCAGGCTCGGCTGGGCTTGGCATAGCGCGTCAGATCCGGGATGCAATGGTCCTCATGGACAACGTCCCCGTCGAAGAAGCAAACAAGCGGTTCTGGCTAGTCGATCGATATGGACTTATCAAGGACTCTCTGGGACCCTCAAAGATTCGTTCTGAACTTAGGGAGTTTACACGTCCGGACGATGAATGGATCAACATTCAAGATTCTGACCACCAAGTCAGCTTATTGGATGTGGTGAGACAGGTGAAACCCACGGTGCTGATCGGGTGCTCGACCCACAGTAGGGCTTTCACTGAGGATGTGGTCAAGGAGATGGCGGGAGGGACAGAGCGGCCAATAATCTTGCCTTTATCAAATCCGAGCCGGCTGGTAGAAGTAGATCCGAGGGATGCGAACGACTGGACGAACGGGAAAGCTTTGTTGGCGACTGGAAGCCCTTTCCCACCGTGCAAGATGCCGGGTGGGAAAGAGTACGTGGTCGCGGAGTGCAACAGTAAGTGTCCAGATACCTCACCATCTGAGTAACGTCTAAACATTGGCGTGAGAATAGATGCCTTGATCTACCCCGGTATTGGGTTCGGGGCGGTAGTCTCCCAAACCAGGACCTTGACCGGTTCGATGATCATCGCTGCCACTCGCCGTCTTGCATCTCTCTCTCCGGCTTTGAAAGATCCAGACGACGGACTCCTGCCGGATTTTGGCGACTCTCCAGCAGTCAACTTGGAAGTTGCGATCGCCGTAGCTGAACAGGCTGTCAAGGAAGGTCAAGCAGGAATCAGTTATAAAAAGGAAGATGTACGGAGGCTTGTGACTGAGGCTCAGTGGAAACCTGTATATGGACGATATGTGTATGATGTTAATGGGGAGAGGTAGTCGATATATTGCAATCCCGACATGAACGTCGAGCTGAGGACGGGTGAGACTTGTTGGAGGTACAAGTACGCTTAATAAATGGTGCCTGTATCGCAGCGACGTGGCGCAATGGTTAGCGTGCCGGGCTCATAGGCACTCACCTCTACCCGGAGGTTCCTCGATCGAGACGAGGCGTCGCTAACTTTTTTTCGTGGCCCATGCTCTTCGTCTGAGTGATAAGATAAGATAATGCCGGGAGCGCCTATTAAATATACTTGCTGACGTAGTTGTCGACGTGCGCAGAATTCCCTGCTTCCTCACCAACGTTCACTTCGCACGCTCACAGCATGGCCCCCACCCAAAAGCAGAACATCATAATCGTCGGAGGTGGTGTATCTGGTATCACCGTCGCTCAAGGACTCTCGAAGAAGCTTGACCACGGCAAATTCAACCTCATCCTCATTGAACCTCGGCCACACCACGTATGGCTTCCGGCAACAGCCCGCATGGTGGTCACGAGCGACGAAAAGTTCGCTGAGACTGTCGTGTTCCCTTTTGACAGAGTTTTCGCGGAGGGTAAGGGGATGGTTAAGCAGGATAAGGTTGTAAGCATCAAGGAGGGGAAGGACGGGGAAGCTAGTGAACTCGAGTTGGCTAGTGGCGAAGTTGTCCAGTATCGGGGTGAGCGCACATGTCCGCCGCCCTCTGCGCGCATACATCTCATTGCAATCCAAATCTTGCTTCACTAATAGCGCTCGTTCTCGCGACTGGATCTAAATGGTCTGGACCCATTGACCTGCCTGATAGTGAAGCCGACCTCCGTCAGTTTACGTCACAATGGCGTGAAAAATTCAAAGCTGCAGAGGACATTGTGATTGTCGGTGGGGGTGCTGTCGGAATCGAGCTTTCTGGGGAGATCAGGGATGAGTACCCGGTACGTCGCGCGTTATCGACGCGTCGTGTCTTGATACTCAGATCCGTGTTTAGGACAAGAAGATCACGATTGTGCACGCTCAGAATAACTTGTTGAATGATACATACCCGGCCAAGTACAGGGACTACGTCAAAGCCGGGGTCAGTGCTCGAAAGATAGGCTTGGTGTTGGGTGAGTACGTGGCAGAGTTCCCCCCCTCTGGCTCCGGAGAACTCGTCTTCAACTCTGGGAAGAAGCTCAACGCGGGTCTTGTCGTAAGTTCGTCCCGTCGCCCCCGTTTCATGAACTCAACGGGAGATGAAAGGTCACCACTTCGGGACCGAAACCAAACACAGACCTTATCGGAAAATCCCTTGGACCTGAAGCACTTGCTGAAAACAAGCTAGTCAAGGTGGAAAAGACCTTGCAGTTGCCGAGTCACCCAACGATTTTTGCCGTTGGAGATATCATTGACTGGAAGGAACAAAAACAGGCAGCGAAGGCGAACGGCCATGCTCCGGTCGTAGTCGCCAACATCGTAAACATTCTTGCCGGTCGGCCGGCTCAGAAGGAGTATGGAGGGTTCCCTGAGATGATCATGATCACAAACGGAAAGGTTAGGAAATCTCGGTCACTCTTGCTCCTGCCATCATCTCTCACCCATGTTTGCCATCGCAGAACGGAGGATCCGCGTACCTTCCCTTCCTTTGGGGAATTATTCTGGGTAACTTCATCACGGCGCTCATCAAGTCAAAGAGTTTGTTAATCTGGATGGTTCGCGGGAAGATGGGCTATTGATTGCCGTGAATTAGAGCCAGCTTTACTGTTACGCTGTACACGTGTCCGCATATACAGTCAGGAATATCCAGCACATTCGGTGACCGGTTCGGGTTCGGAAGGAGACCTCACTAGGGGGATCCGAGGGATGGCTAGAGCCCGGAGAAGTTGAAGATCATGGCCCTGGGCTTTGAACGAGTTCGGATCAATCAACCGCGGGTCACGAGATTGCGGGGTATAATAGCCAGGATGGCCGAGGCAACGTCACTTGAACGTCACTCATCCACTCCTCAGTTACTCATTGTCGACAATCCCCATGAGCGAAACCAGCGCCGTACATACACACCCTCCAGCCGTCAAAGTCGGCGGTCGTCGTCTCTCCGCTTCCAGACCAAAGCACAACCCACACAACGTCAAGTGCGTCCTCGAATCCCCATTCTCAAGGCCCGTGTCCTCAATCCTTCAAACTTCGAGATCGGGTTACAGTGAACATCTTCGTTCTGACTCGCGTTCATACAGTGATCAGCTTCACACAGAAGCCAAGCTCCAAGTCGAAGAGGTTTCCGGGCCAGTCGACTATCCCCGTCCAGGCCCTCCACCCGGTTTCGTTCGTCGAACCAGTCCAGACGCGGAAACTACTTTCGACTCTGCCTCTGAGTCATTGGAGACCCCTAACCCCTTCAGCCACGTCCATAATCAATACGAGGAGGAGTCTCCAAAGACCGAGAAGAAGAACCATCACCAGATGATGAACGACCTTGAAAAGTTGGGCCGTGCGTCATCGAACTGGGAATCAAAACAACCGACGAGGGGCCACGTCGCGCAAAATAATCCTAGGAGGATTGACCAGCCGGCGGGAAAGGGGCTTTGAACCCGGAATCTGCAAATAACCTGGTGGTCACTGGGACGAAGAAGATAAACGCTTTATCGAATGTATAAGTATAACGGAATGTACAGTAGCATCCAGGCGTTATATAGGATCGACGCCGTCGCATGAAATGAATAGTAGTACAGTTACTACATGCCACGCATACTATAGTATATGAAGTGGAAGTCCAATGAATGAGTCTAGATATCTATCAAGTCCTGGGATTGGTCTACGATGGGTAAGTGGAAACAGGCGGTTAGCATGGCATGGTGTCACCCCACACTCCTTCCACCCACTCAACAGTCCTCCTCAACATCGTTGCAGCGATGGAACATTGTTCAGCGATGACAGGATCTTCGAACCCTTTTGCTACGACGTTCGTTTCACTCTGCCCGGAATGTGGCGGAGATGAGAAGGGACCCCCCCTCTGGGGCCAGGCCCGACCGCCACTATGCATCCTGACGGAGGTATGTTCCTCGACGAGAGTGTTGAGGGAAGCAGCGGACAAGGCGGCCAGCAACCTCTTCTGGAGAAGGATAAATACGGGGTCATCCGTGCGTAAGATGCGATCCACAGTGGTTCGTAACCTTTTCTCAAAATGCGGATCAAGCGTCGTCACACCAGAAGGTAGAGCACTGCTGTGGGCCAAGACCACTTCGTCCGCGAAATTAATGATCTTCGTTTCCGGGGGTTCATCGTCAGTTGTCCCAATCTCGGACTCGAGGAGTGCCCATATACGTTCAGTAAACGTCCGATTGGTGGGAAACGTTAAGTCACCCACCCGATATTGCGACGGTGTTGGGGGGGTGAAGGCTAGGCGAGGGGCAGGTACAAGAGATTTGAGCGATGCAGCGATGGTGAGCGCCTGGATATAATTCTGTAGGCGGAGAAGAGTGGGTCCAGAGAACAAGAATTGGGGAGGGAGCATGTTTGGGGGTTCAGGAATTTGTTTTGTACTGCGCCCACTATCATCGGGATCGTTAGCTGTCTCTTGCGGAAGTGACGGCCCGGAAAGTCTAGACGTGACTGCGTGAGGTTTTCCCAGGGATTCGATGAGTTTAAGAATCCAGAACTGCTCCGGCTGGACTTGTAATGCAGGGTCCGAAGGATTAAAGCCGTCCATCCAATGTGTCCATGCCTTTTGTATCGCCTCCTCGGATTCCCAGAGCCGGAGGACCAGTTCCTGTTCTTGGGTTTTGGCCATCGCTGCCACAATATCGGCCAGTTCTTGTTCAGATGCTTTCGCCAAAACCGCGTTGGAGTAGTCGTTGCGCATGTCGATCGAAAGCTCGAGTATAGATCGGATCACGATGACGAGTAACTCTGCAAGTTCTTCAGTAGATGCTGAGGGTGATCGGTGAGCGATTCGATGTAGAATCCCGTCGATGGTGGCATCTCGGACGGGAGCACAACGTTGACGCAATGTCACGAGAGCATCGCGTAAGTGGGTGATGGCGGCGATGAGTGGAGAGGACGTGGGCGGAAGAGGAAGAGAGAAAGCGACGAGAGCCGGATGTTTGGATGGGAATAACGGTATTAAAGCCTCATGAAGGTCTCTGTATAGGCCCTTGAGACGGCTGATCTGTGAGGATGGTAGTGGGGAGGAAAGCGCTTCGAGGGCCTAATGGAACGTGACATCATGAGTATGGAGCGGGTCGTCAAACTGTGTGCGGGGATGGAATTACCTCGTCCCAAAATGCTTGATGTACCGTCTTTCTGGCAAACTTCTCAGACGGGGATTCCAGAGTACGGGTCACCATCAGGTTGAGCCCAGCCAAAACAGAAAGCGGCGACTTCCCTGGGGCTACCACCTTCTGTGGGTCTCGCGCAAGAAGATGAAATAGGTACGCTGCATCGAGGACCATAATTAGCGAGCTCGGGATGACGGTGCCTTCCGATATGGACATTCGAAGTAAGGGTGCGCTGAGCGGTGGAGAGGGCTCGGTCGTAATGGAGAGACCTAAGTCTGAGCCGCTCTTCGCAATGTTGTCTTTCAGGGTGTCGAAGAAGGAGGGTGTTACTGGGACAACCATGGTCTGGAGGAGAGAAGTTGCTCGGTCAGCAGCCAGGCTTAGAATCGGATGAGGTGTGAGCTCAGGACGGACCGGACGGGGTACGTCACGTGGACCTTCTGGAACTTGCCCTTCGACAGCCACAGCAGAACTTCAGCTTCAGGTCCAGATTTTTGCGGCCATGAGCAAACCGCACCCGACGATCACCATCGACCTTGTATGTTCCGCTAGGAATTAGATCTCTCGTGGTCTCTGAACGGTCGACTGAAAACTCAGGTCTTAGATCGACATCTGACCAAGGATGTCCTCCGTGCAATCTTGCACTCGATCCTATTCCACCGGCTCTTCGGAACCGTCAAACCCAAAACATTCGAGATCCTTGACGTGACAATGGTACGTTGCGTCGGACTCCGTTAGTAAGGATCTCGCTAATTGGAGTCTGTGGCAGCCTGGAGTAGCCGACTCGGGCATGGAAAGTCTTGTCGACGAGAAGGTGGACGCCTTTTGGAAAGGGGTAGACGGCGGAGCAAACAAGAGTGGCCAGATCATTGTCACGTTCTCTGAGAAGAAGCCAAAGAAAACAACATGGTTTCAGGTGTATGCGGGAGAGGTGTGTTTCCCCTCATACTTGTCCGTACCCATCCCTCATCGCTTTTTTATAGGAGGAGGTTCCATGGGAACAATGGTACTTTGGTTGCCTCAAGTAGCGTCGATAACCTGAAAGTTTTTACAGGATTATCAACGCAGAAATACGACAACCAGCGTCCGATCAAGGTGCGTAATACCTCCAGCGACATGTGTTTCAAGGATGTTTGACAATGACGAGGGGTTCCCCAGATCGACAGACTTTCGATGCCAATCTCACGTCAACGCTTGCAAACTCACTGCGGACAATATTGACTTACACTTCTTCAGAGCGGGGCAGGATGGCCGTTCCCCTCATTACCGAGGCGCAAAGCATCTCACCGTTTCCGATTAAGATGGTCGTCAAAGTTGGCGGCGTCGACATTGGTTAGCCTGGTTGCGCTCCTCCCGACTTTCATTACCTCATCTCTATACTTATCCTCCTCACTCTTTTCTCTTCTTGCCGTCTAACTAATGCATATGACGAAATTCCAATGGCGGCCTGCCGAATAAACATACAAAGCCCCAACATCTGCCCCCTGAGGATTACGTGGGCTTCAAATTTCCTGCCTATTGTCTTCGTTGGCTCCCTGTGGGCATCGTGCAAGGACATGTTACCTCACAGTTCAGGATCGGTTGCTGGTGTGGCCTGAGAGATCGATCTACGGCATAACAGGGGCACGTGGTTCTGGAGACAAAAACTAGTGCCAAGTGCTCGGATCGTCATCCACATCACCAGTGCCATAGTCATGTTCCTCAAACCATTGTTCTGCGACGACTTTTTCCGCACGGTCGGAATAAAATCCTTCTAGGGCACTGTTAAACTCTGGACAGAAAGTTAGTGCTTCCTTCTGTAATGGTGGCGACGTAACTCACCCTCCAACGACAGGTTCTCAGCAGGTTGCAAAGAGAACATCCCAATATGGTGGTGGACGAGGATGAGGGAGTCAGGTAATGGGGCACCTGTGAAGCAACGTTAGGTTGATCACAAAACGGGAGGGAAATTTACAGAACCCTTAGGAATCCGAAAGATATAAGGGGTAATGGGGTTGAGACCCCCATCGAGGGAATCATATTACTGGTCCATAAACATCCTAGACCATTGTTGGAACTGAAGGGTATGGGGGAAAAGCATTGGCTCGGGTATTACTTGTCGCTGTCAGTACGAGGTGAAGGCGAGTGAGAGATGGGGCGAACCCGAAGGAGTAATGGTAGGGTACACACGCCCCTTCACCACGTTTTTTGCTTCGTCTCTGTCATAGAAATGCTCGGACCGGGGCGGAGCAGTTGTGGGGTCGACGATGTTGGAACGGTTTCCAGGATTGACCTTGTACAGTGGGAAACTCCGATGGAGGGACATGACATGAACGGGAGGCTGCCTATGAGTGGTTGACAAGGCACGACGACCGACTAGAGTGACGGGCCTGAAGTTGCGGATGAACATGTTTTTATACAAGCCGATCAGCGTCGTCTGCTATTTGCATAACCACCGAACACGGTACGTATACGTACCGTGACCATCTACCATGACTACACCCGTGTCTGTCGTCGGCGTTTATAGGAGATTCCCAAAGGAACTCTTTAGGCTTAACAATGGACCTCAGATTCGTCTCCGAGAATGTAAGCTTCGCCGGGGGGGTTCGTTCGACGTTCTTGCAGATGCGTCAGGCAACATCAAACCAAGGGCCCTTGAACTAAACACCTATAACTTAAGGGTAAGAGTGATCAGGCGGATGCCACCTTTCGCGTATTGAAGCGTATGGATTCAGCTCCTAACGGGGCATCGATGCGGCCCAACTCTCGGGCAATGCACTCTATTACCAAGCGGTTCGTGAGCCCTCAAACTATCGTATATTCTGTTCCGCAAGGTGTGTCTAGGCCTTCCTTTGCTGAGCTGGATGTATGCTGAGAGTTTGCAGGTACATCCTTGCCCGATGATTTGATCCTCGTCCATGAAAGGAGGGACCATTACTCCCTCCAACCCGCTAAGGAGATGTCTGTCAACGGTAGCGTGGCGCAGACTTTTGGCCATCACACCCATTCCTAACCATTTTCCCTCAGACCTGGGTCGCGCTATCACAGCATTTCTCAAGACTCATGCCACGCAACGTACCAAAGAGGAATGGCTCGCGACGTACCCCACGCCATCCGACGAGTTTTAGTCGATCTGCGGGGTCTCATGGGTTGACTTACATCCTTTTTGTTCCAGCCGTCGTTGAAATGTATGTTGAGATCCCCAATCGTCACTCAGAATCCCGAGCGCGTTTTCCTGCAACGTTCGCTATGACCCGGGGCTGCTGGGAGATGCTCACTGCGGCACGCACAGCGCGGCTACGCAATGCCCGTCACGAACCCCACAGCCGAAACCACTCAAGGGGCGAGTTGCCGCTTTCGGTTCGCCCCTCCAGTTTCCGGCAAATAGGGACGCCCGAGTCCGTCGCAGATATGATGAGCGGGGGACGCCGGCCAATCGTGAGCAGCCTCCCATAAGAGGATCCCGATTCGAGTGCCAACATGAGGTTGCGGCAACAACTGACTCGAAGTTGTGAACCCTGATCATCCCGTATGGACAATGGTTTGACTGCTCCGACCCGACTGAGGCAAATCATGTCGTCATCTTTGAGCCTTGAAGCTTAAAGCTTACGAAGCACCACCCTTGAGCGGTTGGCAAGACTTATGTTGTGCCAAATCCCCCGCGTCAGTTTTCCTGTCTATTTGGTTAATATCTCTAAACAATTACCCTCTCGTAGGAGAATAGTATCCGTGGGGGCCTGAAATCGGGAGACATCTGAATTTTTCTCATCCCAGTCGTGAGTACCTATGACGATGTGGGATCCGTACTGGCGGCGTTGGGGGAATCGAGATCCTCACCACAATACCTGCTCCCAGACGCAAGAAAGTCATGTCTCCATGGCCCGTTCCGAAATTACCTCCATTTGGAGTGTTAATTAGGTCCCTCCCTCCCCCTTTATTGGTCTTATCTTTGGAACGGGTCCCAAGACTCGAGGTTGTGATACGAGATGGATCACAGCTTTGAAATCATCTGTACGTGGCCACAGGATTTCTGCCCGTGGAAGATCTGCTAACACCGTGAAGCGTTTTGTAAGATTGTTAAAGCCTTGGACAACAAATGCCGTATGACGGTCATCTTAAAAATAGGCAAAGTGGTGAAAGAATGCGATATAGGCTGTCGCAGGTTTACTGAATTGAGAGCCTGGAGACATCAACACCATTGAAGCAAGGGACCGAAGCGAGAATCGTTTCGCCTCTGCACTGATGCGGCGCGTACCCGCCTCGTTCAAATACGAGGTGAGACCATCTTCTTTAAACACATCCGACATTACATACCGACCTCGCAGTTTGAGCAGCGGAATTGACAAAGGTCATCTCTACAGCGTGATGCTACAAATGTACTCTAATCCAACGAAATGCACAAGACTTCTCCTTCACAAATCGCGAGAGGCTTCGACAGCTTTCAAGAACTCGGCCGCGAAGCGAGAGTCCACAAACTCTTCGACGTGTTTGATCTTGAGTTCTCCATCCTCGTTCGGAGCGATCTCGACGACCAAACTCGCTTCGTTAACAAAAGGTACGCCAACGGTCGTGTCTGCATTATCAGTGGCCTGGAGGGGGTATCAAGCAAGAAAATGGAATCTTGAAAAGAATCACCACGTACATGAATAAACACCTTCCCAGGCACCTCGGTCATGGAGTGGATGTCAACCTGAAAAGACGGTCAGAATACATCCCAGCAAACAATGCACATGCATCATGCACAAACCTTGAAGTTCTTCAAGACATTGTTGATTTTCCGATAGTTCTCGACCCACTGTTCCTTGTTTTGCTGGGGGATTTTCAAAGAACGAGGGAAAGTGTCATGGACGTAGTCGGGGTGGAGGGCTGCAGCGATCTGGTCGATGTCGCTGTCGATGAATCCCTGGGCCCATGCCATGACGGCCTTGGTTTGAGGGCTTTGCTCAGAAGTAGACGACATGCTTTGGACAGGGTAAGGAGAAGATGGGGAGGGAAATGGAGGACGGAGGTCGCACAAATTATTATTATGGCCAAAGATTTTCTCCGTTATTCTCCGTGGAGTTCGGCGCACGCGAAGAGACTATTACGTCAATAATTGGCGTCGAAAGAAAGGGTTAGCTCGATGGCATGAGCGGACGGCAAAGCCAACCGTCCTCCAGACATCAATCATCTGCATCAACAACCGTCATCATCATGGTACGCCATCTGTCAATCCCTCGACAGAAAACTCACAATCTTCCCAGTCCCACTGGGAAATTCGAATGTCTGGATCGCGAGGGGTCCCCTACTTTTACAACTCGGCTACAAAAACCTCAGTCTGGGAAACTCCCGACGACCTCACCCATGAAGAGATCGCGAAGCTTCCTGGAGCTGAATACCTCACCAGGCCCTCAAAGGTTACGGCTAGTCACCTCTTGGTGAAACACTCCGGGAGCAGGAATCCTTCTAGTTGGAGAGAGGTCTGGTGTGATTTTCGATTCGTTGTCCTTCCGCTGACCACGATTCTTTGCTCCAGGCCAAAATAACCCGTTCGAAGGCCGAAGCTATCGAGATCCTCCAAGGTTACAAAACTCAGATCAACGGGTCCCACGAGAAATTCGCCCAACTCGCAACAGAGTTCTCGGACTGCAGCTCTGCTCGCAAAGGCGGGGATCTCGGTCCCTTCGGCCCCGGACAGATGCAAAAACCATTCGAAGATGCCACCTTCGCCTTGAAGGTCGGAGAGATGAGCGATGTCGTTGAGACCGACAGCGGTGTCCATCTCATTCTCCGAACTGAGTAGGGATTCCCAGAACAGAAGTGTAATGGTAGCTGTACAGTACATCTGTAGCACACGGCTTGGTAACACGACCATCCTCGAACCGCCATCATGTTGACGAGGTCGCTCCGCGTGGGACTGCGTACCTTCCCAAACCTGGCTCAACGCCGGCCAATCCCAATTCACGTTCTCACACTCAGACCATCCTTCAAGAGAAAAATGTCTTCCATAGTCACGACCGACCCAGCCTTGACTCCCGTCTTCACCTCTGGTGAGCCTGTTCCCTTTCTTGAGCGGGCCTAACGAATCCTGTGGTAGACGCCCCAGGTGCGGTTGGCCCATACTCTCAGGCCATAAAATTCGGGGATCTTCTGTTCGTCTCGGGGAACATCCCACTTGATCCTGTGACCGGGGAGATCGTGGCTGGCGGAGTCGATGAACAAGCAAAACAGGCACTCAAGAACCTCCGCGCAGTTGTTGAAGCTTCCGGTAGTCATCTGGGAAAAGTGGTAAAGACCACGGTAAGAAGATCTGCTTTCATCTCGCACTCGGTATCCCACGATATCTCCTTCAAGGTATTCCTCAAGTCGATGAACGACTTTGCTACTGTCAACAGCATCTACGAACAGGCGTTCGGCAATCATAAGCCTGCCCGGTCTGCTGTCGAAGTGTCCAGACTTCCCAAGGACGTACTGGTAGAAATCGAGTGCATCGCCAGGTAGAGTGCCGTTCCCCCAGCAAACTACGTAATAACAGCTCTGACCGTAGCTTCCAATAGTCTAGTTTGATTTGACTATGTAACGTCCCGCCGATAAATACTTATGTAGTAGTCAACGTGGCATGAGGTTGTAGAAATCACAGCGTGATCACCGTGAACAAAAAGCAACGGAGGTTTCTATTTTGTGCTGGTTTCCTCCAAGGCGCTAATGTCGAAGCGTTTGACGGTGTGGATCACTTCGGATCCCTTCCTGGCAAACACCAGCTGTGTAACGGACAATTAGCAAGTTTGATCAGTGACGAGCGGGGGCCCCAATAACATACCAAGTACGGATTGGCGGTGGAACCTGTTGTATCCGCTAAAACCTCATCTTTCGAAACCACCGAAACATCTGAATCATTGTACTTGAACCATTCGTCCGGATGATCGGGCAAGTTCCTCGAGTAGAAGAAATAATGACCCCAAGATGGCGACTCTCCCCGATGGATGAATACAGAGGTCAGTTCGTAGAGCGCCTGGCTCTCGTTCTTCCAAATATCTTCCAGCTGTACCTTCAGCTCTGCAGCATGTCTTCTCTCCTCCTCGAGCTCCTTCTTTGAAAACATTGCTTCGTATCTCAATGATGCGAGGAGTTCTTGATCCACCCCGGGTAGGGAGTTTACCGTACTCCTCGATAGGAAGTCGCAGGTCTCAGTCAATGCGATATCGAACGGCCGGTGCTGGAGGTGACAGTCAGTCAGGTTTCCAGTCAAGTAGAAGTTCAACGGCACCTTGGCCTCTGTGAGTTGTCGAATCCGTTCCCGGCACCAATTTAATTTGACCTGAATCTCATTCGATCGCCGCTTCTTCTCTGGATCCGAGTTTTCCAAAAAGCGATCCATGAATATTGTCTCCCCGAACTTCACGTACGCCTGTGACTTGAACGCTTGGAGTTGTTCACGATCAAACTGGACCCTCTGTCGCATGACGTCGGCTCTCAGATCAAGCTACATGGACGAGGGGCGTACCTGCAACTGGATCTGCAAGATCGGAGGAAGATCAACGAGAGATACTTCCATATGCGCTTTCTTGCCCTCAAACTCGACCGTGTCGTTGAAGTAACGACTTAGACCGTCGTAAATGTCGATACCTTCTTCTGATACGTTTACCGGAAGATGCGAGAACAAGTCCTCTTTCTCATGGATTGACGGGCGCGAGGAACGACCCTCAGGCATAATTCGCTGGCGGATCCTCCCATAGAATAACCTAGGATATAATTGAGAAGCTTATTTATTTATTCGACGACTTTCGTCACCTTTTCACGATGCTCGTCTTATCGATGTCGGGATTAGAACCACCGGACAGTTTTGCAGAACGGATCAGTTCCGCACACTCGAGTTGGAAAAGACAAGAGTCCATGCATTCAGAAACATCGTGTTGCCGGCCTACATGCGGGAATCAGTAAAAAGTTCTACATGAACTGTGCTTGATCTTACCAAACATCATCCCGGTAGTCCCTTTACGGACGGGTGCGGCAGGCTTAGGCTTCTCTATTTCTAACATTTCAACGTCACTGCCCGTAGTGGTCTGGCTCTCAGGTGGAAGTTCTCCCGGTGTCTGTACAGGAGTCCCAGGTTTAGAGACGATGACGTAGTCCTTGTCCCTGTCCGCATCGGGCGTGTCGATTTCCATCTTGCTTCCCGTACCCCGCGACCGCTTCCCCAGGATACTAAACGAAGCCTGGACCGGGGATGCGGTCATTGTTTCTGATTGCGCTGAAACACGCGTTGACCCGTCCTCAACGAGGGTGACGTCAGTGTCGTTGGAAGAATCCGTACCGGCCTTATCTCCTTCCTCCTCTTCCTCATCTTTCGAGGTGACCAGTGCAAGTTTCGCAAGCTCAATGGTTGGTTTGACCGCTGGGTCCTCGCAATACTCGAGATTCCAAAACAGGTCGGCAAGTTGAGTAACAACTGGTATCGGCAATGTCAATGACCATACATAACGTGTGGGGGTAAAACCTACAGCGCCGCGATCGCGCAATCTCCCGCCTGGTCACAAGCCGGCCTCCCACACGCTGGGAATCAAGCTCGTCATCAAGAAGATCGGGGGACTTCGTGGCAACCGTAGAGAGCGACGCCACGGTTTCACGAAGGTCCCGAATTGTATAAAAGTACTGGCAATGTGTTTAACAATTGATTGCCACACAAGTGTTGTCCACGAACCTGGAGTAAAGAGTTAAGGTAACAGGTGTTCCCGAGCTGGTGTAAACCTCTTGGCATGTCGGGGCGAGTAAGAATAACGATGTCGCCGGCTAAAGGGACCGGTACGTATCACACTGATATTGAAGTGGTGTTTGACTTACGATCGCGACCAGTGTCGAGAAAGACCTTCAAGCGTTGACTTTGCGTGACCTCTGCAATGACCGACAGCGCCTCGCGCAGTTTTTCAACCTGACTGGCCTGCTCTTCAACCTTCGAGAGTGTGAGTAGCCAGAAAACTACAAGCAGCCTCACTCACGCGCATTTCAAACACCGTGATAAGGGTGTTCTCGTCCATTTCCTTGGAAACTCCCAAGGTAGAATACGCAGTATCCACGGTCATAACGCTGCCCTTTTCGCGTTCCCAGACACGGTGCATCTCTGCACTACCACGTACATCTGCTATGACCTTCAAGGCGTCATTAAGCTCTCGCCTGATTGTGGAACCGTTAGCCTCGTCCTTCCACGATCTTCTTATCCCATCTCTCCAGGCGCTGATAATGAACTCTTCCTCCACGCTTTCATCAAAGTCCACCTTCAACGGGCCGCCATGACCAAAGCCAAGCGTACCAACAGCCTTCAAAAAGTCTTCTTGGGTAAACCTATTTCTCGACCGTTCCTCCAGGATGAGGTTTTGAAGATCCATTGGAGTCTCCTCGTTCATCACTTGCATTGCTTGAGCGATATTAACGAGAGCGGTGAAATAAGCCATGGTTCCGGCAGGATCGCAACGACATTGCGCAAGGTATGCAAAAGTCAGAAGTTCTACCCGGGATTGAGTAAGAACGTGCGAGTGCGAAGGATAGCAACGATACCTGGGGTGTATGACGAAGGTGTCAAACCTAGTTTTTTCCAATCGTCTTCCAGTTCCCTCATCTGTCTCAAGGTCTCTGGAAGATCTCCGCGGGGCACTAAACCTCGGGTCAGCAACTCGCCCCCAACCTGATTTTGAGACACCGACATTGTTCCAAATGTGCGCCGATCGCAGTCTGATACAATTCTCGAACAGAATCAATCTTTACCGAGGTCCTAACCTTGTGATGATCTACGAGTTCTGTTGCTAGCAGAGGGAGAAAACACTTTGAACAGCCGAGGCCGATGTCAGGAAGGGCAAGGAAACAAACCGTATCGTTTCGTGAAGTCAGCCAGCCAAGCGCCTATCTCTATCCATGCACGGAGGAGTTTCGCTCGGTTCGTGGGGCCCTCCAGACTGTCATTATCTAACACGGGGGCATGCAGGGCCGGTTCTCCCTGACCACTGTTCATACGCTCAAGGGTAAAACCGATGTGCCGGAAGGCTTCCTCTCTAGATGGGACGATGAGCGACGAGAGGTGCAGAGGGCGGTTGACCTACATGTTCTCGGACCAACCGAGCTTCGACTGGAAGCTAGTCCTGTGGACCGGTAGAGCTCTGGTCTCTCTTTTCCAAAGTCGATCTTCAATGATCCTTTGGGCAACACTTAGAAACCACTCCGAGGTGGGGGTCAAGTTAACTTACATCAAAAACGTATCGAGGGCGATAGCAACGGATACCGTCGGAGTTTTCCCAACGTGAGGATTATCCAGTTTCTCTCTCACGAAGGCTTCGAAGGTCCTGTGGGGGATGACACCAGGGATGACATCCGATACAACGCAATAGAATGAGCATTGGCAGCAGACAAATAGATCCAGGAGGTCCCCATCAGGTTCGTGGGGATCTATGGCAGCGAGGTTCGGAGTGCTGAGGTTTGACTGGTCTATCAGAACAGCCTGCCGTCTCCTAGATCTGGTGCGAGAATGGTGCTCCCAATCAGCACGCTTGAAAGGAGTTGTGATTTTAGATGCGTCCACAGCAGCTTTGTAATGGTGAAAGTGATGGGTCTTGTTGGCCTGTGCGGCTGATTGAGGGCTTTCGCCGACACATGAATGGGTTTTACGCCGATGGGTAATATCGGGGAGTGGGCAACCATTGTAAAACTTGGAAAGAGGCGGGTCCATGGAAGAAGATTTCCAGAGTAACAGTACCCAGCCGTTGTGTCTACGACAATAGTAGGCATTAGGATGGGGAATAGACCTGCGAACTTCATCGGCTGAGGGGGGGCTAATGGGAGGATGGGAGGTCGGTGAATAGGATTCAGGAGATCGATGCCTAGGTTTGACCTCTGGAGGAGATGCAGATACTGAGAAAAGGGTATGGTCGGGGTTATGGAGATAGTTTTCGAGAAGGGTGGGTATCATGCCCGATCCAGGTCGATTATGAGCTTGCCTGACAGACGGGTCCCACCAATTCAATTCCTCCTCCTCAACACGGCCATCGATATTGACCCTCTGTATGGTGAACTCGGCCCAATCATGAGCGTAGTCCCCATTCCAGGTATCGTGCCACACATCCGTGGGCTGTTCCCACTCCGGTCGGTTGGTACCCCAGGCAGGCACAGTATCTGCGGACGTAGACCAGGTACCAGGGACTGTTTGAGGCGGGCGTGAGGTTTGATCGTCATGGACAAGCTCGGGTTCTCGGTACTCCCCGTCGATCTGCTGATAACTAGTGAAAGATGATCCAGCCTGGGGGCGCCGAGCGGGTAACGGGGGTGGCTGCTGTTGCGTGGCCGTCACCGGAGTCGGTGTCGAGTAGAACGCTACTGGTGTCACAGGGGTCTCAGAGACTGCGGGGATGGCCAGCTGCTGGTCTGGATGTGGGTGGGGAGCTGGGATCGCGGGGAGTTGTCTTCGTGGCTTTTCCTTGTGCTCCATCGAAGGGGAATCTGGGTGTCCAGAGCTGCGGGAAGAAGCTGGTAAGAAGTTTGTCGATGAGCTGAAGGTGCAGGTGGGGGAACTCGGCTTGTCTCGCGTTGAGTAGTTCGGGCGGTGGTCGCGAGAAAGAGGCCAGGATGGCGGTGGACAGGTGTAATTACCATATCAAGTAATACTTAGTCAGCTGCGGCACCCACTTACTTATAACAGTGTTCACCCGACCCTCCCGTTCCTCTGACGAACTTTGACCATGTCGATGCTGAGGACCTCGTTTACGCGCTCGGGGGTGAGAGAGCTGTCTTTCAAAGAAAGGGGGAGAAAAAGTACAATTTGCACTGATCCTGGACTCTTGTCAGTTGCTTGCCTCTGCACGCCGTTACTCAACCGCCCCGACCCAAGCCAAAGATTCAAACCTGGGGCTCTACTTGATCGGTGCTGGGGCAGCTGGTTTGGGTGCCTACGCCTACCTCAACAGCCTGACTCCTTCTGTGCAAGCGGTGAAACTCAAGGAGACCAGTCCGCTTGACCCTTCAAACTTTGTCGACTTTGAACTCAAGAGGGTCGACCATTACAACCACAACACCGCCAAGTGAGTACTGGGTATCATTCCACAGCTTCCAATACTGACGTGGTCACACGACCAGGTTTGTCTTCAAGCTGAACGACGACGAGGCCTCTTTGCTTCCTCTCACCTCCTGCGTCATCGTCAAATCCTCTAACCCCGAGGGACTCAAGGACGCAAATGGAAAACCCGTAATCAGACCATACACCCCAATTTCTCGGTCAGATACTCCCGGAGAATTGACCTTCCTCGTTAAAAAATACGACAACGGTCGTGCATCCACATACATCCACAGTTTAAAGCCTGGCGACAAACTGGCGATCAAGGGTCCGATCCCGAAATTCCCCTACAAAGGTGATCCCATTTTTCCCGCCCACGCCCTTTCCAGCGTATCTGAAGCCGTGCAGACAACGAATTTGAGGAGGTCGGTATGATTGCCGGTGGGACAGGAATGTAGGCGATTTTTCTACTCAGCTCATCCGCTCGCTGACCACCTCCCTAAAGAACGCCGATGTACCAGATCTTGATTCACGCGCTTCCCAAACCTGAAAACAAGACCAAGTTCAAGTTGATCTTTGCTAATGTCTCAGAGAAGGATATTCTGCTGAAGGAGGAGCTCGATGCACTCAAAAAGAAATACCCCCAGACGTTCGACGTTGTCTATACCGTCGATGCTGCTGCTCCTGGTTGGAACGGTGAGGGGCGTGACGCCATTCTTGATCGATCTGCTGCTGACGCTGGTCCGGAAGGGTCCGTCGGTTACATTACCCCCGAACTGATCAAGCAGAAAATCGCTCCACCGAGTCTGGATAACAAGGTGAAGGTGTTCGTTTGCGGTGAGCAACAAATGACGTCGACCACGTTCAACCGCACCTTTCTCATCCCTTCGCACGACACAGGACCGCCCGGACAGATGAAGACGATCAGTGGATCCAAGCTGAAACCTATGGACCAGGGCCCTCTGACCGGCGTGCTCAAGGAGCTCGGATACGATGAAAGCCAGGCGAGTTCTACGTCGAGTGGCGTTGCGATGGTCACTGACCGGATGCGAACAGGTGTTCAAGTTCTAGAGAGCTCGTTACGTTGCTTGATATCATTACATTAGATTATACCTGCTGGATTATCTTCAAGTTGCCGAACCCTGTACCTCTGCTGACGTAATCCCATCTCCTTGCCGTTTCGGGTTATCAGGCTCTCCCTGTCTCTGTCCGTTGTGCTCCCTCCTCTTCCCAACTCGCCGCTGCCCTTCGGACTTGTAAAATATGTCTTTCGTCAAACTCTCAATCTTTGGGACCTCATTCGAGGTGAGCGTTCTTCACGGATCGCCTGCGGAATTCCCGTTTCCTGACCATCCTCCCCATCCCTTCCCCAGGTCACCACTCGATATGTTGACCTACAGCCCGTTGGAATGGGTGCGTGACGCCACTGTCCCATTGTCTTCCGTTCTGATTCTCGCCTTTTTTTTCAGGAGCATTCGGTCTTGTTTGGTCCGTTATCGTTTCCTCGCACTTATCAGCCTCGCTGAAGATCGGACAAACAGTTCCGCAAAGGACCAACTCACAGGCGTCGCCGTCGCAGTGAAGAAGATCATGAAGCCCTTTAGCACGCCTGTCTTGGCGAAGAGGACTTACCGTGAACTGAAACTTCTGAAACACATTCAACATGAGAACGTGCGCACCCCTACAACTCCCCCTTAAATCGCCCATTTACACGTGCCCCAACAGATCATCAGTCTCAGCGACGTCTTTATTTCTCCACTCGAGGATCTGTGAGAATTTTCTACTCCACATTGACCCGAACAACGAACATTCAACCCAGATACTTTGTGACCGAGCTTCTCGGGACCGATCTTCACCGATTGCTGACCTCCCGACCTCTTGAGAAGCAATTCATCCAATATTTCCTATACCAAATCCTTGTACGTTGCTCGGTCAACCATGCTTTTCCTCCTCTCAGTTGCGATGCAGAGAGGTTTGAAATATGTGCACTCTGCTGGCGTCGTGCACCGCGATCTCGTAGGTGAAGATTCACCCCCTAACGAACACTTACTGACAACAACGGATCATCACAGAAACCCAGCAATATCCTCATCAACGAGAACTGTGATCTTAAGGTATTTGATCTGATCACTGCCACCAACTTAATCCTAAACCGCGCAAGATCTGTGATTTCGGTCTCGCCCGCATCCAAGATCCTCAAATGACCGGATACGTCTCGACGCGTTACTATCGTGCTCCGGAAATCATGTTGACCTGGCAAAAGTACGATGTTGCGGTTGATATCTGGAGTGCCGGATGCATATTTGCGGAGATGTTGGAAGGAAAACCATTGTTCCCTGGTAAAGATCGTGCGTAAAGAACCGATCCTACAACCCACCCAATTTTTTCTCAGCCGTTGTACAGACGTTCACCAATTCTCCATCATCACCGAGCTCCTAGGAACACCTCCCGAAGATGTCATCGGAACTATCGCAAGCGAAAATGTGCCTCTCACCCATTACCTCAACGCACAATGGCTTACCGTTCCTACAGACACTACGGTTTGTAAAAAGTCTTCCCAAGAGGGACCGAATCCCGTTCAGCGAGAAGCTCACTAGCAAGGATCCGGTTGGTGAGCACGGTCCATAACGCTTCTGAACTGTCCGATCCGAGTTGTTGTGGTAGCCCTCGATCTCCTCGAGAAAATGCTTGTCTTTGATCCACGCAAGCGCATCAACGCAACCGAATCCTTGGCTCACGAATACGTTGCCCCCTATCATGATCCCACCGACGAACCAGAGGCTTCGGAGAAGTTTGACTGGAGCTTTAACGATGCGGACTTCCCCGTGGATACCTGGAAGGTAATGATGTACAGCGAGATCCTCGGTAAACCTCCCAATCGGTCGGGTTATTCCCTCTCTGAATTTTCCCGCTAGACTTCCACCAAGTTGGGGACACGGCGACGAACTCGGGCGGTGTTCCTGAAGGCGCACTGGCCGGTCCAGATGGTGGAGAGTTATCCTCCTCGACGACAGAAGAGACGCCAGAGGAGTGGACGGCTGGCTCTTCGACGGGAGAGACGTCGTCAAAGGAATGAACCACCTGATTCTCGTCGTTTTCTTGTTTTTCCACCTCTCCTCACCCGCAATTGCTGTCGCCTGTGACTTTTATTCTACGCAGCCTTTTTTTTCCAAACCTCAGAGTGACACGATAATGTGGTTTGGACTCGTAGGGGCTGGCTATCGGTATCGTAATTTTCCGACAACGAAGCAGTATATCACGCATGCTAGATGTCGAGCCGAGCGAGGAAGACGTCGCTGCTGGCCAATAATTATGTAATTGGACCGGACCCCCGTCCGAACCTCGCTCCGAAACCAGTTTTCCCGACTCCTGCACCTACACCCACTATGGTGAATCTAGAGGCATCAAGTTCCCATGCTGGACCGATCTCTGAACCGCTCAAGGTGCGTCCCTGCAGTGAAAAAAGGATTTTATAAGTTGATGAGCATCCGTAGCGCGTCCTTGTCACAGGCGGCGCTGGTTACATCGGTTGGCATTGTCCATCACCTCCCCCGATTGACCGCTGACCTCCACGAAAGGCTCTCACGTCGTCTTCGCTCTCCAGGAGACACGCAAATACAAAGTCGTTTCCATCGATAATTACCACAACTCGTTTCCTACCGTGCTCACCCGTCTCAATGAGATCGCACAAGCCGCCCTTCCGGAAAATGCGACCGAGGAGGAAAAGGACAGCGCAGTGGTCGATTCTCACAGATGCGACCTAACCAACCCTACCCAAATCAGAACCGTGTTCGAAAAATACGGAAAGGGCGGAATTTGGGGTGTCATCCACGTCGCAGTAGGTATCCCGTCCTGCTCTTCCGTCACAATCGACCCACATCACGTCAGGCGTATAAATCGGTCGGAGAGTCGACCGAAATTCCCCTCACCTACTACTTCAACAACGTTTCCGCAACCATATCCCTCCTTCAAACCATGTCCGAATTCAATTGCGTCCGCTTCGTGTATTCCTCGTCCGCCACCGTCTACGGCACTCCACCGACTATACCCATTCCCGAACAGACGCGACTCAAGGCTGACAGTCCTTACGGTAAATCGAAAATAATGTCAGAGACGATCGTTAGCGATCTGTGTCAGGCTGAGCCGGACCGTTGGAGAGCAATCTCTCTCCGTTATTTCAAGTGCGTCATTTGATGGCTCGTTATTAGACTTGGCGCTTAGTGTCTCGCTCAGCCCGGCAGGAGCTCATCCATCTGGGTTGATCGGAGAGGACCCCCGTGGTCGACCGGGCAACCTGTTACCCTTGCTTGCTCATATGGCGGTCGGGCGTGTCAAGGATCCAAAACTACGCATATTTGGGAATGACTATCCTACGCCGTAAGTGTTTACTGCTGCTACGTGGACAGTCTGCGTTTATCTCTCACAGTGACGGTACATGCGTCCGTGATTATCTACATGTCATGGACCTCGCCAAGGGCCATCTTCTCGCATTGGAAGCCCTCGGTCCCGATTCCAAGGCATTCGACAGTTGTCCGGACCCCGCGCGGTACAAGGCATACAACCTTGGGAAGGGGAAAGGGATGAGTGTGTTGCAGATAGTTGCGGCCATGAGAAGGGCGACAGGGTTTGATTACCGCTACGAGGTTGTTGGGAGACGGTAAGCATCGTCGGCACACCTTTGGGCTCGAGTGTTGATGACACGCCTAGACGGGGAGATGTGCCGGACCTGACGGCAGACCCAGCGTTAGCTGAGGCAGAACTTGGTTTCAAGGCTTCGCAGGACCTGGAGACGATGTGCAGAGACCTTTGGAACTGGCAACAGAAGAATCCTAACGGGTATGGGGAGTAATCGGTGACGGTAGAGCTACGTACATAGAGTTTTGATGCATGACAACGAGGTCGGATGCATTTTACTTGTACCGCCTTCTAGTGTTATAACGGTTATAACGGAACTGGCCTCTTAAAACCACACTTAGTGACTTACTTGCTTCCTTGTCTTTCCCCCGCGTTCTTGTCTTTCCGTCCCCCGACCAATGCTCTTTTAATCCCTCTGCCACGTTCATTTCCATATGAGCTCCCCAACCAGAAGCCGCTCGCTTTCAGACCCAATCAGCGCCGCCCTCCTGCCACCCCCGAACGAGTCTGTTGCAGACCGCGAAAGGCGACTCCAAGCTGAAGAACAGGCAAGGAGAGTCAACGATGACATCGATGAGATGCTCAAGGCTGAACGCAACGAGAGGAGGAAGGCGAAGGCCATCAAAGTCCTCCTCCTCGGTCAGAGTGAGGGTGGCAAGAGCACTACCCTCAAGCGTACGTCCATGTCGGTATTCTCGAGTCCAATGTTCCACTCGCTCACTCTAACCCTCGAAACTCACTCAGAATTTCAGCTGCTGCATACCCCAGCAGCCTTCCACGCAGAACGCATTGCCTGGCGTTTCGTCATCTACCTCAATCTCGTTCGCTCCATCCGAAGAATCCTCGACGCAATTTCCCCTGATTACGAGACTCTCAACTCCCATATCATCGACGACGATGACGATGAGAACGCCGAGGCTGCCTCCCTCATCATCTCTTCGACCGATGACACTACTTCTTCTTATCACGGAATCAAAGGTTACGAAAACTATCACCACCGGTTGGCTCCCCTCCTTATTCTCGAGCAGAAGTTGATTGCTTTGCTTTCTGACGAAGAAGATAACGAGGAACGGGAACCGACTCGCCTCGCCGCCTGGGGTCTTCCTCCCTCGTCTTTCTCTGGCTCAATTCATGGCTCGAAGTCACGCACAGACCCGAACGGTGGTCTCGCTGTTGTTATTCCTCAAACCGTAATCCATCCAAGTCCGAATTCTCCGCTGTCTCCGCGGTCCACACAGGAATTATCTGTAAAAACAACCTCGAACTGGAAAAAGGCCCTTTCGTTGGGCGGCCGGATGAAGAGCCCTAAAAGCCCTCATTCCGGCGAACTCGAAGGATGGTGGGAAGATTCTGACGATCCTGTGCATATCCTTAACAAGTGTGCCCCCGCGATGTTGGACATGTGGAAGGACCCAAACGTCAAACAACGGCTAGCCGAAAAGCGATTACGGTTGGAAGAGAGTAGCGGGTTGTGCGTGACCCTTATTATCTCATATTCGGTTCTCCTCCGACGTTTACGATCCACAGCTATCTGGATGAGATTTCGAGAATTACAGCAAAGAAGTACATCCCGACAGATGGTTAGTTGAGTACCATCCCCTCGCCTCCTTCCCTCGCTGACCTGGAACAACAGTCGACGTTCTAAAAGCACGGTTGAAAACTACAGGGGTCGTCGAACATACTTTTATTGTCAAGACCGCAGAGTTTCGGGGCTTGAACTGGAAGGTACGTTTTACGGTTCTCACCGTAACGAAGTTCTGCGAACGCGGCGCTAGATCTATGATGTTGGGGGTTCCAAAAATCAGCGACACGCATGGGCTCCTTTCTTTGATGACGGTGTGTTCTCTTCCTGGGCCAACCGGCGGGCGTACTTATTCGGCTTCTAGTGAACGCGATCATATTTTTGGCCCCAATCTCGACGTTCGACCAGGTTCTGGCGGAGGTAAGTTGCTTTTATCCGGAGGAGAACAGCCGCCTAAATCGCTTCGAAGGACCCCCACGTGAATCGCCTGGAAGACTCCCTGCTGTTGTGGAAATCCATCGTCTCCAACAAACTGCTATGCAACGTCAGCATAGTGTTGTTCTTGAACAAGTGCGACTTACTGCAGGTTTGTTTCCGCCCCTACTTCCAGATACTGTTGTACACATCCCTCGTAGGCCAAGCTGGATGCCGGTGTACGACTAAACCAGCATATGGTTTCTTATGGTGACAGACCCAATGATTACGACTCCATTTCAAATTGTGCGTTTCTTTCTGCACTGTCCCCGACCTCGGTTTCATCTCCATTCAGATTTTAGGAATAAATTCGGTGCCCTCCACCAATCTTACACCCCCAACCGCGAGCGAGAACTATACGGTGAGCCTTTCGCGTTCGAGATCCGCCAGTAGCACCCCCGCTGAGTCCACGATAGTTCACCTGACTTCGGTCACAGACACCCGACGAACCCACACGATAATTTCCAGCGGCAAGTTTACACCGCATTGAGCTGGTTTGTTTACGCCAACTTACGGTGCTCTTACCTAGTCCGGGACTCAATTTTGAAATCGAATCTGAGAATGGGTGGTTATATGTGATTCCAGCCTTGCCCTCCTTCCAGCTATGAACCTCATGATTTCATCCATGGGTTCACCGCTCGCGTTGTTTATTTTTTGCAGTTAGTACATACACCAGTAGTCTTAATCTTTGTAGGTCCATTACGCCACACCTCTAATGTCATGACGTACATACATATCCGCGCGTTATCCGTTAACAAGAAGTCATCATTGTAAACTGCAGAAACATTGTCCGGTGGTAGCCTAGATCTTTGACGATTCTGCCCAGAGCGCCGTCAACAGATACCCGTCACGCGGGATTGAAGAAAGGAACCCGCCGCCGACCGGGCCGAGCGTGGGCAAAGAGCACTGAAAGTGGAGGTTTTTCAGGGGACCAAGATTCCTTTTTTGCGGCCCTCAAATCACTTGTATCCTTTGGTATTGAAGTCCACTCCCATGGAAGGTCGGCCCCTCCGCCTAGGAGCTCGATGAAGCTCATTTTTCCAAAGTTGAGGGTATCTTAGACGAGAGGCGGGGAGTAAGTGGCAAATATTGCGGGCGATCGCTGATGTGATGTATTACACGCGTCCCCTTTCAGTGCTACGACCACTGCGAACCTTACGATTCTTTTCACCACATGGGCCTGTTTGCACGAGACACCTGAACCGTTGAGGAGCCTTCCTCGCCGTACGGTTCTCTCGCGGCCACCTCGAGCCTTCTCGATTGTGAACTTACCCGAGTCCCAACGTGACGGCGGGAGGGTGTCGTCGAGGCGTTGAACGCAGCCATCGAGGCCAAGGACATCATGTGTATATCGAGGCATCGAATCTCCATTCTAGTCATCCAGACCAAAGGAGTATCCTGAGCGTCGTGTAGCGCAGGGTTGACATTGTTAACACTCTGGCGAAGATCGCCAGGAAGTTCTAGGTTTGTCTCCCTGGTCTGCCCGACAGCACCGGTCAAAGCACGTTCCCGCAAGCGCTCGGCAGGGGAAACTTTGCGCCAGCTCCCGCCGAGACCTGGGATCATTCATCAGCCCCTTCACCTTATTCAAATTCGGAGGCAGGTCGACGTGAGGGTAAGGAAGTTGGGTCGACTGTAGCGGAGTGTCGTCCATCGCTAAGGCGATTGAAGACGGGATTGCGTTACAGCCGATCTCAAACCACTGGCCCGTCTCAGGTACAGAAACACAATCGAGCGCCGTGCCGTTGGACCCCTCGAATAGCTTTCGGCCGCAGCGACAGGGGATATTTGTGCCTAAAGCAGGGATGCATGAGGGCGGTGCTAGAAAAGAGCCAGAAGCGTATTTATGTGGCTGGTCGTCTCTCTCCTCCTCCCAGCTAGGGGGTCACGGGGCGATCAGATGAGAGTCTGTTGACCGTCGACATCATAATTACTACAGTATTACCGAATATTCCACCGTGGTAATATGGTATACGACATGTGCAATGTTATGACTGGTGGAGGGAGGACCGCGGAGTTTCGGAATCGGAGTCAGCATAACGGGGTGTGGTTGGCTGCACGCAATTATGTACCTGGGCCCAAAGTACCAT
>Ga0307515_10003466_pt1 | contig 33166 bp, 27 predicted proteins | sample 17_EM_MG_FD_194513 | JGI IMG/M metagenome (GOLD analysis project Ga0307515, IMG submission 194513) | Populus trichocarpa ectomycorrhiza microbial communities from riparian zone in the Pacific Northwest, United States - 17_EM | ecosystem: Host-associated > Plants > Roots > Unclassified | place... | reverse complement strand
CCATGAATTATTCCTCGATTTGGGTTGCTATAGCTTTGCTTTGTTGTTGAGAGTTGCACGCGGTTGGTATCACAACACACGTAACGGCGCAGCTAAATGGGAAGGGCCTGAATTCAAAAGCTTGGAGATCACCATTTATCGCAAAAAGAGCGACTACCGCAGGTTTCGAGCCTGTGAATTTGGTGTTTACAGCACCAGATGTTTATTGCACCACTTGAACTGAAGCGTGAGGTATTGTTTATTCGATGTACAGTACTATATCACTACAACCCTCCAGGGTTCCAGGTGTTAGGAATTACGTTTATGCTCGCAAACTTGTCATCCTACTGAGCTGTTATACGTACGACGTTATTGTATTCAGGGTGTCACTGTGGCTACATCAAATTCCCTTTCTACCTACTTAAGTACCGAAACGACAACAATGATCAGCCTCATAATTGCGACAAAAAAGCCCCCCAGATGCGAATCTAACATCTTTGCTTTAAATCTCGATAAGAGTTTACTGACCATTGTCACAACCGTTGGTTTGTATGCCGATCTACTCGGATTTGCAATGGGACGGCTTTCGTAACCGGGGATGTATCGGTGATCAATGCAGATCGATTGTCAACGACTTTCACAACTGCGGAGGCAACCTGAGTCCTGATCTAGTGGCTCAAGACGGTACCATATACACTGGCTGGTCTAATGGTCCTGAGATGGGCGATCAAGTATAACTGTTAGCCAGAGGTGTTAGGGAATGTCTCATAATGGAATACCCTACAGTGACTACGACAGATGTCCGGTAGAGAATCCGCTGGTCTTCAGACAGGAGCGATGTGGATAAATTTGCCAGTAAGTACCAAGATCCAATGGACTTTTTTCAGCAACAAGTGGTTCCAACTAGTTACACCCAGGAATTCAGAGTGTCCTAGGATGTTACTACTTTATTGAAGCAAATCTTTACTTATTACCATTTAAACTGAATTACTATATTATTTGCCGCTGTGTTTACACTGTACCTCTGATGGGCATCCCGATAATACGGAAGGGGTTTATATGTACATGGCAGTGGAGTGGACTTGAGAAACTGCAACTGCATGCTCACGCTGTAACTTCCCCGTGTGACAATCACACTCCCGGTGCCTCTCCCTCCCGCGCACTTCCCTTCAACATAATCTCAGTCAACAGAGGTCGGGACAGGAGCGTGTACAAGTCTGACGAAAAGACAGGTTCTGTAACGGCTATCGACTGTCAAATGCACAAACATCCAAGAAAGAGTAGGAGAGAGAAAGCTCGTGGGCATATATATCCATCGACACATGCACCAAATCAACAATAAGACCATATCCTGTCACCGCATGCGTGCATCCCGACAAACACCCACAATAGGTACAGACTTCCAAGTGTTGGTAAGCACCCCCATTCCTTATAACGCCGTTACAAAAGATTAAACGCAATACCCATAATACACCACATCATGCCATTACATCTGTCTCCATACCTCCATGTAAGGTCTCCTACTTCATTTCTCCCGCCAATACCTACCTCCCAAACCATTTCAGGACAAAATAGCAGAACACAAAAAAGGTGATCACGCAACCCCAAAAGATCCACTTATCCTGCATAGCCCGGCGTTCAATCATCCTAATGGTATCACCGCTTATTCCCAGGGTATTGGCAACGCTGTATAACCGCTTCTGTGTGTTTTTGAGCATATCCCGTTGATCCGAAAGGTCAGCGAGCACCGCGCGTCCTCGGTCAAGAAACTCGTCAAGTTGTGTATCGGTGCGGGAGAGGAAGTCGCGTTCGCGGAAATGGTGGTCTTCTACCGAGACGGAGACGTTTGAGGCGCCGCCGGTGGTTGGGGTGGGAGCGAATGGGGACGAGCGCGCGTGCGGAGCGTTGGCGTAGGGGTTTTCGGGGGTGGCGGAGGAGTGGCCGCGGCGGTTTAGAAGATCTGAGCGTGCGAGGGTGTGTTCCTGCAGTTTTTCAAAACGTATTAGCCTTCTCCAACTTTTTTTCGCAGATAGAGTTCCTCTTCTTCGGTGGGGTTATCTCACAGCATCCTGTCGCTCCCCCTTCAGTTTCTCAAAGTGCTGTCGGTATTCTGCCATTTCCTTCCGGAAGTTTTTCACGCGCTGCTCGGCCTTCTCTTTCTTTGCGGGGATCAGCTCCCGCCGGGCCATGGCATCGTAGTCATCGATTGTACGGGAGAGCGAGGCGATGGAAGCGGAGATTTGGCCTTGTAGTGCAGGGGAGGAGGTGACAGGACTACTACTGAAGAGCTCGAGGTCGCGCTTGAGGGATTGCGTTTGTTTTAGAGCGGAGTTGAAGAGTGAGTTCTGGGCTCTGGTGGGTTAGCTGAGACTCTCTGGTATTGAGGGGGAAGCTAGCTAGCACCATTTTTGCGCGGAAGTAGTCTCCTGGATCTAGGGAGTGAAGATGGAGAGAAAAACCGCAGGAAGGTGATCGTGGAAAGCTTGTGAAGGTGACGATGGGATGCGTTGGGACACGTCTCTTCTTGGACGTTGTAAGCATGCATTGATATTACTCGGCTCTCCCTCAGTTGACAACATCCTCCTCTTCAAAGAAGCTACTACAGAACAGAATAGAACGAAGTACCAGCGGAACCAAAAGTCTTTACTTTGCAACTAATATGGAATAACAAGGTGATAGCGACCCTCGCAACATCGCGCAGGCAAACAAGGCAAGTCAGGTGGTCTGATAAGACTACCAGCCAAAGTAAAATAAAAACTTACTAAAAAGCAAGCAGAAAGAAACACAAAGCAGAAAGAAACACAAAACAGAAAGAATCGCCCAAACTCCCGTCAAGAACAAACTAAAACTAAGTAACCGCGACTCTACATACAACACCTTCCATGCATTCCCTCGACTTTGCTACTACCCTTCAAACTCGACCACACCCTTTCCGCCCTCCCCATTTCCTGGCGCACCAGAGTGACTGATGCTTCGCTTCCCCTCTGACATTTCCCCCCTCGTCTTCCCGACAACCAACTGTTGCTGCCTCCCCGCCTCCACGACCACAACGCCTGCCTCCGCATCTGCCCCCTTCAACAATTCGCTATCCTTCTCTCGCTCACCATCCGCCTCGTCTTCCTCATCCTGTTCCAAATCAATTCTCTTCCTGACCTCAACGGCCATCTTTGTAGCCTCATCTACCAGCCCATCCAGGACGCCTCTGATCCCCTTCGCACTCGGCAGGTACCCAGCGGCGGTTGGAGGAACCGGCGAGCTCTCGGTTGACAAGAGGTTAAAACTATCCGCGAAACCCGTATCAAAGAAGTTTTCGAGCGTTTCGTCAGCAAGGATGACCATGCGAAAGGTAGGGAGTGTGATGTGAAGCGGCCGCTGGGGGTTGAGGGCAACGTTTGCTTCCTCTTTCGGACTAATCGGGATTAATTGATCTCTGTTGCGGTCGGGGTCTGCATATTCGAAGCAGCGACGGATGAAGCCGCTTACCGCACCGAGCACTCTTTCCTCTTCAGAGCGACGGGTGACGAAGAGGAGCGCTTCCGAAATGCGAAGGATCCCCTCCCGGTCGACTCGCCCATCACCATCGTCATCGTAGAGTTCAAACCAGTACGCTATTGTGCTCATGAGGTCTTTGCGCTTCCCTACCACATCCGCGAGGCCAGTGACAATGTTGGTGAGTGACAAGGTACTTTTCATATCTGTATCCCATCGCCCGAAGAGGCGTTGTAAGAACTCGTGATCCGCGGGCTCAGGGGATGGACCGAATCTCCGCTTTGGCGGTTGCAGCTCCGGGACGGGTGGGGGAGGCGGAGGATCTGCAATTGCCCATTGGGTCACGCCAGCGAGAAATTCGCGGAAGGTGTCGTAGTCCATGGTGGTCACCGGCGATGGAACAGATGAGCCCAGCGGCCCAGTAGCAGTGGATTTAATCGATGCCGCCGATGATGCGCCGCGCTTCTTCTGATGCCGCTCCAGTTCCTCCGCAACCCTTTGTAGACGGAGCTGCCGCCCATAGATGGTGGAGTGATAGCGATCGTAAACAGCCGAAAGTTCATCTGGTTTCAACCGTTTACTTTCTGGTCCTAGGTTTCTAAGTTGAGTCCGCTTTGCGAACGACTCGATGGACGACATCACCCCGTCTTTGTGCTTTGTGCGCTGCTCTTGGACCGTTGCAGCGGTGATTCCAGAAAACTCCTTAAACGCCACCACCATGAGCTCCTGAAAACGAGTGACAGCACGCAGTTTCTCGTTGTCAGAACGCGGATGCGCACTCTCATCGAGGCGCGAAAAGTAGGATTTAAGAATCGAGATGAAAGCGCCGTCATCTGTTGCATCGAGGAGCTCTTCACCGTTGATACGGAGGATAGCAAGACCGATCTGGAATAGCACTTTTGGACCCTCGAGGAAGAATACATCGAGGACACGAAAGGCGAAAACCAGCGGCATAGAGTTAATGTAGAGGGAGAGGAACCAGGGAAGTGACACAACTGAGAGCTGGACATCGGCTTTGACGAGGTGTTCCCAGAGAATGGGCATAGTCTTTTCGACGAGGGATTCGAAAACGCGCTGGTCAAGGAGAGTACCATACATTGTCGTTGAATAATATCCTGGCACCAGGCGGTCACACAAGGTTGATAGAGCAAAAAAAGCTTGTTCTTCAGACATGTAACTGCCAGATACGACTTAGCATAGATTCTCACTCGTTGTACCTAACTTACGTACATCAACAATGCCGCTGTGACAATGTTCATGGCCTGGCAATAACCGACTTCCTCATTCACCCATGAATAGGCTCCCAGTACCCTTCGCAGGCGACCTATTCCTTCCTCGCTCTGGAACCCACGGTATTCCGGCAATGATCGGTTTAAATCCTTCTCAATCTCGTCTATCGATAGTGAATGTCGTCCCTCAAATTCCTGAATTGTGTCTTTATACAGCGTGGGATTGAATAACCGAAGATATAACGAGCCGGAGGTGAGTTCCCATATTTCCCCACGAAGGCGCTTTGACCATTAGCATGCCTGTGTCTACAATGTTATTGCAAACTAGAAACATACATTAGGGAGTCCAACACGGATTAACTTGTGGAAAGTTGGTTGTCGCACTAGAGTTACATTCCTGCCGTTTTCTTCGAGCAACCGACTGTCAGTATCCACCGCAAGAGGTTGACAGGATGCTTATAACGGTATATACCCCTAAGATACTCCGTCCACAGCCTCATCTTGCTTCTATCTCGCAGCTTCCTAGCGTCTCCCGGGTACTTGAATAGCATCCCCAATCCAGCATCCGGTGGATCATTATCTCCCCGCTTTCCATCCTTATCCGTTGTCGGTTTCTCCGCCGCGCCCAAAAGATATTCGCTATAGCAGCTCTCCATTAATATCTTCAGATTCTTGGCCTCCGACATCTGACTCCGCAGCGCCCGCTTCAACCGATCACAGAATGCTTCGCACGAACTTCGCATCCCAACAAATTCCAAAGTCAACCTCTCCTCCTTTCCCACAACCCCGGGTGCCCCTGTACCATGCCATGTTGTGATTGCCAGGGCAAACATATAGCTTCTCGAACGCAGCCTTTCAACCCTTCGGATCGCACATAACGGTAGACTGAAGCCGATGCCGGCTGTAGCCGGAGCCGGGGACGAAGAAGAGGGCGCCGAAGGAGTGAAGCATAAGAATGCCTCGGAGAGATAAAGCTTCCCCGAGTAGTGTTCGCCGGAGGGGAGGGTGAGCTCACAGATGATTTCCTGCAGGGGGTCTTGCGAGTCGGGAAGGCGAAAGTGTGATCGGAAGAGAACGGCCTTATTCGGTCTATTCGTAGCCAATTGCGACTGACTAGGGGGTTCGATGATGTATGAGGTAGCCTTCTGGATAAGGGAGGTGAACATTGTGGTTCAGGGCTATGGTTTGCAACTGGCTGAGCGAGTGACTGTGGGGTACCTGTAGCTATAACGAAGGAGGATCCAAGAAAAGAGAGAGGGAGGATTTTCAGATCGTAATGCGCGAGACGGCGGTATTTCCCAGAGCAGAGCGTATCTTTCAGTTATGGAGAAGGTTCAGTCGCGATGTTGGATAGTACTGACTACAAGGTGATGAAAATGCTCAAGTGGGTGCTGATCGCGGCTGACAGTCATCAGCGAGTCCGAGCTAAAGGACATTGAGTTAGAGCAGCTCGAGTCCAGATGATCCCAAGCAATGGATGCGCACGCTAGGGTCCGTGCCTTCTATTCGCTGGGAACCTAGACGCGTAAATTGTAATATTTATTTCATATTTTATATATCCGGCATGGTGATTACACGGTAGTGCTGTCACGTGCAAGGGTTAGGTGTTATTATCGATTCTTCTTCTGGTGCACGGTAACAAGTCGCCTTACTTTACACGTCACGCGCTCGAGTCCAACCAATCTCCAAGCTTATTAGCCCAGCACGAGATAACTACACGGGCAATCAGCAACTGTCACAATCAATCTGCCTGCCCTTGCTTTGCTAGCACGCGATACTTACTCCACAGCAGAAGTGCAACTCCGACAGCTTGGTCGTGCCATCTCGAACAATAGAGTACCTACGCCGGACTTTGTTGGCTGTGCTGCCTTATTCATGCACATGCAGCTCTCCGCGATCGGATGAACAAGAACAAAGAAACCTAGCGAACGAAGACACAAGGAACATCCATTGCCATGTCACACCGCACAACCTCAACAGACCACCCCTCAAAACTACCCCAGACACCCTCCTCGTCTGCTCCATCTCTATTACCTCGACCTCGATCCGCAGAGGAGTCACCATCAACACCAGCATCAATAGCAAAAGCACCTGCAACCTCAACTACACCACTCGGCACACCAAAGGGTGTTTCCGTCGTCAAGACCCCGCGCGCGTCTGGCTTTGGTCAGGGAGGTACCACACTCGGAGGTGGCGGTTCGATCCCTCTTGCTCGTCCAAGTCCGCCAAACGCTGCCGGCCGCAACTCGCCAGCTCTAAAACGCTTGATCAGCGCAACAACCGATCCTCGTGGATCGCCGGCGCCAAAGCGTAACACTTCATTGCCAATTACACCACAACGTAGGGGTACCGTGGGAGAAAGCGCGAAGAGCAATCCAATAACTCCAGGTGAGATGTCTACACCAGGCCAAAGCGCAAACAAGCCCAGGGAGAAGCCTGCGGGGGCTAGGAGGGTAGAAGAGATGCCAGAACGTGGGAGAACGCCTTCAAGACCCTCAAGTCGGGGCTCGAAGGGGGTGATAGAACCAATATCCGAATCACTAAAACTAGGTAACTCCGAAGGGGATAGGCTATTTAAAAAAGCATGGGATCGTTACGATCCCTCCGACACAGGCACGGTATGTTTTCCCCGCGTGGAGTGGAGTATCCATAATTTCCAGTTAATAATTCTGTCATTCAAGATAAGCATTGCGGACTTTATTCCATTTTGCCGACACATCGAAGCGATGATTCCCGGTGCTAGAGAGTATTCGCTCCTGTCCAAAGAGGCGGAAGAATCGGTCATGAAATACGTAGACCTGGACATGGAGGATGGGGATGGAGAGCAAACCGGTCTGTCCCAATCCAGGACTGTTGACTTGTTCTATATTCTCGCGACCAATCGGACAACCAAAATGATTGATGCAATCAATTCCATTTACTCGGCTTCACGCGAGAATGCCGCAGTGGAGTCACAGGGTGAATATGTCTCACCTGGACCACCCCAGGCACGAGACACACCACCCCGCCGCCCAACTCTTAGTCGCACCCCTCTCCCAGGAGCCCACCACCGTTCTCCAAGCATGGGATCTCCAGGAGGAAACCTGAACGAAGAGGATGCGTTCTCCCGCCCGGCACCGGGTAATCTTATTAGCGACGAGTCGACAATGGAATTGGATCTACCAAGTTCAGTGCCAGTTGCCCAGAGCACTCCTCCTCATCCTGCCCGCAGACTCTCACACACGCCACTAGCGCCACTAGCGCCACTCTTCCGCGATCCCAGCCCAAGCCCTTTACGATCCCCTACACGCAGCCCTAGTGCCTTCTCGCCTGGACCACGCCGCCGCCGATCAGGCTTCTCGCCAGGGCCTAAGTCCCCCATGTCCGAAGATGGATTGTTTGAAGAAGACAAGGATGCTATCCCACGGCTCAACACGGCAATGCTTGCCCTCGAAGATCCCAACCAAACTGGGTACTATCCTGAAGATGAACATGAAATCGTTGCCATATGCACCGAGCTGAAACGGATGCAGAAAGCGTATGCCATGCACGAGAAGAAAATTGAGGGGATGGAAGTGGATCTCAAAGAGGCAAAACTTGACTACCAACGTGTTTGTGAACGCGCGGAACAGCAGCAATCTGAATTCGCAAAGGACTTTGAAGATTTCAAAAAAGAACGAGACGAAGCTAGGGAAGAGATTGCAAAAAACAAAAATATGGACGAAAAGAGAAGGAAACAGCTATTGGACCTGGAAGAGCAGCTGTCAGAACGCGATACTGAGATCTTGAAGCTGGAAAGCGATCTCGAGAGGCAACGCGTGGCCAGGGCGAAGGATAACAAACAGGATAGCAGAATAAATGAACAGCTGACGAAAGCCCGTGACGACTTAAGTCAGCTGCAGCACCGCTATACACAAATAGACGACCGTTTACAGCGCGAACTGCAGTTGAAAGCCGGTGCTGTTGAGACCCAACGTACCCTAGAATCCACCGTTGCGGAGCAGCAGAAGGAAATTGAAAGGCAGAAAAGCATCATTGCAGCTCAGGAAGACAAGATCGAGACCTTAACAGTTGATTGCGAAACACTACAAAGATCGTTGGGTAACCCGGAAATGGGGCGGGCACAAGACTCGAGCTCTTACCGAGGAGCCCCCCAGTCTCTTGCCGGACTAGATTTTGGGTCTTTCCACTCCAGTGAACTTGATGATGATTCGCAACCGGGCTCGCTAAAAACTACTGCCGACAGCGCGCCGAGCGAGATCCGAAGACAACGCAATTCTCGTCCCGCATCTATTATTACTATCGACAGGAAACAAAAGATCGAGAACATCGTACGAATGAACTGGATCGGCAAACAGGTGCAAACCGACATCGAAATTCCTCCTGGAGAAGCCAGACCTGTCGCAGAGTGTACTGCCTGGCTCGCAGATCCAACCATGGCCGCCATTGAGGAACTTAAGAGCAAAATGCCGCAGAACCTCGAAGAAACACATACCACGGACGCAGAGACACAGACGACGGAAAAATGGCCCGCTCTTGCCGCCCTACAAAGAGCACCTCAGGACCTCGCCGCCCTTCTTCAGGCCGACAAGGACCGCCGCAAGCCAGTCCCTGTTGCAATGTCTGCCGAAGGCGTTCCCTATCCTGCAGGCTCAAAACCGTACTCATCGGAACAACTAGCATCTCAGGCAGTAGCTGAGGCCGCATCCGGTGCCCGTCCTCCACTCCCCGCTACCCCTCGAGGCCCAGAACCAGTTCCCACCGACCCTAACGTCCCACTTGGCAAACCAGAAGCACTCGAACAAACCCGCAGTAAATTTACATCGTGGCCCGACCTCAACATCACTTCCACTGCTCCCTTACCAGAAGCTGAATACACCGAGGTCATCAAAACCACCACTGCAAAACGCGTCCAACTCGCGGCAATAAACAACAAACCTGAGCTCACAATTGAGGACACTGAGTTCATTCGCGACTTTGTGGCAGAGCAGTCCAGGACCCCTGAACGCGAGATACTAAAGAATGTTTGGGAGGTTACACATCGAGCCGAGCGGGCCCTGAGGAAGACTGCGGCAAAGGGATACGAAGGACAGGGAAGGGGAGATATGGGGTGGATCAGAGTACATGGGCCTCTGGGGGTGTTTGCGTGGCCATGGCGGTTGCTGTGGGATGCTACATTTGCGAATCTGGATGTGGCGGATTATTATGGAGCTGGTACTAGAGGGGAGGCAATGGTGAAAGAAGCGATGCGGCAAGAGATCAGGGGCGAGATGTTTTTGCCTTCAGCACCCACAGCCACAGCTGAAGCACCATCAACACAAACAGGCACCACAGCGGGAACTCAACCACCTCAATCCGGAGATACCACACGATCAGACCCTGCCAAACCCCGCCGCGCCCCAATCGGAGCGCAAGCATCTCTCTTCCGAGCTGGTCCAAAGCCTGGTGTCGCATGGAGCATTCTTACGGTAGTCCTGTATGCCTTCCTCACCGTGCTAGTGCTCAGCAATGCGCATATGTATTTCAATATGACGCGCGACCAAGGGTTATGGACGCGTGCAAACGATGTCAGTGGGGGTTGGAGGAACGGGGGCAGTTGTTACCGTGTTTGCTCAGATGGGTGGGGATGGCGGTGGAAGGCAATGCTTAGGGAGTGGTTTATCGAAGAGGTGGGGGTGAGGTGGCCGGTTTAGTTGGTCGGTGAGTGGTGGAGGGCGGGGGTAGAGGGTAGTAGAGACGGAGATAGACTGGGTATAAACAAGTCTGGAGTTAATAATGGAGCTTTCTTTGGTTACTATGTTATTATGGGGTGTACTACCATTTCTAGGGGCGTACTTATTACCTACCACATACCATGCACCGCGTTTTTCTTGTCAATTACAGTATAGAAATCAGTTATGTATATATCTTTCGTAATTGGGTAGGGAGAATGCAATGCAAATTCAAGGCAATCCTGAAAGGAGCTATTATTCTTTCCCTCCCTCGGAGATGCATGTTTCAAGGTTACGGCGGTGGTGAAATGTGAATCTGGCGCTCAACTGCCAGTCGCCGCTTGCCATCTCACATTCTGTCAAGAGCTCGAGCGGTAGTATTCCCCTCACCCAAAAACCAGGAGGTTCCGATATAGATATTCAAGAGTTTTGATAGGACTTTAATTTTGTCTTACAAGACTGCTTCTAGATCTATTAACGAGCCGACGGCTTAAGTTAAGACCGACTCACATACCGAAGAACCGTGTATCTAAAATTTTGTATCAGTCGCCAGCTGCAGTCATCACGCGACATTGGTGTATGGTTGCCGTTGGTCGTTTCCTTGAGGCAAAGATAACGATATTCAGATCACACATCTATCTATTAACTCGAAGTATATAGCATCGACAAATGCCAATTCACGGTCGGCAAATTTCGGGGTATCCGGATCAAAGTTCGAGTGACAAGATTTTCCACCACCAGATGCCCAAGTATGCAAGAGCCGCAATAAATAACCTGGGACGGAGCTTGACGTAGTCTGTCATACGGCTTAGATACGGCGTTACGCGCCAGCGAAAAATATAGCCGGCTGACGGACTAAGCTGGATGCCCGAACCTTTGCGGTAGCCTAGTCCAATCTCATCTATATTTACTGCCTACCAAGAAGACTGCTGTTTGATATCAATTCTTATCAGCTCCGGTGGCTTAGGGGTAAAGCGCGACACTAGTAATGTCGAGATCCGCGGTTCAAATCCGCGTCGGAGCTTGCTTTTTACCTTTAACATCCTTCCTGGCGGGATATGGCTGTCGAGAGGCTACTGTATAGATTCTACAATCTAACCAAAATCTATTTGCAAAGAACCTATCTTTAAATCAAATTCATACACAACTCATTTGAACGTTGTTTGACTGTTTGGCCTGGACTGTAGCTCTATGGTAGGACTGGTACCTCTAGTCAACTGAATGAATGGTGAAGTGCTTAAACGAGTTAAGGAATTATTGTTGAAGTATGCCTACCTCTGGCATCAGACTTGATTTGAGAGATACTATAGTGCCAACTGATGGAGTCATACTACTATCAGACAAGTACAAAACCGAAGGTGCATGCAAAGGACATCGGCAGAAGTAAGAGTCGCAGGATAGAATGCAACCCAATAGTTAGAACACAAAAGGATATACCGCCATGTATGGTAAATACAAAAGACCATATTATATGGTACCAGCCCCAAATAACTTCAGGTTGAAGAAAGGGATCTTTGTATAGTCTTTCAACCTGCAATAATCAGTTTGGATTGTCATACCGAAACATGCCATACTCGTTGCTCTCCTAAACTCCTCGGCTGCTAGGTTCTGATAGCAGCCCACTTTATGTCTTCTGAGTGAGCACCTCCCAATGCCATTGCAGATCTAGCCTATCCCCCAATATCGGGATTGGAAAAGTACGAGCACCACAAGAATTCATTCGCGTCTGTCGTTATCTCGTGGCTTTTGTTCCCAGCGCCCTGCAAGAAAAGTGACAGACTACTCTGTATGATATCTAACTCGGCAAGGTATCGTTGACTTCAATACTAATCGGACCCCCGTGCACGTGTATGTGTCATATCGTAAACGGACTACTGTATTGGTGCTCAACTCACCCGGTCAGTTGGTTTGTCTCATGCTCAAACGTCGGCTTACTTACACCTCGTTCCGACAGACGCTCAGAATATATCCTCTCCAAAAAACCTACGTGGCTTTAACGAGTTCCGGAACTCTCTTCTGAAAGCGAAACACTCATCGCTCCACAGAAACTACCTGTATCAGTTCTGGGAGATAATGTATGTATCAGAAACCCCCAGTAGAATAAGATATAGTCGCCCCGAGCTCAATCAGTCTATTGAACTCGAAATGATCTATGTCGAGTGGTGTAGAGTGATGGCATACCGGAACTCTTCCTGAAGCCACAATATACCTGTGATGCCGCTGTACATCCCAGGTTAATGGAAGCTAGATATTTATTATCTATGTATGAACCCTGGTAGCAATTGATTATAGTTGCAAGTAAACTAATCGTTAGCAAAACTATCCCCACTGAAACACAAGGGAAAGACTCCGGAACAAAATTGTTATGGTCTACACATTTCATTACATCCAATCATAGTGTTTCAATAATTTCCTGAGACATCTTGTCGCACCTCAGGTTTCAATGTGGCACCGGATGGTCTTCGGAGAGGATTTATTCCAGAGATCCAGTGAAACGAGGTACGAGTAAGGCTAGAGACAATACGAAGGTGATCGCCTCTTAACTATCCTTATCTTAATGGAATGTACTTTAAATGGTCATACTATATATATATGGCTCGGACGGCCACTTTACAGTGGCCGAGGTTACTTGCGTATGGAAATAAGATGACAGCTTTTAAGCAATGTTCGGACCTTACGGACGAGTGATGATGAATGAACAGCAGTCCTGATTTCAAGTACACTCTATTCCTAGTTCCCATCTGTCCTCACACCCATCTTCTTCCCTCCGTTGTGTCTCTGCCGCCGATCGATGGCAACGGTATGCTGCCATACTTCCTAGAGGAAGTCCGTGGCTTTTCGTCCACAGGAGAAGGGGCAAATTGTCCTAGCAGAAGCATCATGTTACACAAGGCTCTAAACTACAGATGGAAAACAATGACAAGATGACCGCGCTTATGAACCCTTTTGCTGTGGATAAGAGCTTTTCCTGTAGCATTTATGGTAGATGATGCGAACCTATAGTGCCACCTACATCACTATCCCAAAACATTTCTGAATTTCCTGTTAAAGGAAGTCCCTGGGAGTTTCAAAAGAGATATTCCGTTACGGGGAATCGAACCCCGGTCTGGCCGGTTTGATGCTCTTGCAATGAGAGCGGCCGATGCTAGCCACTACACCATAACGGACTATGCTTCAACACGTATTATCATATATATGAGCCTAGCATTTCGCGAGATATCATTTGTTCTAGCTAAGAGTATTTGGGCAGCAATGCAAGACATTCTGAGAACATGTCTGCCGCAAGAGAATCCTATGTGACCGTCAGTCGAATCGTGAAAACGAGTGATAACTCGTGATTGTGTTAACGTAATGAAAACATGTAACTTCTTAAGCACGCTCTCGGCGCTCAACGCAACACATACAGTCTGTAACCGCTTCAGCGTCTGCTACCATCAGTTGCGGCCAGTCGTCTGTCACCCGTTTGCAGCAGACTGAGTGAGTGTTCATGAACCGGTCATTCTCCGACTTTTGCACGAGTGGGTCTGATGCTATGGGGTACTATGGCAAAAGATGCCGATATATTGATACCAGAGATACGCGCCATACCTCCAGTAGGCACAGTAAGTTAGAATTTCACTAGAATATGCAGTTCTGAGTTTAAGTCGGTATTCATTCAAGCTCCCTTAGACTTCCGTATCAATAAACCAGGGTGTTTTGGTATAGCATGTACTATATCTACTCTGCATAGCGAAGTTATTTTTGCTACACATAGCAGTATCGCATCACAATGTCCTAGCATCGCCACAAATCCAGAAACTTCTTGCGCAATTGGAGCTTCGGGACGGGGTATCCGGAGATACAACATGTCGTCTCTAGAGTCGCCCGGCAGGGTGACGCACACATAGTTAATGCGTACGAGAACTGGCTTATTTCCAGTGATAGGTGGCCGCAAGTGGCCGCTCACTAACAACCAACGAATATCAAACGGCAGCCACACCGGTGATCAACAAAGTTTCCCGGGTTGACTCAGTCTAGCATCGTTGATTTGAAGAGACACGCCCGTTCGTTGCTAGCATGCAGTCAAACCCAACAGATCTCTCGCACTTATTAACACGACTGACTGTATCATACGTCGAAAATCTACAACATTCTACTCCATCCACCACCAATATGTCCCACCCCCACCCACACACCCCTTCCAAAGCACGTCTTGAAAAAATGCCGCAATTGAAGTGCTAAGTATGTGTGTACCCTCTCTCTCCTGCGCGTATTCCGCCATTGTATGTAGGTAGTACTTCCATCCCACTAGCCCTGAAGGAAGGCGACGTTATACGTTTAGTCTGAAGTAGATTCACAGACCGGGGATGATGCTTGTGCCTCCTCCCTTCACAGGGAATATAACAAGGTGGTACTATAACAAGTGCTACCACCATCATCGCCACATCTCTGCGTTATAGGAAAGGGGAAACTCAGGAGATATCTGGCAGAGCAGGTCGGGAGATCGTCCGGTTGGTGGTGATACTGCTCGTCTGTTGATTGGACCGTCTGTAAACTCGGTGGTGGGGTGGGTCGACATACATCATTCAAACCCCGCCAAACCAGCAGCTGACAGCCTAGTGATGGGGCATATACCGTCAATACCTGCTGTTGCTGTGTGTCGCCTGCGCGGCTTCTTCCGGACTTCATCGCTGATCACTCCGGTCCAGACTGGTGAGTTCACTTGCGAAACAGTGTCTATGTATATGGCGTTCTAATGGTATCAATACGCCAATAGGCGAGTCATATGGAGACCTAGGTTCCTCTTCGCACATCTGAATATACTACCGCCTAAGTTACGTATACGAAACCGTAAAAGGAGGAGGCACTGATACTATCTCCACTCTTCTTGTTTTGGTGCACCTAAGTGGTCTGCGATAAACACAGTCGCGCGCCAAATCCAGAAGTGACTCCACAATACTGAACGTATGGTTCCAGAAAATATCACCTGGCGCCCAAACAGTCTGGGGACACAAATACCCAACATCTCGATTCCTTCTCCGAGTTGACCTCCCGTTACCATCCGCCAAATTTCATGGAATAAACATCCCCACGCGGCAGATCTGAACGTAGAAATTCTGGATGCACAGGTGGGTAAAGTACTGTACGCATCACTCGGACTTATGGAACGGCGTATATGGAACAATACACACAGTTCATGGCATTGATATGATCTAGGCATCATTCATACATGAAAAATTGCTGAACTACATAATGGGGTGAGCTCACATCGATCAGCTATACTGCCTACAGAAGATATCGGAAACGGCTGGTAAGCATGCCGTCTCCGTCTGACTGGCGCACACGCAAGTTCCAAATCCGGTTTTGTGATGTCAATAACGAAGAACGGCATTCACCGTCCATCTGGAATGGATGGTAGTTAATCATAGTTTTCACGGATCTTGAACGCCTTCACGCGCCCCCCCCAATGTTCATGTGGGCAGGAATTTTAGATAGGGCAAGCAATGCAAAGCAAGATAAGATTCGGGCACACTATTAACCCCTATTCGAAAATAGTGAACTTGTTCAGATGGAGTGCCGCACGTACCGCGAGATAGCTTCTCCGGATTATGTGATTTGTGCTTGATAGATCTTCGGTTCATACAGACGGCATTGGTCCAACTTACAAGTTATTGACCTGGCACTAGCAGCTGTTTTCGTTACCCCCTCTCCGCCATCATCGTTTTGAGCCCGAAGTTGAGATTCCCTACTTTCCCTAGCTTTCTAGCTAGCGAACAGCTGAACGGATACAGATATATCCTGGAGTTTACTTTTTACCTTATTTTCCTTTTTCGGTGGATCTGAATAACAACGAGGTTTATCTCTGAACGGTTATCGGTTTATAAAATTCATCAATAAAACGGGAGGTAAATACTGTTAAACTTCTTCACTGATGGGGGGGACTGCGTTGCTGGGAAATTTGACTATTTTGTTAGGATGGCCCAGTGCATTGCATAGATGGTTTCATCCAATTAGAAATCAGCTGTCATTCAAAGTCAACATTAAGAAAAGTCCCAAAAAAACAAAAGAAATCCAGGGTTCAAACTGTATTTTGACTACTAGCGCAGTATTTGCCTTGTCGATAACATATGGGTCCGGGATGATGAGACAAAGCAAAAGCTAAAGCTTCTCGTCCATGTCCACGCATGTCATGTTATGGCTATCGCAATCACTTTTCGCAGAGGTGCCAGATACTCGGGGCAGGTGATGATCTGGGTAGAGTCGGCCAAGGGAACGCGAATTGCGGGTGTGGCTTCTTGATATCGATGGGTCCTGTCTGGAGATGCATACCCGCCTGTTCCAACCGCCCTGCCCCATCACGATCACAGCTAGCTTTGCATACACCGTCACGTAACTTGTTGCTAATGAACCCCCATCTCCCTGTCCTCGGATTACATAGATGGACAACAACTGCATTGATATCTACCATACACCCAACACTCAGAGATATTCAAACATAACAATCAGACGAAAGCAAGCGCCTCGCAGCAGCAAGTCATGAATTCATATCATTCGTCCTCCTCCATCCATCCAAACTAGTATCACATTCCCCTTTTCCGCAAGCATAAAAGTAAAAGACAGTAAGTAAAACAAAAAAACATAATAAACCAACCGCTGCCCCGCCTCCCCGCCCCCCTCACAAACATTTCACACCGACAAACACATCACCCTTTCATAGAAACTGGAAAAAAGGAAAAAGATATATATGACGCCGCGCAAAAATACACAAAAACCCATATCAACGTAACCACAGGAGGAATATGTGAAAAAGTTACAGCCAAAAAAAAACACAAAGGGGTAAAGACGTAATGTAGAGGATATACAGACAGTTGCCGCCCCATGTCCCTCCCGTCCTCTCCTGCTTCACCGCCAGAGATGGTGGTGAGAGAAACTTCAAGCCCACCACCACATCACACCCCTAGAGAGAATCGAGAACCACTTCGATGTGAACACCGACCACCAATAAAACTGAGCCCTACCCGGTAAACCACACACGTAAGGAGAAGGGAAGGCAAGACAAGCTTTTTTGAAGACAGTAGTTGCACCCCAAAGACGAAGAACACACAAGAACAAAAAAATGGCATGACAAGAAACGGCGTAATAAACGGTGTATGCGGATGAGAAAAATCCCCAAATGCGATGTTCCGAAATTCAACAATCAAAAGCAACCCAATTTTGCTCCTACCCAAGAACCGGACCCACCCCCTTTGTACGACGAATGAAAGGAAATCTAAAAACGATATTTCAATGCAGAAAGAAAGAGGAAAAACCTTTTGGCTCATACAGTTGTCCTCACGTACACGATCCAGCGCCTCGAGAACGCCGAGTTCGTTCCATCCACCTGCGCTTTCCCACTCGAGTCTCTAGATGAGGTGCTGAAGTCGCAACATCAGATCCCGCCGCCATCATGCTACTTCGCATCTTATTCCGATAAGCATCCACTATGTCGATTAGCTCAAGCTTTCGCCTCCCACGCACGACGCGTAGAAACACACTTACAGGCTCGCTGCAGAAACATCGTCCTCCCCGCAAAAACCCTCGATTGGCTCCACGACATACGATAACCCAGCTCGTTTAAGTCGTTTTCCTTCTTTCTCTTGGCACTCGAGGGTGGCGGGGTTGGGACCGTCATGTTAGTCCCGTCCAACATGGGGACTACCACCTGGGTGTGGATTTCGGTCCCATTGTTGTCCAGATCTTCCTGGGATGAGATGAACGACCGAGGGTAGACCGAGTTGGACTTGCGATACGAATCTGGAATCTCTTGCATGTGGACCTGGTCAAGCATAACGCGGACGCGTACGCGTGAGCCCCGGTGCGGATCGTCCACAAGGATAAACTTACGGCGTTTGTGCTCCGGGATATCGCCAAAGAGAGATGTATTGCTGACTGGGGGTGTAGAGGTAGCAACGGCATTTGGTGCGTTTGATGATGGGCCTATGGGGTCCATTCCATGGTGCATGGTAGGAGCCATCGACGGGCCACCAACATTCTGCGATGGGTAGGATGTTGGATAGCCATTGAAGACGTGTCGCGGCCGAATGTCATCTCCACTGGTAGGGCCTGGTTGATGATGGTGGTGTCCCTGTCCATTTCCAAACTCGTCTCCCCCAACGGCTGGCGAGAGATGACCGGAAGTCGATCGCGAATTGTCTCCCGATGCCAGGTGGTTTTGAACACCGCCGTATGTGGGCTGGCCATTGTGGTGATGCTGTTGCAACATCGCACCCATGTCGTCATCACCGTTAGCGGTATTTCCAGAGTTATCTGTTGCGGGCTGATGGTGGTGGTGTAATTGTGTTCCAGAGTTTGGCATAAGGTTCGCGGGACCCTTCAAGCCTAACCCCACACTCGATGACGACGGTAGAGCTTGAACTCCCGGTGATCCGCCACCGAGATGAGTCTGAGCCGCTTGTGCTGTTGCCTTGCGGTTATTGAGCTTAGCCATTCTCCTCACCCTTCTGCTTCTCAATCTTGGGTCTTGATTCGAGTTTCGCCAACTGTCCACCGCTCTCTGGATCAACCCTCGCTTTCCACGTAAAGGAGGATTTAGTTCTGCTAACGCCCAACCGACGGAATTACACTCAGTCTCGTAAACTAGTCTGTTGCCACGATACTGGTCTTTGCTGCAACACGCTCGCGGGTATACGCAATTCTCGGTCTTGAACTCATGCGAAAGAGCTTCGACATTTACCGACGCGACGTCGCACCGAATCGTGTACTCCATCTTGACTCTATCTCGCGAATACTCAAACATGATCCACTGCACGCCATTTTGATCTTGTCGGACGACCAATGGTGTTGTGGCGGGGATAGGACCTGGTGCTGCATTTGGGTTGATTGAGCTGGCCTTATTATTGCCAGAAGACGGAGGTGCCGTACCTGGAGATGCTTTGTGTACAGGTGCTTGCTGATGCTGAGGCATCTTTGGAGCAGAAGATGGGCTAGGGGCCACCTGCTGATGGTGGTGAGACTGTGGTGGAGTCATCGTTTGACTCGGGGTATGAGACATTAACAGTGGCTGACTAGTCATATGTTGGTGCTGCGGTTGACTTGAATACGATGGCGGACCTGCGGGTATTTGCGGGTACTGCTGATAGCCGTAGAGGGGGGCCTGCATTGGCTGCGTTGAGTACACCGAGCGGTGATCTGTAGCTGTTGGTGATGCGACGGACGCTGGTGAGTTCGATTGAGGAGTGTGGTATATCGGAGGGTATGTAGGTCGATTCATCGTATGTGTTGCGGCCATAAGATCTGCACCTTCAGCTAATACAGTGAAACGCGTTAGATGTTACAATGAAAAATGTTGACGGGGATGGGGTATCGGTGTCGACGACACCAAGGCCGAGGGTAGATTTGTTACAATTCCGATGATGAACGCCAACGCAGGGAAGGAAAAAGCTAGAGGAGCGCAAGGGGTAGAATGCGCAGAAACGACGCGTCGAACGTCGAACGTCGAACGACTGCAATGAATGATGGCTAGCTAGTAGCAGTTGCAGTAGCTATGATGAGAGACAACGGAGGGATGATGTGCAGGGACTTGGAAGGGAGTTAAGCAGTAAAAGGGGTGAGGGGGGAAGGAGGTGTTGGTGATGACAGGCGACGATACAGGGTGCATGGAGGGACAGAACTGACTGGGGACACGCAACGAACCTTGAGGTGGGTACGAAGAGCTAGTGGTACTTGGGGTACCGTACGGAGACGGGTGAGCTCCAAAGTAGGGGATATCCTGCTGCTGCTGCTGCTGCTGCTGTTGCTGTTGTTGTTGCTGCTGCTGCTGGGGATGATGCTGGGGACCAGGAAGAGAGGTTGGAGGAGCAAAGGGCGATTGATGCGGCGGCGGCGGGTGTGGCGATGAATAGGAGGAGGGGGTCGGATGTTGATGCTGCTGGTGCTGTGGCAGAGCAGGACGCGAATGGGGACGCTGCGGGTGTTGCTGTTGAGCTGCAGACGACTGGTGCTGTTGTTGCTGCTGCTGCTGCTGCTGCTGCTGCTGTTGATGCGGCTGCTGCTGCTGCTGGGTATGAGGGCCGCTTGGTGACGACTGTGGTTGGTGCTGGTGGAGGTGAGGATGGCCGGGATGCGAGGCGGTGTCTGCGGCCGGCTCCTCCTTATACCCACCCACAGGTTGATGGGACATGTCGAACGCCTTCGTTGGTGGTGGTGGAGGGGGTACTCTACCAGGCCAGGCAATGACGGGGATTATGCGTCGATGCGAAGGCGAGGGGGGGCGGTGGATTAGGTGTAGCTGGTGCAAGGTGGTAGCTCGCAAGTAGTAGCGGATCTGAAATGGAAGTGACGCGGGAGTGGTGGTGCTGTGTGTGGTGTGGTTGGGTTGGTAGACACAGCTAGGAGAAAGTACCGTCGGTAGGTACTTAGCAGAGGTAGGGGTTGCTGTGGAGAGAGAAGGGAGAAAGAGAGGGTGGCTGTGGCTGCAATGGATGTATGAGGAAGTACCAATAATGCGGTTTGTGTGTATGGGAATTGGATTACTTTTGGCGGTGCAGCGCAGTTGCAGTGCAGGACGCAGCAACAAGCAGCAGCTTCTTAGGCCTCACTGCTTTTGCTATGCTATGCTTTGCTTTGCTTTGCTTTGCTTGCTTGCTTGCTGCTAGAGGAGAGTGAGTGTCTTGGGGTGTGAGGCGTGATCTCGCAAAGCAGATCGGTCGACGTTAAGGCAAGGTGAGGTAAGGGTGTAAGGTGTGTGGGTGGGTGGGTGGTAAGGGTAGCAGATGGTGGAGGATGGATGGTTGTCGGGGTCGGGGCTCTTGATATTGCCGGGGTTGTGGTGGTAGTGGTGTTGCTCGTCTTGCTCTAATCGTCCTGCTCTTGATGGGGAGACTTGACAAGTATGACCTTGGAGGGGACACAAGAGCGAGCGAAAAGAGTAAGGAATGAAGGGCGCCCGTTATTAGGAGAAAAAAAAAAAGGGATGGCCCTTGATTGAGAAGTTTTGGCGTATCTATCGGCGAAAACGATTGGCTTAGGCGGTTGACCAAACAACAACAGTAACTAGATCAACTACTACACGCACACCCAGTAGCGCATGTAGTGTGGAGCAAGTGTAACTGGGAGAGCAGATAAAAAACACGGCCAATGCGAAGAAATAAAGGCTGATGAGAAGGCAGCAAACAGGCAGTCAAAATCAGACTCAAGTCAAGATGCTTGCTTGGGCTTGTGCTTGTGCCTGCTGCTGCTGCGCTGCTGCTGCTCCTGCCGGCGTAGGGATGCGATCTGTTTTGCTCGCGTGGTTGGGGTCGTGGTACGACTGGGAAGGACACCGCTGCAATGGAACACCCTACAAATGAGAAGTCTTCTACTGCTACTCGATGTCTCGGTCAGTTCAGTCGGTGTGGTGCACAGATCGTCAAGAGAGAGAGCGAGATGAGCAAGCAAAAGCGCACAGGGGCGAAGGGTATCTCGAGAGAAAAACGCTCAATGGACGACTAACAACGCGTGACGAGCGACCCCAAAAGATGCGAAGACGAAAAAAGAGTGGAAAAAAAATATTACTGGCAGATAAAAGAAGAAACGAGACGAGACACGGGCAGAAGAGACTTGACCCAAGTGGGATCGGAAGATGGAAAGTCTCCACACCCACCACAAATCGAAGGCGAATTGCGTGCCACCACCGAATTCTCGCTCTTTCACCACCACCCGTGCGTGATCTGTACGCAAGCAATCGGTGAACGGTTCCAAGCCGAAACTCAAGAAAAGCAAATATACGCAAAAAAAAAAAAACTGTACCAACAAACCGAAAACGAAAAAATAAAAAAAAACCGAAATCGCTAAAACAGCCTAACCGTAGTCGGAAATTGCAACGAAACGGCACGATTACAAGCAAACACATCGTTATCAAGCTCAAAATGAGGGTTCGATGAAGCAAGGAATAAATTGCCAGGACAAGCAGATGCCAGAATGCACGAGATGGAGAAACGGTCGCTAGGTGCCAATTCCAGCAATGAGGTTCGACGAGGGTTCACTTCTTGCTGGGGGCGAAATAAAAATGGACAACACACCTTTAAACGCCACCAATCGATCTGTGATGTGCTGAAGGTGACGATATTGAGGCTGCAAGAGAAGCTCTGGAAGATTGAACGGGCATGCACACCCAATTAGACAGTTCTATAGCTAGAGAGCTCAGACCAGAACTGATTATGATGTAGAATACTACTTTTTCTCTTATCACTTTGGCTATTCATCCAGGCACAGTGGTATTTACTTTGTACCTCAGAGTTACCTACCCCTATCTATGATAGCAGCGCTTCTTCGAAACGGTAAATAATATTACGCGCCAGACCAGATGGGACGGATACCCGTGTTCTCTCCTTACAATTCGATTTGGTGGTTGACTGGGTTGCGTGTTGCGGTCACTCTGCTATTCAGTTGAATGCGATTTGCCGGTTTGATTGGTCGGTTGGGCATTTTGTTGGTTGGATTTCGATGGCCGGGTCTTACTCGTGGCACCAAATTTGAATCCCCTCACAACTCTGTATGTCGGAGATAAAGTAGGGACAGGGCAAGCCGCGGTTGCGAAAAGCTTCGACTTGGATGTCCGGAGATGTTGCGATGCCGCAAAAGCAGTGTGGGGAACGTACAATGGGCAAGCTACCTACTCCACTATGTGTCAATTTGAATTTGTGGGCAGAAGACAAATTACAAATTTGTTAATTGATTCTAGAATGACGTCCATGGGGGTTAATAGAAGCCTACGTTTGATATCCAAAGAGGAAAGTCAGAGTTGGGTAAGGGTTCTTGAAGACTTGCTGCGTCGTGGGTTTTGCTTTTTGGCGCCTCAGCAATCTTATTGTTATTTTTCGGCACTTAAGACTTCTCTCGATGAACGTGGCTGCTGCCCGCGAGATCTCCAGGTGGGATGCAACTGACTGGGGGAGGCTGGTTGATCGAACGAAGCACGATTCCTAGGGAAACAAAAGATTCAGATGCTGCGTTGCTGGGGGGATGTCGGCAAATCTGACGATGCAGAGAGGTGCGGCGGGTCAGGGAATGCGACAACAAGGGCGAGATGCAGTGGGAGGGTGGAGGGATGCGACGACAGGTAACGGCGGTACGCGGGAGCAGGGGATAGGATCAAGGGAAGAAAGTCAGATAGAGGGACCAGTCTCTAAAAATTGCAACGAACAGGGTAGCAAATAAAGCTAGTACTCCAAGAAGCATATTCCATGGTGTTTCCTTCAGCTTTCGACGAAGGTCATTCATTCATCTCTCTTGCACAGACGTTTGCTCGCTCTCCATCCACTCTTATGCTCTGCAAATTATTTTGTTGTTATTATTACTGCCAGAGGCCGGAAATCGAATGTCAGACGGATTTGGTTCCGGAGCTCCGTCATGCCAACAACGACAACAGCCTTACTTTCCAGTCAAGATTTAGCCAATTCGGTGCGTAAATGCGCTCGGGTTATTCACTCACTGCTTCCGAACAGCTATTTTCAATGCGGCCATGTGGAAGCCGACGACTGAGCCGACAGCCGGACAATGCTCCTCGTGCTTGGTGTTTCCGGCCTAACCGCATCCAGAGCATTTTTGTTACCGCTCTTACCTTTTTCCCCCCTCTTGCCGGATCGCCACATGCACTACCCCTCCACCAAATTAACCTGGACGCTGCCTATGTACGACTCATCGCAAAATTGGCCCATAGTCATCCAGCAGAGCAGAATACAGCATCATCGCAAAGATGCGTGTTGATTCGCCTTGAAAGAATCAACCATCTAAGCAGGTGTATGCACACCTGCTCGGCTCCCACTTCTCTACGCAGCCATTTCCACCAGACCGGTTTCTAAAGAAAGCAGCGAAACAGTCGCAGCATGCGTGTGTCCGTCGTCCTAGTACGTTGGTCTAACGTAGCCCGTGCATTTGCTGGTGGGTGTGGCTCTCATTGGCTGTTGCGTGGACTGACTATCTGACTATGCCATATCACGAAGAGGAGGGGTTTGTTCCAATAAAGAGGAGAAGAAGTTTCGAAGGGGTTGTAATCGGCTGGCACGCGAGAACAGGGGCATTCGTCTAGACTCTGGACGGAGGACGAGTGGGATGGAGGACGAATAGGATGGAGGGCGAGTGGGTGATCTACTGTCGGGTTTGTCCACAAGGCTCAACTCAGCCTACGCAGTTTATGCACGAGAGATGATTGGCGTGGCGCTGGTTTAGTCTGGCACGCTTGCGCCGTCATCCGCGACGTAGGAATATGAGAGATTAACGATGTAGCGCCGTCAGCACCTGATGAATTGTGGGGGCTCGTAGCAAGGCACCGGTACCTAGCATCAACTAGTTCCTCACAAACTGACATGAGGTTTGAGTGCCAAAAACAGCAGTTGATGCACGTATTCCGTCACCACCTTCCTTTCGTGAGCTGTTTCAGTGAGCATGAAACCCTTCTGGACTCTGCTGCTGCAGCGGCTTCCGTTGACGGCTCGAATTATTTGTCTCGTTGCCTTCAGAGTTCTCGGTTGGATGCTTTTGAGCACTACCAACAAACATGTTAACCTGACTGCTTTTCGAGCAACTTTGTGCGCAACATCAACGACGAATGCTCTGCGACTTTGATATCCCTCGTCGTATCTCCAGATATATATTTCCGGACATCGCCGAGTTCTTCCTGTCTAGATCTTACAACCCGAGGGAATCAACTGCCTAAGACACAGTGAAACCGGACCGACCGAACAAACTCGCCTGTTTTCTTTTATGCCTCAGTATAAGTGGGGGAAACCTGATTGAAATTTCGGAGTTGACTGTGCCGACCGCTTCGATGCCGTATTCATAGGTCTCGGGAAGTGGTCGGCAGAACTAGAACCCGTCGCACCTATCAGCAGTCGGGCTCGATTTATCACACCCAACTCTATACGACACCCTTACCCTTGTTCGACCCGGCTCTATAACCGAACGCAAGCCTCCGGAGAATATTCCTACAAGGGCAAACCGTGCGATGAGGGGTATCCCTGAAGGAGGCTGGAGCATCATGTGTGTGGATGCCTCTTCATCGCCTTCGTCGTCATCATCGTCTTCATCGTGAAATCTTGCACCTTCTCGATCGGAACAAAAACGCTGCTATCAGCTCGCGGATCTTGCGCCACTTTGTTTATGCAGCACCAGCACATGTAGGAGGTACAACTACTCTTGGTGTGTGTGAAGTAAAGTTTTCTTTGACGCGATGCAACAACCAGGTGCACAAAGATGGTCGTTCTGCATACAGCATGGACATGCCTTCACGGACGATCCTTCTGGGTGAATGGATACATACGGCGACTTTCCGCCCTGCGTCGACATCGCAGTTTATTGCTATTGTTTTCTTACACGAAAAAGGCCTTTGCAATATTGGCATCCCGATTTGGCTCGCCCTCTGATGACATTTCTGCTGTATCTACGCATCCATCTCATCTCGGCAAGTGACCAGCAAGCCCGGGAGATGCATGGTACTTCAGCATGGGAGAGCAGGCGGGGAACGCCACAAGCAAGGACAGGGCATCTGACATGATGGTGTGTCCTTCAAGCTAGGTAGGGTATTTTACTTAGTACCTGCTACAAGATGCGACAAAGTCATACAGATTTTCCTCGGGATATGCTTTTCATACTTTTCCGACTCTCGAACAATCTATTTACATCACCACTCGTACGATTCATATCGCTCAAATACCCGGAGTGTGGGGGCTTCTTACGAATTTGGACGCGCTGTCAATTGGTAACGGTTTTAATTCTATGTGGCCGAAAAGTCCAATGTATGGTACTCTAACCCTGGAGCGAATTGGTATGTGAATGGGTGCTTACTTTCTCGGTGCGGTTGGAACTGTGCAGCATGTACCGGTGCCTAGCGTGCCTAGGCAACTGACTTCGTTCAATCCCCGAACTTCTGGGCCTGTGCATGCGCCATGTACCAAAGAATGTGTTCTCGTATTTCCGATGACGATACAAGCCCAGAACGCCGGCATTACCTCTGTCTAGGCCTAAATTGCTTCATGTCAAGGCGGCGAGTACTGCGCAGCCTGCAATCGCTTTCCTGGATTCTAAACTAAATAACTACATACAGATGGATGCAACGGGACAAGAATTAATTACTTCGTGCATCTCGCACCGGCGACCAGCATGAACTGTTGTAGCATGCGTCGCAGTACCTACATTCACGTTGTCGACACATGACTTTGACAGACCTGCCCGTGCCCCACGCCATATATGAACCAATCAATTGCATCTTCTATTTTCAGAGCAGTAAGATCCAGCCCCTCAATGCGCTGGGTGAGTGTTCGGCTAGGTAGAGTGCCTGGCTAGGTAGAGTGCCTAGTCTCCACCGGCGGTGAAGCGAACTCAAGCTTTTGAAATGTGTGTGTCCTGGTACTCTACCTGAGTCTGGATTGAAGTCAAGCATGTTCCATGCATCTTCGCCCAACAACCAAGACAGGGAGAGTGCCAGCCCTGGAGTTCTAGCGAGCTTCTATGACAAGGTAGGGTTGTGCTTTCATCGCAACCGTCCCACCCCCTGCTGCCGAAAAAGGAGCTGGCCCAACGGCCCACTCGCTTTTGCATTGCATACCGACGCGCAGGTTAATGAGGCTGGCTGCAGTTCTAAACGCATCTGCCGCGGGTACATAGTGGAAGTACAAGTGTTTCATATTGCGGTTGGATCCGCAGTCGGATAGCAACACACGGCTCCCCTACAAATCCATGTACGTTCCGAGGGTTGGTATGTTTTCTGTATCGTCCCGTGCTATGAGCAAGATGGGTGTCACGAGCCCTTGCCATTGTTGTTTGGTGGATACGGGATTCAGATCGCTATTCCGACGCCCCAACTTTTTACGCATGGGCGAGTTCTTGCAAGGACAAGGTGTCCCTGCGAGATCGCTTGGACATTAACCCATGTCTGCATCTCGTTACGAAAGGTCGCCATGAGGGTTGTAGGAACGAACGATTAAGGTCGGCGCAAAAACAAATCTCCGAGACATCAACTTATGACGACGCGGTTTCTTTTCTTTTTCTGGGCGAGCATAATCTCATCGCGCCGTTTCACCACACCAAGGCACAAATCAAATCGCTGTGACAAGTACCAGTAGTGATCTAGGAATTCACCAGAAGCATTGCAAGGTGTGGTGACGGGCAGTGATTATGATGACCACCCTCTCTCCTGGGGCGCGCTGGAATAACCTTTGATAATATCCCAACCGGAGATCGTTTCAGCTGGCTTCGGCCTCGCCGCATGAGCAGGGCTGTTCATCTATAAGCCGTCTATCAAACAGTTGTTTTTTTCGCCTCAATCGTGTCTATTTAGTGGAAGTTGGCTACTTCAGTCGGTAGCGCCGGATTCGTACGCTCGATCCGAATGATAACATTTTGTATTGAATCATCAACTGTCACTCATACCAGGTTAATCCTGGTTCTTCCGTTACGATGCCACATCTCGTGATCCCGTTTCAGACTCGCACTAGGTATCCAACCACCAGTTTTATGAAGGTACTCTACATGATCGGTGAGTGAGCAAAATCACACTGGAGATCGCACGCTGATTACCAATGAAGGACGGATGCGATGTGATACGGCGGGGTATGGCAACCAACGGGTCAGCATGCCCAGTGATTATAAAAAGATTTGAAACCGGATCTTGCTGATACGGGTATATCGTCAAACAAACAAGCCGTTAGATAGTCCCAGATTCAATTGATCCTCCACTATGGTATTATGAAGAGATGATGGGTGATATTGGCTTGTGTTTATTGATCAAAGCGAAACTACCGGGCAATATCTACACTTCAGCAGGATATGAGATGGGAGAGGCCGTAGGACTTCGTTAGTCGCAAGTGATACATAAGCTTCAATTGCACGGAACAACGGATGCCGCGATGAGATTACAGTTACGCCTAACTTACCCACTCTAACTCTACGGATAGTTAATGGCACATTCTTTTGCCGGGCATGATGGGACAGACTTGGTTCGTTACCATGGACAAATAATATCAGGTTTCGTATGTGGGAGTGGCAACCCTTGCCACTTGATGGTAGCGGGTTGGTTCGGTTGGATGCGAGACGCTGCTTCTTGCATATGGTAGCAATGCGCGGGACTTCTCGACTCTGTGGATGGTTCATTCTTGCTCTGGGTAACTTAATGCATCGTCATTCCATTCATCCACTGCGGACCGGCAGCCGATGTCGGTAGCAACTCGCACCAATGAGTCTGCACGGCTGCAGTGGAAGCTTAGACTACTGGGTCGTCCACGGGGCGGCCAGTGTGTAGATGGTGTGTGGGATAATGTTTGCTGCAGCTTTTTTTTTTGTTGGACACCTCACGTTCCCACTTATCCAGTAAGACTGCAGTGTTTGTTCGCTCGTCTAAGAACGTTAAACCTGCTGCAGCAACGAGGCATATATGTGATATCCGTGCGGTCATGGCTTGCCCCCATGATTCTTGGAAGCGGTTATATACTGAAAAACCGTTTTATGTCTTGAAAGTGACAAGTTCGATATTGGGATGATACATATACGTCCCCGACCTTGTCGTCATCAAATGCGGGAGTTATGTTACTCGTCTGTCAATGGTGGCTGAAGCCGACGCCCCGAGCCTCAAGAAGCCAACGATAATCCTAATGCATCGAGGCATCTGTTCTGCAGCGAACAGGAACCTGGGCTCAGATCACATCCCAGGATGAGGGTGGTTCAAGGCTGTCTTGTTTTTCCGAGGTGTGCCCTTCTCCCCAGCTGATATGGACTTGTACCTGCCGCCATCCACCCCATTCATTCATGTACCCACCGTGTCTGCCGTGGAACTTTGACTTCACACTTTTTCATGCAAATAGGAATGGGCAAAGAAAAAAATAACTTGTTGGAACTGAGAAACGCGGCCGGATGAGGTATTTTGTTCCCACTGCTGCCCATTGGACGGACCAACACACTTCTGCTGCCTACTTTTGTTTTGATACTCATTGGTCCAAGCAAAAAGAAGTAGAAAAGCGGGGCGGTGATGGTGGGTGGGGTCAGGTAGATAGACAGATTGTTGTTCCTACTCTATGAGGAAGGTAGATACGGTTGGATGTGGTTTGGTTTGATGCTCTCGAATTTGCAAGTTAAGTCACAGGAAGGACGACCTAATAGCACCCACGTGGTACGTATGGGGAATCCCGGCAGGATCAGAGCCTTCCCGCTGGAGAAAGTACCAACTTGGTGTCCGTATTATGATCAGATCGGGTTTACGGGGATAAAGACGTCGTTGCATGCGGATAGATAGCCTTTATTATTGAGAATGGTGGTGGATCGTGTGAGCTTGGGCTTCTCGCCGGGTTTGATATTAAGCTGAGATATACCGATAAACTCTACGGGTGGATTACTTGTCATTCTCCAATTCACACTCAAGACAACTTCACTTCAAACCAGTCAAGCATATTGAGCTCTCCGTTCGAGATTTACTAATAGTTTGCTTCATATTAAACCTTCCAGTCTCATGACAGCTCTTAGCTTTATGCCAGGCAGAGTTACATATCGATCATGTAATGTATGTGTTGTCCATCGATTCCAGGCGGGGGTCGAGGCTGGGAGTGATGGTTCCAAAGATTTAGACAACCGACTGTTCCGCTCCATCCTTTCGAAATATTGGTAACTGCCGTGGTTCATTCCCATAGATCATACCAGCGGTGAATGAGGTCCCCTTTGTCCTGAAGGAACTCCTTTTTCCAGAGCAATATATAAAGTTCTAAGTGGAAACTCCGGAATTTCCTACAAATTATCAACCACCCCCGCTGCCCCGCCCCGCCTAAACATTCCACCTTTCACTTTCTCCCGGAATTTTACCCAAAGTTTTTTCTTTCTTTCTTTCTGTACACGGCCTTGCGGCATTTAGGATCCCAAATCTTCACAGGGCTGCGGCTTTGTAATAGCATGTCGAGGCTTATGAGCAGCCGTCCTAGTCCTATATTCCCGCTGTTAATCATTTGGGGGCCGTGAACTTGATACAGCTAGATACGGGTGTATGTACGTACCCCTCTTTACCGCCGGTAAATCTTCAGCGCCGGAATTGTAACGTCTTTTATTGTACTTGCTTCTTTCTTCTTCAGCTCCCTTCCCCCCCATGGCGGTTGATGCGACACGTTAACCCTCGGTATGTGATATCTGCGCAGCTTTTGAATTCCGAACACATTTGCTACCCCCAGGAAGTAGGTGGTTTTCATGGTCTCTAACGTAGTAGTAGCACACTACGCCGCCACCGGCAGCACTATCAAATGATTCCAAGTGTATGTACCCCCGCTCTTGTTGTACATATCCACTGTATCTGAATCTGAAACATAGAGGATCACTCGGTGACCCACGATTTGGCGTGGAGTAAGTTGGGTGAGGCTGTAAATCCACGTATACCCGAGACGGTATTATTTTTATTTTATTTTGGCGCGCGAGAACGAGCCGTGGCCAGACCTGGCTGTAGGATGTAGGGGGCTCTGGATCTGTAACCGATCGGGTTTTTTTATTGCGTTACGACCAAGATAGCCCGAAACGGATTTTGTGATGAGGGCATGGGGGTCGTCGGACTGCGGGCTGAAGATGGCGAAGTTACAACCTGCGTTTCCTGGGTTGTGGGGAGGTCATGCTTAGGAGGAAGGGTCGGGTGGCGCTTCGTTTCGCTTCCAGGTCCGTTTCTTATTGTACTCTGCGTAGCTACGTACACTAGGTTCCCAGGACTCCGTCTTTGCTTGCTGCTGCTAGGGAAGGGAATTAGGGATACAGGGAATGGTTGGATACCCGAGTGTTGATCTTGCACTTACTGGGAGGAATATGATGGGCGGCGGGAGGATATTGCTAGGTTGTGAGACCCCATGGCATCATTCGCATTCGCATGGCCTGGATGTTACTTTTTTCGGGCGTCGTAAACAGCAGCAGCTGAAGGGACTTCCGGGGTCTCAGAGAACCATGGGCAGGCAAAAGCATGGTGCCTGGCAGCGGGAGACCAGGTTATTACCGCATGCATATATCAGACATTGACATCACCTTCTCTCACTCGATACTACGTAGCCACACAACTCCAATTGTCGAATTATAGCTTGCTTTAATAACATAGTAGAAAAACGTGAAAAACAATACTTTGCGAGAAAAAAGAACGCGCGGTACCAGAGATTAAGGGATTGGAATATGCAGGTGAGTGAAAATGGAGAAACGGCACGTGTTTCATGTTCTATTGGCGTTGGGGACAACAACAGTGCATGCAACACGGCCGGTGCCATCCAATGGGTTGGATGTAAGAGGTCGCCGGTCACGAAGAAGTCTTATACCTACTTCGCATAATAATTGGGAACGTGGCTGTGTGATATCGTTGATTTGTTTGTTTGTAATCATATTGCATTCGGCCGCTGGCGGCCATGGCATATCCCGTACACATATCCTCCCCGCTTCTTCCGTAACATAAAGAAACAAAAGCAAAGTCGCGAGTCCTCTTCCCCTTAACAAAAGAAACCGCCGTGATATCGTTGAACGCAAATGTGAGCATAGTAATCTAATGTGAGTGAGATTATGTGATTGGCTTTTGGTACTCTAAGACGTATGTCCATTATGTGTGAGCCCGTTTTAAGCTGGAAAACGATCGAAGTACACAGCAGTATAGGATTGAGTTCTAAAGCTGGTTTGGCGTGGATTTAGACAGTGATAGTGAACTCATGCGCCATCCTGGTATCTCAATATGGACTTTCTGCTGGTTGAATCCTAAGGCGCACCGCTGGACATATACTGCAGGGGAGCTTCTCGCTAACTTCGGTCTAGGGTCCCGCAGATTTCCTGTTGCTTGTTATAGGATGTCTTTAGATGTAGGGACGGCTTCTACGGAGACGTTGTGGGCGGGCATCATCAATCACTCGAGTTCGTCGAGTAAGATCAATAGGTGTCTCTGAAGCAATCAATTACACCCCACGATAGTTAACTTTTATCGCTGAACCGAAGCCTCGGCCATGGTTGGTAGAGTGATAAATGTTCATTTTCAGCTCTTTCGGTAGTGTTCGACTCTTAGACTAGATATATCAATGTGGAAACAGGACCTATGACTTTTAGCTCGGTGCATCGCGATATCTTAGGCTTTCACCCTGCGACAAGGTTTAAGCCTCGAAACCACAGGAGTCATCAGAAGCTTTGCTTCTTCAAGGATCTCTTCCGTTGAAAGATTAGCACTCTGTGATAGCTCTGCAGCTCTCTTTACTGTATCCTCGCGAAAACTGTAAATGATGGCATCAATTGCACAGAATTAAGTAAATCTGAACCACTGTCAGAAGCTTCGTTAGACATCTATAAAAGAGCGTCAGTACTAACAGCAATATTGAAATCAGCGTGGACGGCATAAGTAATGACGTCATGACAATAGACTGTAAGAGGTTGTACGATTGGGTATTCTTGATGAGGCTTATCGAGTGGTTGCAGACAAAGATGAGTAATGATGAGAGGGGATGAGAGTAGTGATGCAACGTGAGGGGAAGTGGTAGATAAAGTGGGGTTCGTTGCGGATCGATCTTCAGCATTGCTTTAGCATTTTATACGGGACTAAAGTTGCAGCAATACTCCTGTGGAACAAAAAGTGGTCTTTCCTTCTATATCAATATAATGGTCAGTATACGCATATAGGTACGGCAAACGATCACCGGCACATACTTCATATCTCCTAACCCAAAAGGATAGTCAAGGAGGGTGAAAGCAACTCTGCTCACCAGCCAAACCATTATTTACAGTGGGTAGGATCTGAGAGTATCAATCAGCAAAATCAATTTACCGGGTGCTTGGACCCAATCCCAGAATAATTGT
>Ga0307515_10003465_pt1 | contig 33171 bp, 29 predicted proteins | sample 17_EM_MG_FD_194513 | JGI IMG/M metagenome (GOLD analysis project Ga0307515, IMG submission 194513) | Populus trichocarpa ectomycorrhiza microbial communities from riparian zone in the Pacific Northwest, United States - 17_EM | ecosystem: Host-associated > Plants > Roots > Unclassified | place... | reverse complement strand
AACTCGCTCGATCATGGCCTCCAAGTACATCGTTAATGAGCGACGGCGGGTGTACGGAGATACAGGGGTAACGGAGGTGGACTGAGCGACGGGGAGTACATATTCGGGAGACCCCGGGGTAGATACACATCATCGCATTTTCATCTCATCTGGATCCACGCAATTGCGTGGATTGTGATGGCCAGGTAGTATCATATCTTCTCACTTTTTTCCTAGCCTCCTCCTGCTAGAACCTCCGATTATGCTCGACTACCATCTGTGTCCAGATTGACCGTATGTATATATATCGAGATACTGAAATAATGCATGCCATATTATGAGGTAGCGAATCTTGTGACTGTAACAAAGATGAATATGATAGACGAAATGCCTTGTGCTTATGGAACCCTGTGTGTGGCTTCCGGACCGATTTACATTTTGCTGATGTACCCAATGAACCCATACCGACGTATCGTCACAGTTGGCCACAACGCCACAGTGTTCATTTACAATAGGATACTGACAGAGCGAGAAGAAACGGAGAAACCGCGATTGGAGGGCGATATGCAACGTGACGCGTCGAATCGGCGCAGGGCGCGGAGTAGTCTGCCACCGGGGTGTCTCTGACGGCTCTGACGGAGTGCGTCCACTCTGACAGAGCCATTCCACCCGGATGGAAATGTTTTTTGCTGATGTGTGTCTCTCATTTCTGAGGGTAAAGGCGGCCAATACATCAAAGAGGACAATGATATACCAAAATCAATATTTTGCGATTAGCGGTAGGATATCTAAATGCAACCATTAATAGAAAAACCCGAAAACCTGAACTGGAGATTGAAACCGATGGGTCTAGCCTAACCCCGCAAAACCCATGGGTTGACAGGTAATGGTCTGGGTTTGGCCCACCAAGATGCAGCAGGTCAGGTGTTTGGACAGTTCAGGAACTGAACTGAACTGTTTCAGTGGTCCAAACCCGGAATGCTGGCGTGTTACCCAGACCCATTGCTAACACTATGTAGTGATATATAGAAATCTGATGAGTGTTTACTATTTCTGCAGCTATTTTAAAATCTGAATTTTTGTTATGGGAGTTGTGCAGGCTTGTGTATAATCGATGTCTCAAGGGATTAAATGGTTAAGAATTTTCTTGAAATCAATGGAACAGTTCAAAAAACCATCGAAACAATTAAAATCTAGAGGGCAAACATGAAACAAGTGCAGTGTAATAACTTGAATGACTAAAGAAGTTTTCGAAACATCACGATGACATGATCACATCATTGAAAGCTTCAAAGCATCGTGGAAGATTGCCAATAAGTCACTTGGATTATCTGTGGAGAATGTGGAGAAGGACCCGTTGGTGGAGTCCATTGTCAGAAAACAATTCCACTTTTTGCTGATGTAGTGGGATGTATCGGAACTAGTTACAGTATCTTGTACAGCAGACCAGGTGAGATTCTTTAACAAGGGTGCCTGTGAAGTTCATAGATGGGCTACAGGCAGTCAAGGAATTCCATCAACGGCATCCCGGTAAGCCAGCGCCTTTGGAGAATGTTCGTATAAAAGGTAGAACCTAGCAGAGACATACTGTTGCCACCCGAGTCGTTATGTGTACAGTTAGTGATAGGAATGGTGGAGTTGAAGAAAGTGGTGTTACTGAAAGACAGAGATGTTGGGAGATGCAGAGATGGCAGTGGTATAATTTTTTATGATAGGAACGTGGTCTGAGGTGTTGCAATGTTGGTCAATTTGGCGTGATATTGTTGATAAGGAATTATGTTGGTGGTGTTTATGATCATGATCAGATATTGGGATGTTACATCAGAGCATGAGGAATGAGTCGGTCGTGGCTGAAGAACTGTATATAATCAGAGTTTGTTAGGTGTGGGATGATTTCCTTTTCTTCTCTCTTTACTCGTTCTCTTGTATAGCAAAGCAAGTACGACTTTTAACCAGCTTTAACCCTTTAACTTGGCTTCATTTCTCCAAATGAACCTCGAGTGCTTTTGCCTTGATCAGAATATCACATTGTCGTTACCAATATCACCTATGTCCGATCCTGCCCATTACACAAAGTCCCAGATGCATCGTAAGTTCTCCCTGGTGCTCTGACATAATTCGAAATCTTACACAATCACTTCTATGGTATTTCCATACCTGTCATTGGAGATCCAAGTTACTCTAAAGTTCAGCATGAATGCCCTTCTAGGGTCTTATTCTCTTCCAAAATTGACACTTGTAAGTTTACACTCTGTCTCCTCTTATACACTTCTAGAGGCTCCCAGTGACTAAAATACATTTTGCTGATGTCAGTGTCACATTTATAAGTATCAAGATTGAATGTAGAGTTAGAGAATCATGAACATACTTGGATATACTTTTAACTACACCTTTAGAAGGTTTGATGTTGACGAGCTTATATAGTATAATCTGGAATTGACATAGTGTAAATATAAATCAATAAAAGGAATGTCAGAACAACCAGTTTGAGTTTGGATACTGTGGAGATAACAGAAATAAATCATTCAGAGCATAAAATTGACTTTCTTTGATATCAAAAATTTACTGTGAGTGCATATCTCCAGACTCTCTACTCAAACCTTTCAATTACTATTTAGACTAAGCCCAATATAGACATACTTAATCTGGGCTGGCACTGCATTGCATTGTGTATACTACAAATGCTGAGTCTGCGTATAACTCGTACCAATGCACCATATGGAACGAGCTAGAGCCTAATTCGAGGCCACTACGATGCATCTAGATGATTCTTTTTGTCCTTGAATTCAGGCAGAGTGGCACGCCAGCCTCTCTTACTGACATTACAGCACTCATCAGGTATACGCCAGCTGCCGTCTGCCGTGCCCTTTCACTGAGCACGAGTTGTCCACTTTTCTGGCAAATTATATAGGTGTTTATTCCAAAATTAAAGCACGGGCCGGTTGGCACACTTGAGAATGGTGTTCAACAGGCTAATATCGAAGTAGCCGTAGTTATCCATCACAGGAAAATACAGGAATACATGCTAGAACTAAAACATGCAATTGGCTGAGATTACCCGATTTAGTGATTCTGAAGTTGTATATCAAGGCAAGTTTGTACTTTACTCCGAGAAGCCCCTTGGGCATGAAGTTCCGTCCTAACAATAGCAACTCAGACACCCCCTTCGGTTGCAGGCATTCCGGTTATTCAGGAAAAATACCCCCTGAAAAAGGGAAGGACCGTTTCTTTGGCGTCTTTGTTGCTCCGTTACAGGGTACCCTTGCTTTATATTTTACAGGAGCAGAAAGTTAGAGTGGGATCAGATCATGTCTGCGGAAGGAGATTCAGTACTTTTACGGCGCGGCTGACCGGAGGTTTCGGAAGTATAATTTTGACTGGCAGCTGGCACGCGAATAGCGCTAATTCTACGGTCAATGGATCCGGAAGCGGTTTGAATAAAGTGCGGGACCCACACCGAGTTGTACAAACAAGCATCAGAGTACAGAAAAATGTGCGCTACTCACTCATAGCCAAGCCCCAGAATTAATGATATTATTCTCGAGTTATTAACCTCAAGCTTTTCCTCTTTAAGCTTTCCTAACCTAAAGCAGCTGTAAAAGGTAAATTGCTTATAGTAGCCAGATATTGCGGCAGTTTTGTGGGCGCAGCGTAGTCCCCTGTTTCAGGTGCATGCTGCGTGATAACATCTTATCCCGTTGGTTCATGGTCTCCGGTTTGAAACTTCATGCAGAAGTGTTGCTCGAGTTGACACGTCTTCCTCAATCATGTTCATTGGAAATATTTATCAATTCGGTATCAAATTCATAATTACACCGCTCCTCCCATACCATTAAAGACAATATATCGATCAAGAATAGAAAAGCTCCCTACAACAAGAAAAGCGCAGCAACAGCAGCCCCTAATCCCAACCCAGGAACACCAACCTTTCCAGCGGCACCAGATGGGACTGAAGACGAAGTGGGGGATACGGTAGCAGAGGCTTCGGTAGCAGAGGACTCTTCGTTCGAGGTGGGGGTAGGGTAGGTGTTGGAGGAGTGGTGGCTTGCAGAGGGTTCTGCCGATTTGGTGAGCGAGTCAATAACGCTTTGCGGGATTTCAACACCGGCATTCTTGCAAAGATCGACGGCAAACTTGATGGTCTCTGTTTTTGTATATTGCGATTAGTATTTGAATACGTTCGGGGGGGTACTTGGGAGAAATACTCTGCTCGTCGGAAGAGTCACAAGCTCCCTTAACGCACGATGTGATCGAGGAGATGAAGGCTGTGTCACCGCAGATACACTTGATATCGGTTCCTTTGCAATTGCTGGCTGCGCCCATTCCTTGTTGCGCACATGATTTCTGTCAAGGGCTTAGCAACAGTCCCAACGAAGATGGTGATTGACCCAACTTACAGCACAGTTTGGCAATTGGCTGAGGTCTTGAGCAGCCACTAACGCGGCAGCAGCAGTGACGATAGCAAGACTGAACTTCATTGTGATGATGAAGATCGGAAGTTGGAGTAGGTATTAGGTAAGTGGTAGTAGTACTTAGGTGGCAAGAACGAATGTTGAACGAATGACTTTGGACTGAATCAGGGTGGGTGAAGATGGGCAACTGCGGAAGGGGGGCATCTTTATAAGGCTTGCACGAGTGACGCGGCCAAGCGTATTTTGGTGCGACATCCAGGATCCAAGGATGCGATTGACGCGCAAATTAGACCAATCTTTGAACAGTACCAAATGCTTGATTTGTACCCTGCCAAGTTCGAGGGCTAGAGCTCGGGGAAAAACCTCAAATAGCCTGGCGAATCAGCTTCAGGCCTACAGGTACCGCTGCCAGCGACTATAGGTACTAGTACAAAGCTCTTGCAATTGCTATTACGAGCTGTGCCATTGAGAGGATCAAAGTTCAGCTACATATTGAGTAATTAATTAAATCAATCTTTACCTGAGAAAATCGACAACTGCGCACGTGAACAGAGTAACCCGGTGCCGGCAATTACCGTAAATCCTCAGTGACTGAGACTTGCCCAGAACAGAGCTTACTCACCTCAGAGTTACTGATTCCAGTACTTACATTCCAGTCACCAACATGATTTGTTCCAAAATGCCGGACCCGAGGAAGCAAAATGCGGTAATTGAACATACTCAGAACAATATTAGTGATTACGTTCATGACTATTCCAAAGAACAAACGTCGTATTTTTCAGTACTAAATCCCTCCATTTATGTACTTGAGTAGGTAGCCCCGGAATTTAATTATTCCGAGACCGATCTAGCTGATACTTGCAATTCTCCAGGTCATCTTTTACATTTTGATTGAACTGGTTCAGAAGAACGATACTTACCTTTCCGCCCTCTACAGCGGGATCCCAATGACCTTTTCGATCGATGTACGGTTCGAGCCTCGGAGGCAATACCCTTAAGCTGCTGGAAGATCCTTTCCAGATATTCTTCATCGTTAGAGCATTTCTGATTTCCTGGGTTGTTACCATAGGCCATTGCCTGATATTATCTAGCCTCGGAGTGTATCGTTTCGAGACTGGCCTTATATCCTAACTCAAGAGCCGTACTTCATCATTCTTAGACTAGATTATTACCTAGCGTCTGGGATCACCCACTTAACGAGAAAGAAGTAATCGGGAGTTGAACAGCCCTAACCTAGCCTGTAGGCAGCTTTCTTTTAACCCATCCTTGAAATGGCTTATAACGGTAGTGGCGGGGTAGAGCGATTCTTGGCATTCGTATAGTTAGGGTTAGGGTTTTTGAGAATCTGTTAATACTAGGTACCCCTTACTGGACGAGATATCCCGGATTGCCTCTGGGTGACCCTAGGACTCCGTGGGTGACATTCGATGTCTAGCTTCTAGAGTATTTCGTTATCATCCATGCCAACTTTTTCACTTTGGTGCAACAGCTGATGCCCACTGAGACTTGTTCCGGTCCGAGACTAGTCTTGGCCATAAATGACCGAGCTCGACCCCCTTGCACCTTTGGTAGTGATCGCAACGTGTTGAGTGTATATACTTCAGCTTCGCCGCGCGGCATATTCCTCTCGAGCCTTTGCGCCGTAAACTCACCATGGGTCTTGGAATTCTCGATGACCACCTGCTCCAACATGTCCCTGGTAACTAGTCCCAAGTCTGGCACTCCAGATGCCCTAACTAATCACTCGCGGCATAGGTACGGCGTACATGGGAGCCGGAAGCGCGGTGCTGCCCGGCGGTATCCAGCTTCAAACAGCAGCAACGTCGCGGGAAGAGCTAGACCCACGGTTCAAGTATGACATGTCAGGCAAGAAACCAATCGTGTTGATTCCACAGCCTTCCGACGATCCCGATGACCCGTTGGTATACTTCCTCTATCACTCGGCAAATCCGATCGGAAAGCGAGCTGAGCGCATTGGATACAGAATTGGCCGCTACTCACGCGGGATCTGATCACCGCGGTTTTGTGCATTATATCGATCATGGCCGCTACGTAGGCGCCCCGCGTTGCGTATACAGTTCTCGTCCCCAATGGCTCACTCAATCCTAGGCTTGGTCCTATACTTGCTGCGAATACTGTTACGTTGTCGTTTTATTGGGGTCGCAAGTTCACAGATGTTGCGCTTCTAACGGGTAAGCGTTACCGGACCTCAGAAGAGGTTCTTGAAGACAGATGCTGATAGATCCAAGGATACCATTTACTTGGTGTTGGTGTCGCCGGATTTATATTTGTTCCCTCCGCGAGAGGTGCGTGCCCCTCCAGTTGCTCCCCCACCTTGCGGTTATAGCGGAGGTTCTTGTGATGGTATCTAATTTCCATTTACACTCAGTGTGGGGAAAGAGGCATCTTTACATTCTAGGTACAATTCTTTTGGTTGTGGGTTCAGTGTGGGGTGGTGCTGCAAAGACATACAAGTCCTTGCTGTGGGCAAGAATCATCCAGGGTGTTGCTGTAACGCCATTCGAGGCGTTGGTGAATGCTTCAATTGGAGATTTGTGAGCTCCACATGCATCCAAATATTATTCATGATTGTTAACTATGTTCAGATATCCAGTTCATGTATGGGGCTTGTTTCAAGAGCTTTCATGCGACTGAGCTAACGAATATCTAATGCTAGCTACGCGGAAAGAGGATGGCATTCACTAACTTTGCCCTGTACGGAGGCGCCTTCTTCACCCCAGTGATAGTTGGGAAGATGACTTATGTGATGGGTTGGAGGTGGCCATTTTATTTTATTGCTATATTTTCTGGCGTATTGCTTCCTGTGGTGAGTCCGCTACTCATACTCATAACGGGGAATACAAAGCATTAACCTGGGATGAATAGGTATTCTTCTGTGTTCCCGAGACGGCATATCGTCGGCAGTTCAACTCCGATACGGCTTCCACTGAGGATTTGCTATTTCCTCAGAGAAATGAGAATCCCTCCAAGGAATTGGCAGAGCTCCAGGACCCGTCTGCAAACGAAACTTCGGAACCAACCCCGGTTTCTCACCAACCCTCAAAGAGAACTCCTTACATCCAGCGCCTGGCTCTTTTCAATGGGCGAAAAACGGACGAGAGTATGCTTAAACTAGTCCTGAGGCCCTTTCCATTGCTATTCCACCCAGCGATTCTCTGGGGAATGGTCACGCAGGGTACTCTGATCGGGTGGACTGTAGTGATTGGCGTCGTCCTTGGTGTTGTGGTGCGTCGCCTGTCCCTAACCCCACGACTCCCTGATTGCTGAAATTTATAGTTCATGGGGCCTCCCCTTTGGTTCAATGAGGTAAATACTGGTTATATGTACACTGGCGCTTTCCTCGGGGCGATGCTTGGCTTTCTAATGTCAGGCATTCTCTCTGACTGGTCCGCAAAATTCCTAGCAAAACGCAACGGCGGGGTCTACGAGCCCGAATTTCGGCTGTTTTTGGTAATCCCACAAACAATTATTGGAGTGGTAGGGCTTTTTGGCTTCGGGTGGACTTCTGCGGATATTGGCAGATACGGGCAATATTGGCCTACCTTCTTTTTTGGAATGGAAGTTATGGGGATGGTGCTGGGAGCTACAGCTTCCGCGTTATATCTGGTCGATGCGCACAGAGAGATCTCGATTGAAAGTTTTACGTGCCTGTTGCTGTTCAAGAATTTCTTCTCATTCGCCCTTACGTGGTATGCTGTGGATTGGGTTCAGAAACAAGGTGTTTGGGAGGTATTTCGTTACGTTGGCGTGGCGCAGTTGGCAGTGGGCCTTCTCAGTATTCCAATGTGTATGCTTTCCTCCAAATTTCACGTCGTTAACTTCATCTCTAACCAAAATATGTGGCGCAGATATATACGGAAAAAGGAATCGATCCCTCACACATCGTCACGATATCCTGGCGATGACGGGGCTTCGCTGAAGATGACCCCTTTCTTCTCCTTCGTTCCTGTTTTTAGCGCATGTATCTGAGAAAACGTTTAATGGTAGCACTGAGAATAAGTTCATGTCCATACTGGGGTTTTTTTGTCAAATTTCGGCCCGGGAAGGGCAGGATTGTTATCTATCAAGTTTGGATCTTCAAATGTCTTTTTCCAACATTCCTCTCAGCATGTGTGAACGGTGGAGCACACAAAAAATGTATGCAGAGAGTAATACATGCACCACCACATCTAACTCCGATTTGGCACTGACGCAAGCAGCTGCCAAAGTCCATAACCCCGCACTTCAAAGAGTGCATGCATGCAACAAGCAAGCCTCAACAAGTCGGTAAACAAAACAAAGGTTTGATACGACAACTTCAAAGTACTTATTCATCTCGCCATAATAGCGGGGGTTTACTGTGTTCTATGACAGATCCGTAGTTTGTGGTGATGAAAGAAAATCGGCAAACCGGCAGATCTATCGATCATAATATCACATAAGATCTTGCAAAAACCGGCAGTCCACAAATTACGCAGCCAGCTCATATATTTCTTTGGGCTGTAGAAAAAGCGGTGCATGGCATATGCATGAATATAGGGCTAAACAGCGAATACACAAGATGGCATCCACTTAGGTAGTTAGTTCACTCAGCCGGGGGATCAACTACGCCATAAAAACTGGGCAACGGCTTAGATTGCTAGACGGAGAAAGGGGGGAAAAGGAAATAGGGGAAACAGGGCATTGAAAACCACACATAACGCAGAAAAACACGAAGTCAGATATCGCTCAACAGCAAACAAATCGAATCATTGACATCCATCCCTCTTTCCCACATCTGTTTATACGATCCAGGACACCCTGATCAACCCAAACGCTTTTTAAATTTCCCCAATTGCCACGAAGACAATCAATAGAGCATGGAAAAGAAAAGAACACGACATCCAGACGATAATGTCTTCCCTTCCCAGGTATCCATCTTAAAAAGCATATGAAAAGTTGTTTAGTGGACGGAATAGTTGACCTGGAGATTTATTTGGCCTCCTCGGGAGCGACAGTGGCAGGAGTCTCTTCAACCTTGGGCTCAGCAGCAGGCTTGTCCTCCTTCGCGGGGGCCTCGTCGGCGTCGTTGCCGTCACTTGAGGTCCACAACGTAAGGTTATCACGGAGGAGCTGCATGATGAGGGTGGAATCCCGGTAGCTCTCTTCGCTCAAAGAGTCAAGCTCAGCAATAGCATCATCAAATGCCTGCTTAGCAAGGTGGCAGGCACGATCGGGAGAGTTAAGGATCTCGTAGTAGAAGACCGAGAAGTTCAATGCAAGACCAAGGCGGATAGGGTGGGTGGGGGTGAGCTCGGTCTGTGCAACGTCGGTGGCATTCTAAATAAAAGTTTGGTTAGCTAACTCACCAAACCCTCGAGTTGAAGACTAGGGATCAAACCTTGTAGGCCTCATGAGCAGCCTGGGCAGCCTCCTTGCGCTTATCTCCAGAGGCAAATTCAGCAAGGTAACGGTGGTAGTCACCCTTCCTGTTGATCGTCAGTCGGTACTTTATACACACGAGCAAGCAAGATAACCTACATCTTGTGATAGAAAACTTTGGATTCTCCAGATTCGGCTTTAGGAATCAAAGATTCGTCGAGAACATTAAGAACATCTCCGCACACCTGTTCCAACTCGGCCTCGATCTTCTGACGGTATTCGCGGATCTTGGCGACGTGCTTCTCGTTGTTCTTTGTCTCCTCCTTTTGCTCAATGCTGGAGATAATACGCCACGATGCACGTCGTGTACCGACAACGTTCTTGTAGGCAACAGATAGCAAATTGCGTTCGTCAACGGTGAGCTCTCCGCCAAGCTGTTAAATTAAAGAGTCAACGCGTGTCCCCGCCAGACGAACACCCACCCGTCCATTGATAGACGAAGTGGTCGATCGCACTCCATGAGAATTCTGAGAGTATTAAGTACCTTTGCAACCTCCTATAGAAAATATTAGCATATCGATAAGAAAAAATATGAGCTCAAGCTTGCGCAGCAAAGGATGTGTACCTTCATGTAAGTAACCATCTCTACAGTCATCGAAAAAAGAATCGTCAGCAAGTCGTGTTCATCATCAATCGTCGTCAATAACGGGCGTAAAGAAGTGGTAACAAACCATCGTAACGCTCGGCCTGCTCGCACAGCCTGGCGAGGAAAGTCTTGCTGTATCGGAACTCAGTATGATTGAAGTTAAATCAAAGGCAGCAACAGTACCTCTCACGCTGCAGGTTGGATAAGATGTCGTTAGCAGAGTCCTGTCATCATTATCGATTGGGTATGCTGAGGAGGGGCGAGGCAGAAAGGAGGGGCGATGATGTAGGCAGCAACAGCAACAAGCACAAGGGGATTCCACCTCGCTGGTCATCTTGAATAACAGATCTCAGAAGTAGACGGGTAGTAAAAGGCGATAAGGAAGTCAAAAGAAACGGGGTCGATGGATTCTGATGGCAACGAGTTATATGGCGTATAAAGGTGAGGGAGTTGGTGTTTTGGGGGATGGAGGGGGTGGTAGGCTGATAGAAGAAGATAGATGGATGGATGGAAATCGGTGAGTTGAGGGGCGAGAGAGAAGAAAGTAAAAGGATAAGAGATGAAGGAACTGAACGAACGAGGCTCTCCTGCCGCTACCCCCAATTTTGATTGTGGCTGGGCACTTCACCTCTCTCATTCATTCACTCATCATTTCATTTGGCAACCACACTCGCAGTCGTCGTAATTTCAAGTTTCTTGCTATGGATTCTTCCTTTCCTCCAAAATGGGATATCTATTGGAAATACGGTTCTTTATCGCCAGTCCAGTCTTCCGTTGCTATGCTACACAATGGCTATGCTATGCCATGCTATGCCATGCTATGCCATGTTATGTTACCTATATACGCAAGTGTTGACATGATTTGTTGGTTGACACCCCAACCAGAAACGACATCACCATCATCATCATGCAGCATTCTACTCTAGAGTGACCGTCCCTCAGGGCCCTCACAATGGCAAGATACTCTACCAAACTTGAACATCTTGGTGTGTTCCTGCATTCAACTATACCTACTAAGTATCTGGATATTTTACTCTTCACCAAGCACCCCGAGCCCTCAGGTACGGCGACAGCGGGTGGAACACGCCAATTCGCTGCGCCTCTAGAAGCGAAAAAAACCCCACTCCAAGAGCCCCGCATTTACTCCGGGAATAGCATCCCGATGCCTCCGAAAGCAGTCGGACTAGAACTACTGAGCACGTGCTCGACCTGAAATATATTAAGTACAGACTTCAGGAGTGTTGGTTTTTTGTCAAAACTGCTTTTGCTTGTTTCCTCTGATCGTACATACCAATACCCTTCCACTGAGCGAGCTAAAAAACTGGCCAACGAAATCACTACTAATATGGACTTATTATTTTACCAACATCGCAAACTTCACACGATAAACCTGACACGATAACGAGAACCAGTAAATGAAAGTTTCCACAAACCAGCCCTGCCGTTTGAGTTCACATCCTTTCATATTGTCTTTAGAATCAAACCCCATCTTAACCACAAACAACCCCATAAATCTGGATAATCCGGGTACTTAATACAACGAGAATCGAACTATCAAGACAAAAACAAAAATAATAGTGAAATCCAACAAAACCAGATGTCGGAAAGCTAAAAGAAAAGGTCGCATAATAAATAACATGAATCGAAGCGGGCGTCAAAAGAGGGCGTTTTTCGTTCGTTAGAACAGACACATCAGGGTGCGGGTAGTCAAAAAAAAACTGAGTAATCCGAACCGGTACCAAAAACAGCAAGCGTTACTCATACACATAAGGGACATAATGAAATACCAAAAAAGAAAACCAGTAAACTCCGTGCTATTTGAACCAGCGGTTCAGTTTCCCGATAGTAAAAAAGTTGACGTAGACGTCGGAAGAGGGAATGCTCGGCAGTCCCGTATCAATCCATATAAAGCTCGTTTCGGAGCATTCTCTCTTGAAGATGATCATGAGACTTGTCTTTGGGTGCTGGCATCGCGTTCACTGGGGGAGGAGGCATGCTCTGCCTCCTCTGCTGGAAGGCGGGATCGGTTGGATAGTTGCTAGTACCCTTATTATCAAGCCAGAAGCCTTCATCGTATATTAGCCTACTGACAAACACCAGGCGATACCAAACGAAAACTAACCTCGTGATATAGTCGGCGAGGAAGCACTAGGACTTGGTGGAACCCTAGAGGCAACAGGAAGACGAACATCCCGGAGTGCTCTAGCACCCCAGCTCATCCTTCTTGCAAATGGGCTGCTGGGGCTTCCGGATGCCGGCTCAGACTCGTCAATGGCACTTTCATCCTGCGTAGATGATGCAGATGAAATAGATGAAACTGAGCCCCGCCTATAGCTGGTCTGTACTCGGGGTGGGGATCCGTTTGCGCTTGACATGCTCATCCGCCGTTGGTTGTTGGCATGAGCGGCGGCTGTAGTAATTGGACCCGGATATGCAGTTGTGGGCTGGGGCTGACGGTTGGAAGATAAGAAGTCGGAGAGGCTGGAGCCGGGTGTGAATGAACCTCGTCGGTCGCGAACAGAGGCGGAGTTCTCGTTATTTCCTTGCGAAGACATATCCGTTCTGTGGTAGGTGATTCTTTTGCAAGATTTCGGTTATAAATATGATGGTAACGATGGTGGTAATAGTGATGACAAAAACGAGACCGATAAGGAAAGCTGGGGTGCGCAGAAGTGGTAGTGGGGCGAGAAGAGTGACGGTATGTAATTGATTTTGGGTTGGTTTCACAGTAGTTTGGGTTCCTGGAGGTCTCGTCAGCTTCTCTGTTCGCCACAACTCGAAAGAAGGAGTGTCAACCCACAAGAATTGGGCTCGGTTCAGAGTAGGAGTGGTTGGTGGAAGCTCTGGATGACTCTGAACCGAGGGGGCTCGAGCTTTATAGGTGAGATGGTTGTCTGCTAGACAGCTACATACATACTCTAGATTTCTTCCCACACCCTCTACAAGCTGGTTGCACAGGTCACAACCTAACCTCACGACCCATGCAAAAAAAGGCAAAGCAGGGCATACAGCACCTGAAACCGGCCAAAAGCCACGGGTGCCATCTCGTGGAATAGAAACCAACAGGTTGCAGAACAGGGTCCCTCTGCAAGCTACTGCGGCCATCGCCTTCAACTACGACAAAATAATTTATAACAACCAGCCACCCTCACAACCTCCAGTAAGTACTTAGTACATGCGTATATCCTGCCTGACGCACGCACACTCTTCGGATCGAGCCAATGCGAGCGACATTCGAATGACCAGAGGTGCAGCAACAGACAACAGCCAGCTCCACACACTTTCTGCAGACTGCTTAGTTGCTTGTGACAGACAAAAGAAACAACAGTGCAGCTTTGCAACAGAGGTGAAATCTGTCCGTCTCTCACAGTTTATGGCTTCAATGGTACATGTACACTGCGAATTACACCATCCCACCAAGCATTTGATATCTCACATTGCAAGTCGTGTATCTGCTCTGATCTACAATAGCTATTCTCCCACCATCACCTTCCGGCAAACACAGCTCCCGTCCGCTCTGACCTTCTGCCAGATTGTCGAGTCGCTGAACCATATACAGGTAACTACATGCATTCTCCTTGGGGTTCAGTATTTCCCCGCATCCCAAGATCACCCCCTGCTGGAGCCCCCAACAAAGAACGACGGGCACCCTCTCTGCTTCTGATATATGTGGCCTTGAGTCGAGTTAGATCTAGGGCATCCCAGTCAATTGTCTATTCTCCCGGAAGATGTGCACATACCATCTCCAACTGTTCATTAATTATTTAGAATCCCTTGAAACAACGTCATCGCCACTCGCTGCAAAACGTCATTTATTGTGACCAACGATCACGGCCAGAGTACCTGGTATACTCTAGAAGTATTCTCAATTGCCGCTTCAGCATTGAGTACATACGACCCTGAGTGGTCATCCATACCAGTTCTCTTCCTGCTGTTACCCCCATCTCAAGCAAACGCCAGGAAACCCATGATAGAGATATATTTCGATCTCTTGCTTTGCCCTACACTACTCACTACTACGTTCTAGAGTGCATGCCATAACTTCATACTTATCCACACTTTCCCCCAGAATTTGCAATTGATCGTCAAGCTTTCGGTAAGAAACCAAGTCTATTCCTAAGTGCGCTATTGTGACCCCGCTAACGCCTCACACGGAGGAAGGTACAAAGAACTGGAACGGGATTTCCATGAGCCCATACAAGTTTGCATGGGAGCAAGGGTTTAGAAATTCCCATTTCTTGTACCATGCCATGTACCGGTACACTTGCCGCCACCCAACCACACTAACAGCATGTACCCACCACCTTGGCTGTGAGTCACAGCCATCCCACCCAAAATATAAATATGGTTTCATGGTGGACGTGCCTCTCAACTCAATTGCCAAACGCCAGGTTTTGGGCTGTTGTTTCCTGCAAACCCCCAATATTTGAGGACACCCTCATCTTTCCCAAACTAATTTGTTTCCCTCGATCCCGTCGATCGGTATGATGCGTTGCAGACAGCCCAATCCCTAGGGTGCACCATCTTCACTACCGCCACACCACACCAACGGGTGAAGGATGGGTAGTTTGAACATTAAGTAATCACCCTTTATCCGCCCTCAGCCTCCGTTAACATCGTATCAAATCATCACCACAGATGTGCCTAGGTATCCAGGGAGGCTACCTCAACACAATTCACCACCGCTACACTCACTCGCAGCATGTATTGCTCCCCGGAAATGACAATTCCTGCCACGCAATGTCAACCTTATCTTCATACCATCCTTGTCCTGCATGCTCATCTGTGACCCGTACTATATGTAGTATCACAGCAATTACCGATGGAGGAACCACGTAGTAAACGGTGAACTGCCTAGGTACCAATGTGGGTAGGTGCGTCACGAGCAGTCGTAGACAGACTACCCACGACTTACGACAATGAACCTCCAATAGTTATTGTACTGGTCAGTGATTGGGGCGCTTCTTCCACAAGGTTGCTGCAACCCCAAAACCCAAATACATAGACTAAAAACTTTTGAGACATTGATACAGTACCCCGCATCACGTGCCGAACTTAGCACTCGGCGACACGTCCACAAATTCGCCGCCGAGTGACCACACATGGACCACCGCGCACTGGAAATGCTGGGACCACATCACCTGTGGTCTACATGGAAGGAGCAGCAGGATTAGCAACTATATGATTCTAAATATCTGCACACTCTTTTCTCCAGAGAACATGATTACATCAAGCAAATAAATGAAACATCCCGGGGGAGAAATAACGCTCATGTTCCGAACCAAACATAACAAGACAGAACATCGAAACCCTTAATACCCATCCAAGTGAGAAGGAAATTTGTGGATCATTACACATCATTCGTTTCCAGTAATAATTAAATGGAAAAAGCTCCAATCACGATCATGTGGACTCGGCAACTGAAATTGTACCGAGTTTCTGAAGAGCGGTGACAACACCTGCGGGGCATGTATCAGATCTGTGATTTATTAAATTGTCAGGGTACTTACCAGCAACACCGGTCGTCGTCGCGTTCGCCTGGGTATGTCCTGTCCCCACCCTAACCGTAGTAACATCAATAATCCCCACCTCCTTCGCAAATTTATTGGCCCATTCAAAAACAGGCTCATCATCACGACCACTTCCAGCTACCATTATGAAGTCAACATGCCAACCTCTCGACTGTGTATGTTCAATGACTTTCCGGCAGGCGTTGACCTTATTCCACTTCGAACACTCAACCAGAACACCGCCAGTAATGGGGATCGCATGAACCGAGAAATTTTCGCAAGAACCGTTGACGTGATTACAGCATTCACCGGCCTGCCGTGATGCTGCACTAGGATCATCTGCTTTCTCGAGATGCCAGATAAACGAACAGTTACATTCCTCAATCCATGTTCCTGGGGTCCGCTCCACATAATAATCCAAAATCTCTTTGACGCTACTCTTCCAAGGAAGGTCTTCGTCGGCCAATCGTACCCATTTGTCTTTACCGAATGGTCTCAAAAAACAGCCTCCTTCTGCAAATATTCCCACTCCGGGAACTCGAAGGAAAATTTGCTCTAGATTCTATTTAGAGTCATTTATTATTTGTATTCTTATACAAAGAAACCGGGACAAAACCAGAAAACCTACCTGGCAGGTTCTTGAACTCATGATGTAGACAACGTTCGTTGGATCTTCGAGCAAATCGTTGATCGTATCCAGGATACGCTGGGGGCTAGTGACGACAGTACTAGATGAAGAACCCCACGATACAAGTGTGCCCTCATATTGCAAGAAAAATGCTTTCTTTCTGGCTTTTTGATACTTCTCGGCGAGCAACTTGGCAGATAGCCTGGGGATATGCGTGCTGCCGCAGCGTTGTTGTTCATCCCAAGCCGCATCCAGCTTACTCAAGAACTCCGAGAACCAGTGAGAAGCTGTGTTGGCTATTACGGAAGCATAGAGCTTTTTCCATCGTTCTTTTTTCTCCTCTTCCGACATAGTGAGAGCTTGTAGAAGGGCAACAGCACACATGCTATGATCCCAAGGATTGACTGAAATCTCGGCGCCGCCAAAGATAGACGTACTTCCGGTAAACTCGCTCAGAATAAGTGGTGCATGATTCTTATCCTGAAGGTAAACGAACTCATGGCTGGTCAGGTTCATTCCGTCCCGGAGACTTGTCACGACAAGCGCATCCGCAATTTGGAGGAGGGCAATATATTGTTGGTATGTGATGTCCTGATGCAGATACACAACTGGCTGGTAATCAAGCGTAGAATAGACGCAGTTGATGCGAGTAACGATGTCAGAAACCGTGGATTGTGACTCCACTATCGAAGTAGTAGTCAATGCAACTTGAATCAGAACCACCTGAGAAATCAGTTAACTAATATTCCAAACGCGATAGATTTGCCGCCATACTTTGCCGATCCATTGCGGATTTTTCTTCAGGAAGAGTTCATATGCCAGCAACTTCTGTTTCACGCCTCGAACGCCATCAAGCTACAATAATGTTAGAAGAAAAAGCAAAACGATGTAATTAGCCCACCTTATCCCTCGCAACAAGTAGTTTCTTTCCTGCGTATCTCAGCTGCAGTTGTTCGGTCCATTCCGCCACCTCGCGCTCCTTCCTCTTTTCATCCAACTGAATGGGCTCAATCCCAATAGGCAAGTTAACAACGTTTACAAGGCGGGAATCCAGAAGAACACCACCGTTTTGAACCTCGACATTAAGAAGTCGGCTGCACGTTTGCAAAAAGTGTCGGACGTATTCCTCGGTTTGAAAACCAACCATAGTTGCACCTAGAATACCATACAGAAGCTTTTCACGATGTGCCAGACAGCGGAAAATTTCTGAGGACGGGAACCCAACATGTAAAAAGAAGCCAATTCTAGCATCAGGTCCAAGAGCATCGCGAACCATTTTCGGCACCAGGAGAAGATGGTAGTCGTTAACCCAGACTGTGTCCCCCTTCTTGTAGTCCTTGATAATGACGTCTGCAATTGATTTGTTCAACGCTTCAAAGTACTTCCATGAATGATCCAGAAATGCTCTGTTGTCAAAAATCAGAGATGCACCACTGGAAGTGCTTGTCAATTACTCACTTGCTCTTAGGATGATCCGGTATCAAATAGTGAAAAACAGGCCACAGTATCTCAACTCAATGTCAGTAACGGTGGTATAAGGCTTGAAAGGAGCAAAACAAACTTCTTTGCAATAATGGTTGTAGTGACCATCAAAGTCTGCATTACTGGTAAAAGCAATCAGGCAATTATCATCTTCCCGTAAGTGCCCTTCAATCGCGACCTTTGTTGACTCATCGAGATCGTCGGTACCATGGCCCAAGGTTCCAACATAAACCTTCTCAGAAGGATCAGTAGAGGCTTCAACCGCGTTCTTCAGCCCGCCATTCCCAAAATCGGTCTTCTCAATGGTCCAATTCTCTTGTTCCATGGAGCACGTGGAAGCTCCAGAAGCAGACGACCTTCGCCAACCTGGCCGCTCAGTAGTCGCAGAACTGACCGGTATATCAAAATATCCATTATCCATTAATTTACCGCTTCCAGCACTGCCCATATCCACGGGGAGGAATGGTGTTGCCTTAGGTCGTACTCCTCTTGACATAACCCTGCGAGGAGCACTTGAAGGGTCACTCGGGGAACCTAAAGCTAGGCCATGAGAATTGGGGATTCGAAAGAAAAGCTCCTCTCCACCGGGTAGAGTGGGAGTTAGTGGTGGTGTCGGACTGGAAACAAGAGTACTATGTCCTAGACTTTCAAGAAGGTTTGGCATAGGAGTCGCAACAGAATCGTACGAAGTCTTGGGTATCTCGTTGCGGGCAGGAGGCAGCTGAATTGTTGAGGGTTCGGAGATGGTCGTTATCTGCTTGGACAAGCTCCTGGACGAACCAGGTCGACTTTCTTTGGTGCGAAATTGCACTGTGTATGGCAAATGACTGCGGTGAAGGGGTCAATCTTCATTCAGACTAACTGGCGGGTCATGATTGTGAGACTCACAGTGCTGCCACGAATGTAGTAGTAGTCATTTTGACGGGTATTTGTTTCTATTATTGTTCGAGAACGAGAATTTCGTGAAGAACTGGAGGGAGAGTGTGTGAAATAAAGATAAAGAAATTCTTTATGGTGCACCCAGCGGTAGCGGCGATAACGGGTGGTGGTGGTTGTGGTGGTGGTGGAGGTGGCTATTGGTGATGTTGGGTAGGCAGATTCACGCGGGAGGCGTGCTTAAAACCAGAACAGAGGTTGGATATCGGGAGGATGCTCAAGTGAAGAGTATGTGCGAAAGGAATTGTCCGCTGAAGTTCAAACAAATAATACACTGGGCGGGGCGGGGCGACATCAAAAAAGCCCAAGCAGCCACGGAGAAAGAAACAAGGGTTCGGGTGGCTGTGACGTAGTGTGTTCGCTTTCCGATAGCCACAGCGCATAACGACGTTCTGTTCTCTTCTTACTGAGAGCCTCTCCCATTCACCAGCGATCCCTGCTGCTCGCTCGGGTCCAATTTTTGACAGCGTTGGAAAGCGAAACGGATCTCTCTTCCGCCATCAGTAAGAAAAGCATATGGAGTTTCTATTTTGACTCCACATTGTCCCCCATGTAGACGCATACTTAAAAGTACCTACTTCAGCACTTAAGTACTTACTAAGTACCAACCCGACGAAGTGTGATCGACCATTCCGTGCTACGAGGCAACCCTGCTACGAATCTTTAGAACCATCTCGAACTTCAGCGGGTAGTAGCCGAATGACCATTGGTTCTTGCATTTGCCTGCTGTCTCAGACACGGTTTCATCTTCATTGTTGATGCTTTCGGTATTCCGCGCAGCATAATAGGATCTGATAATATCTGTCCCACGACATCCACCGTATCAAAAAGGTGGTATTTTTCTTGCCGGTTGTGGTAGCAGTTCGTCGCAGAACGGTTACATGACAGAAATAATAGTTAGGACATGCAGACTGTTGGCAAAGAAAGCGTTTTGCAGATACAAGTGGTGAGGAATTCGTCAGGGCCTTAAAATATATCTTCAATTCAATTCAACAACAAAGTCTGATGTTTGAAACAAGTTCTTGGCGCTTGGGGACGAAGGGGTTCCATACTGTCCAGAGGTAGCATGTAACATACAGGTTGATATGCGGATTTGATTGGAGCAGAGAGGGATCGATACCGTTCAGCGTAAACATCTCCCGGACCTCAATCGTTTGCACCGTAGGGCTGCAATAACTGACCGTAGTTGAATGGGTCACTGAGTGGCTTTCGGGTCTCGCCACCTGGAACGTATTCTAGTCTCTGTCATATGCTTTTTGTCTTTTAAGTGGTCAATTCGAAACTGTGATGCTGAAAAAGAAGAAAAAATAGTGAGAAGTGATTTCATGTTGCGGATTGACACTTTTCCGACTTACTTTTTCTCTGCTGAATGGATATCACAAAATATGTGACTGTGAGCCCCGTTGCCAAATATTGGAGCTTGTGACAGGCGGGGAAACCCCGGATATCGTAACCGGTTCATAGATACTCAGACTAATATACCATTCTTCATAACAACAACGCAATCACACGTGTTAGAGATCCAGAGAACTATCACATACCGGTAGTTGGACCATAAAATGCCGGCGCAGTTCTCGAGATCTATCGCTGTGCAGGTGAATTAGATGGAATACCAATGCCAGATCGGACTATTGTCGATTGTCGATTGTTTTCAAGTTACTGGCTACTTCGAGTGCACAGTAGCACATTGGTAGCTATTTTGTGCTCGAAGTACATTGTGGTATCGAAGATACCTCCCAGATCTGTACAGGGATTTCTCCAAACTTTATTCCAACGACAACCTCTGCTGGTGGATAAGGTGTCAATTTCAATCCTTATCGTCTGGCCATACTTATCCTACGCACTATTGCATACTTCTGAAAAAACTTCTCTTTAGTGTTGTAGACGCCCATGGCAACTTACTCGCTTCTCTCTGGCGTTTGTCTTGTCGTTTTCAACCCCAAGGTCTTGAAGACAACACCCAACGTCATCCGTCATGCTGTATGCATGACATCACTGAGTAACCGCCCTATCATTGGTCCGATGCCTGGTCAACACATCCATCGCGAGCGATTGCCTACCCCGCCAATATCGTCATCGGATGTGTACCTTTAACCTCTACCTCCTTCATGCAAGCAGAAACATGCTCTTGTAAACATACACTTCCGGTGACCAAGGCGCAATGTTAAGTACAATTGCATCTGCTGTAACGGGGACTTCAGCACCTGGCGCAGATGATTTGACTGTGGAGCGACGCAACAACGACTGGAGCTCCAGCTCTAATTCCGTCCCAACTGGAAAAAAGCAACTCACGACTCGGGATGGAGCTACCCAGACTAGTGATCATGGGTTCAAGCCCACTGATTCTTATAGTACACCAAACACCGCAATGTCGCCCGCAACGGTCACCAAACAGAGCTTTGGTAAGATTTCCTTCTGAACCTTCATGAAGCCACATGCTAAAACAGGGAAATAGATCCCCACCACCTTCGTCGCGCTGAACCCCACAATCTCCCTGGTCATCCTATCACAGGTCTTCCCAAATTCGAATCCGCAGGTGCTGCCGCTGCGTCTCTCGCCCATTCGGCTCCGAAGCCCGTTGCAGCCTGGAAACTCAATCCTACATCGGCAGCCAGTGCTGCTGCATCCCTAGCCCATGCCAATCGTGAAGCCGGCAGTCTACAAAACAGCTCTTCAGTATCAAGAATCGGATCTGACCTACCTTCACAGGGTTCGAAGGGAAACTGGTCGCTTCATGGCGCTCGGGGAGCTATGAACGCCGAAGGAAACCGACGGCGAGCTGATTCGTCGCCAGTTGGCCTCTACTCTGAGGAAGATGGCGCTGTCACTTTGGGCACAAGACGGAATTCGGGATTTATTACTAGCCCGGAGGATGAAGTATCAGCACAGACGAGGCAGAAATCTGATATCCTTACCGCTGCAACCGTATCAATGGCAAATGATAGGCTGAAACGTGAGGAAGTGTTCCAGTCACCTCCCAGACGTCCACACGAGGATGTCAGCCCACCGCAAGCTAACACACCAGTTCCCCGACGACAGAAGTATCCAAATCTTGAAGAAGCTGCTCGACGGCAAGCAGAAGAACGTCTTGCAAGAATTGGGTACATTCCGGCGAGCAGATCGGTAACCAGTGGTCGAACGCGATCAGTGTCTCTCAGCTCCAACCACCCACGACCACAACGATATGACATACGAGAACTGGATGAAGATACCGATCGCGTGGATCGACGAAAGCGTGGACAAGACACGTTGCTATTGATGTCTACAGCCAGGAAAAATGTCCAAACCCGCCTATCCGAACAAGACCGACAAATCGCAGAATCTAGAGTAATGCGCAAAGATTGGTTACCCAAGGCAACGGAGATTGCACAGCGCCAGTCGGATCAGAGGATGCAACGCACGCAAAACCATGGGAAGGTAGCCATCGGGGGAGGTGCATACATGACACAAGAAGAAATTGACATGATTGCCGAGAGGAATGTGAGACCAGTCATTGATGATATCAACGAACGAGCTGGGGAACACCATCAGTTGAAGCGAGAGAGACGCGAGGAGAAGACTCGGGAGATGGCACGACGATTGGATGAAGCTGATAAAAAACTCTTTGGTTTTAGACGCCGACATGGGATTCAAGTTGAGGGCGGATCAAGAGGTATACCTTTCAAACCCTTGATGACTTTTCGACTAACTCCTACTTGTAGAAGAAAGTCCTAGGCCAACTAGGGACGGGCAAGAGAAAGATGGAGATGGAGATGGCAATTTGCGACTAGATCTAGCCTCGCCTACAAATGAAAACCGCGTGAGAGGTCGTGAAGAGAATGATCGCACAGAAGGTCGGACAACCCTCTTGGGCAAGATCACCGGGAGAAACCGTACACGCAGCTCTTCGGAGAGTCGTGGCGCGCTCAATTCCATTGGGATGGTGCGTGGACATATGGTTCAAAAGACCAGAATAGATCGGACTGTAGATTACGCCGGAGACGACGCTCGGTCAGCTGGAGCTCCCGGTGAAGTAACCGCAGTTACAGCGGACAACCAAACGGCGCTGGTCGGTACGGATACTGAAGTAGCACACCCCACAAGTTCCGGAAGCGGGGGGAGGGAGGGTAGTCGCAACTCCCTACTTGGCTATCTTAAACGTCCTTTTGTCAGGCATACACCTCCAACTTCAGGTCAAGCTACAGCTCTGGGTGCAACGGGGAACCGTGGCGGTATCAGCAGCGACTTCTTTGACCGTATCCGGGGAGGTAGAGCAGAACCACCAGAGAGAGAAAAGCCAGTCCGGGATGCTGTAGATAAGGTGGTGGTGGTGGATGTGGAGACCGAAGAGATTACCACTGGACCTCAGAACGAGCCAGTCACAGTGAAAACTGAAGAGCATACAGTTGTGAATGTCAGGGGAGCGGAAACCGAAACTAGCATCAAAGAGGAAGAGTCGTCGCATGAAATTTTCATCGACACCCGCGCGGGCATAGCCCCCCCAGTTATTAATATTCCTGCTGAGGGTGAAGTTGTTGTCCAGACGACCGTTACTAAAACAGTCACCACCATCGAGGAAACGTCTAGCAAGGACGTTCCCAGAGATATTAGGAACGAGAATGGAGAAATACCCACCGGAACAACCACCGGAGAAACATCGGAGGGTTATGTCCCAGGACCCGCTACGTCCAATAGAACTCCCGCAAAAGACCCCCTCCCTGAGGAAGTGACCAGCGGTTCGACGAAAGGCAATGAAAAAGCCGACCTACAATTCACCTCGGGCGATATAACCACACGAAATACCACCGAGATCAACGAAGAAGCTGGAGAAGGTAGTAGGCACCAGGGGATTGGATTTTCTCACGTCGTTACGAACCGCAATACTTTCGAAGGGGACGAGGACCAAGAATTGAGGGGAAAGTTGGATGGGGATGTCCCAATTGCGAGGGAGAGTAAGTTCCATGAAGAGTTGTAGTTTTGCTTTTGGGCTGATACGACTTTTTTTGCTAATGTAACAGTATGAATCTGTATTCCATTAAGCGTAACCCGGAGATCAGGTTGAGGGTAGGAATTGTGGCCCTCTCCCATAGCCCCTTCCGTCTGTCTCCTATTCTTGGTATCTAATTTCCTAACGTATGTAATGTTATATGTATTATAGTGTACATTTTATGCAAACCCAGTTCTATCGGACGTATAAGGGAATAAGCGTACTTCAAGAGAGAAGCACATCTAGGTATAAATAATCCATACACCTGTCCAATTCGCCGATGGGAAAAGAAGATGCCGACCCCAGAAAATACAATCCCCCAATGCCAAACGCCTTGAAAATCTTGAAAACTTACCATAGGGTGTAGTGTGACCGTCCATAAAACAAACATCGTCTCCATCCACACATTCGTCTGTGCTAGGACTATCCAGTTCTACTCAAAACCCTCTGCGCAAACCCCCGCGGTTGCTTTCGCTAGCCTCTTGATACTCTATCGTCTCCTGCCGAAGCTCCTTTTTTGTCCGCGCCTTTGGCCTTAGATCGAAAAAGAACGAGAGCACATAGAAGGTGAATACGAATGCGACCACTGCACTCTCATTAGCACCCGAAGGGTAAAGGAAAGGAGAGAGCGAACTTACACCACTCCAGTATAGCCGCCACATCATTGAGCTTTCTATACATAGTCACTCCAAACGCCACGCTAAGAGCAACCTCTCCACACACAATCGCCTGTTTGAAGCGGTAACTAATCTTGAGTATCGGGTGCTCCGTGTAAGTCTTTCCCAACCTCCTATACTCAATGGTCGTAAACAACGCCGAAAACACAACGCCGAGCATGAACAGCAGCAGGAAGAGCCTGTGTAGCGATGGGTGCCTTCTTGTATCAAAGACTGCGAGCAGGAGTAAACAAACGGCGCCCATCAATCCCGCGAGTACCGAGAGGACGTCCAGGGTTCTCTCAAGTCTGCGGATCAGAGAGTGGTTATGACGCATGGCGAGGAGGGAGCAGAAAAAGAAGACGCCTGTGAAAGCACTGCCCGTGACGAAGAGGGGTTTGAGAACGTCGGCGCCGATATCCGAGATGTAGGCGATTCGCTGGTTAGGCGACATAGATGTGTATTTTGGCTGACCTTGCGCAAGCCAGACTATTATCATTGTCCACAGCATACCTGATTTTATGTTAGGAGATACGCAAAGAAGAGAATGAGGAGAGGAGGGGAGAGGAAGTGGAGGCGAAGTACCAAACCAGAAAAAGCCCGCAAAAAGTGGGAAAATCCAGTAGGGGAAATGTTTCGTTACACGCTGGAGGCGGGATTCGCGAGTTGTTGTAGGCTCGAGGTTGAGAGTTATATTGCTCGCTTGAGATGACATTGTCGTTGTTGATGTAAAGGACGTTGTGCTTTGGAACGTCGAGTGATGGAGGGCGGCAAACAGAACTTTATATCCAGTGCCAGTAGGCGTGCGCCAGGTATAGTTTTCGTACTCTCAATAACAGTGCCGAGAACTTAGGACAAGACATATGCATATGGATCGGGGCTATAGATGCTAAAGCACAAAGGCAAGGCAGCAGACTAACTTTTTTTCGGTGTCGTTGTCAGGTTATAGGAAGCACTACGTCATAGGCTTCGGCTTCGGTCCGTGCCGAAAGTCATGTCACGTCTTTACATAGCCGCAGCAGCAAAGAAAGCCACATTACGTCTCGCTTTAGTAAGCCTTAAGCACACCAAACGCGCGTACTGAAATCGGGGTGGCAGTGTTTTTAAAAGATAACGAGTGACGGGTTCTGTCTCTTCTCTACTCCCTCTAAAGACCTGTAGTAAAAAATAGACGAACAGCTAGAGTACATACTTTACGCAATCCAAGAGCTCAGCATTTACTGATCTATCAAAAAGTTCCAATAATGCAGCCGCTAGAAAGAAATAATGCTCTCGCAACTGCCCAAAAGGTATAAGGATGAGTGTAACTGGTAAACGGATGATATTCACAGGGAAAGAAAGAAAAGGAAATTGACGAGGGCAGGAACGATTCAGAAGGGAAAAATAATGTACAATAATCGAAAGAAATGGCAAACTCCAAAAGTACGCTCCTATCCACTTGTTTTCGAGGGCGGCAGTTGCTGAAGATGTTGCCACTTGGAAGTTCGTAGAACCTATACAAGACTGTCAGTACATGTATCGAATGGACTGTTGCAGGCCTGGGGTTTCATACCAGTTTACTCATTAGTCGTGGCTAGATGGTAACGGGCATCTGGCCCCAGGCGCGATGAAACAACTCGTGCATCGCGTACCAGTGAAACAGAATTCCACATACTACCATGCAGTGGAAAATGTTGTGAGATCCTCCAAACCAGTCGAAGCAACCAGGATACCACCTCTCGGGGATTTGCAAAGCGTAAAAGGTAGCGCCAATAAGATATACTAAAACACTCTTGAGTACTGGTAGGTAGAAAAGTCCAACCCATCCAGGTCCCTTGGTAAAAGACAGCTGTATCATAGGGAACGCTCCGGTGGCTCCGAGAGTCACGTAGAATGCAACTCGGTAGACTCTCATATCTGCACGGTTGAATATAGGCCGCCATGGTAGTATCACACCGGCAATGCCAAAAAAACAGGTAAAAGTCATGTAAACCCACCTGCTGAGAGGGTCATTATAGAACGCGGTGTATTCGGTTGTCATAATGCTGACGGCGATCAATAGTGAGATTCCCGAATAGTCGACGCATGCGAAACGTTCCATGATATTCTGGTGAGCAATAGCAGAGAAGGTGTGCCATATAGTACTGCAGGCCATTGCCTTTGCTGCGGCAAGGAAAAAAAGTCCATTTACTAACTTGTCCGCAGTAGTATGGTAGTTGAATATTTGTGAAGTCGGATAGAAGTAGAATGCGATTGAAAGAACCATGATGAAACCCAAGCCGTGCGTCCAGATATTACAAGTTTCATTGCTGAACGAACAGAACACAGACTTTACACAATCAAGCTTATTTTCCGTAAACCTGTAGCCTTGAAGGATATGGGGGTTAACTCTCCATGGTACTGGCAATTCGTCATATGATATCAATCGCCGTTCCTTCGCTGCAATGATGGCGCGTTCGATCGACTCGGCAAGCTTGTCTGTAGCGTCCACTATTGTCTCCATTCCTCGTTTTGCCCGGTCGATCTTTCGGTCCAGACTGGCATGAGCTCGAGCTTCAAAATCATCCAGAAGTTCGTCCAGAAAGTGAACACTAGCTGCAACTTTTCCAGGTAGCGTTTCCTTCGCTTCTAATGCTTCTTGATACCGTGACTCGAGAATCTCAACAATTGCCCGAGCTCTCCGTTTTCCATTATCGATCACCTCGCCGCCCACTCGTCTGCACTCCTCCCGCACGTCTTGAAGCGTACTCCATGCACGCTCAATACCTTGATCGATCTTTAGGTTTCCGAATTTCTCCAGATGATCTAATCGTCGCTCGAGTTTGGTAAGAAAGACGTCCACCTAGACGTGCAAAGGTTAGTGCTCACTGTGCCTCATAGCGGGGCTTAGAAGAAATAACCTTCAACAGTAGATCCGACTCGTCCTCCAGATGATCCGTTGAATATTGTCGGCCATGGTGTGGTCGTCGGTACTTGACATTTGACGATTCGTAGTTATTCTCCCAGGCGTCAACTAAACCCACCGTACTTGCACAGGATGCCATTATGTGGGCCAACGGGTGAAGGTGAGGACAGAGTTGGGGCTTTTTAAGGAATTGAGGGGCTAGGCGTGGGTGTATAGCACTTCAACGTGTCGATGAGGTTGATGAGTGAACGTATGAGTGAACGAATGAATGAATGAACGAATGAATGAACGAATGAATGACTGAGTAGTAAATAAGGGTCTCGTAAATGGGAGGCGTGCATGTGTGTCTGTAAGTACTTTATTTGAAGCTGACAACGAAGGAAAGAAGCAGCGATAAGGAGTGTGCGGGCGCCGAGGACCTTTTCGGGATGCACCTCTCTTTGGTCAAGTCTGCCCAGTTGCAACCAGACCTGCAGCTGCAGGTCCCCCCCCAACAGTTTTTGATGCCGGAAAATACATTTTGCGAAACCGCTTCTCCTTTACTAAGTACCTCCGAGGCGATAAATACCTAGTGCTTTGACTTTCCATCCAAATTGACAGATCGCGATATGTCTGGGCTCTGTGCTCATCCACATCTCTGATGAATCACAGTCCGCAAGTTATCCGGGCGATATCAATCTCACAAAGTTACAATTTACCTCGCAACTCCTTTAGTACAGTTCATCAGACTAAGGGGAATACCCATTTTGCTGAAAATACATATGTATGGTGCGTGAGACAAACTGCGCGACACCTCAACTGTATAAGGGCCCTAACTCCATCGCACAGTGTTCAATCGGCCCCAATTCTAATCCTCCTACGGTTCACTCCTGCGATGCTGTCATTTTCATGGATTCTTAACCATAGGCTTGGAGAGTTTAACCTCGCACCTTCAGTTGTTATGTTGCAAGGTTAACACGCTATAACCAACGACATTGTGTTCGGCCCAAAATGATGAGAGCCGCACCGAGATTCTAGGGAATGATCATATGTCATCACGAGCCTTTCTAAGGTTTTCTCTACATTGGTTACATTAGGTTTTTGCTCAGTATTCACGGCGAATGGCCTTATCTATAGGATGAACAAGGCTGGTTAGGCTTGAAATAGGGGCTTACAACACAATATATTTGATTCAGGAGCATCATTTTGTACTCTACATAGAGTTACCAGGCCGTACATACTCGAACCTTTTTCCGCACTCGAGCCCGGCTGCCGTGCCGTATACAATCATATGCAAATCCTGACGTACTCTGCATATATGATCCCTTAGGTAAACCCACCTTCTCCACTAAACAAACTACGACAGTTATGTTTGGTAAAACAAGAAACGCCAACAATCGCCCGTCCGCACCCCGCCCTGCCCAGGGTGTGTGGGTTTCGTTAAGTCACTTCGCTAAGATAAAGCACGTAAATGGAAACTCGATCTCTTAACCAAGCAAATATTTCAGGCTATTCTTAGGCGTCGGACTTCTAAGGATGGGGGTTGGTGAACGGGTGTCATATGCCAGAACATCAAATGCCTGAAGTCAGCCCAAGGAACACCACCGGGTGCCGAGTAATTTACAGTGACCGAATGACTGATATTAATTAGCGTAACTTACATACCCCTTTACCGACCCGGCAAGGGACTAGGGGTTTCTTGGCAAAGGATACGCTTCCCATCGTGAGATCAACCAAAGACGCTCGACCGCAGTGAGGTTGCCCAGAGAATGGGTTACGTATCGAGGGATAGTTAAGTGTCACTAATATTGCGGACCTGTCTTCGATATTACACCATTAGATCATTAGATTCTAGTTTCCAACTTCAGGTTTACGGAAACAGGAACTGTCATGCTTGGTACTGTCTGGGCTTTGGGTGCTTTGGAAAATCACCAAGGTCTGACTGCGGGCTGGCGAGATTATGACCGGCATGTTGCTTGTATCGGGGTTTTATCTTCTCTGCCCATCTGATTGGACATACAATTCGTAGCCACAAGAAGCTGATAGCCCGCAGCTCTCAAATTTGACGAATGCGGGATTTTCAAACCCTCCATGGATATCAGTACTTGGTCAAGGCAGAGTGGGAAGAAACGATGTAAGGTGGCCATTACCGAAACAAGCTACAGTAGAAACGTTTTGGAATAACTCATGACGATGGTAGCTATAAATGTAGCTGAAAACTGAAGCTGCCTCTGGAATTATCAATCGGGCATCTATACCTATGCGGGTATCTGGACCACTCGATGTAAGTCCCAAGTAGACAAGCAGTACTCAATTCACCCAACACCCAAGAACGGCTTTCTCAGATCAAGGCTCAGCAAGGGGGCATCATCTATCTCGACAACTACCAGAAGGACATTCGTTCGTGTTTAGGTGTATGGTCGAAGGAAGGGAGCACTCCTGAAAGGAAGACAGGCAGGATGAATACCCCCTCTGTGAACCTCGCTATCTAAATTAGGCCATGTCGGGGTGGTATCACTCGTGCTCCCTTCAACCGCAATCCAAGTTCTCTAGTTGCCAACAATGAAGGGCTAGTACGAAGACAATCAGTTTATCACCTGCACTGGGAATACCTACTGGATACTTACGTACTCTGACAAAATGCAGCTTAAGAATATTTGGCTGGTACTATTCCATAACCTCCGGGCTTAAAAGAATCTTCACACTACCGGCGGACGGAGTCGGATTGAGGTTTGGTAAGTGGGTGATGAAATAGTTCAACACCTCCCGGAAGCAGAAGTGTTGGCGACAGTGTTGGCGACAATACTCTATATGAGAGATACTGCGCAGAGACAAACTTTCCATCACCACTAAACCCTTACCTAGCCATTCTGCCGGTTATGAATGTCTGGAGGTCCCTCCTATACACCCTCTGATGCAAATTCTGACGTGTAACCACTACTCCAACTTCGGCCTTCAGAAAGTCAAAGTAAGGCCGAAATTTCGACAATTCTAGATAATAGCAGCCGAGTGATACCAAAAGCATACGGTTTCATTTTTACTAGAAACCGGTAGGTTTAAGAAATCAAGGTTGGAGTTAGACCCTAGAGTGTACTAGAAGTACCTAGGTAGTAATGCTCCTTCGCGAGAGACGCAATTTTTGCAGTGTTGAAGTTATTGTGAACTCGAGCATAAAGTAACGTTTAGCCGGCCAATAAGGATTATAACCCGCCATTAGTCTCTTATACCGTATACGGAATTAGTATTCGTTACAATTGCCAACGCAAGGGTGGGTATGAGAAAACCTAACTTCAACCGATACAACAATTGGTATAGACTGGCTATTGTATTCAGCTTGAGCTCATTGGAGAAGTTGTGTTTCGCAGCCTATACGCACTTATATATATACCCGAAGATATGATATGGTAAGGCTGAATTTGATTTCTGCTACTCATCCCCGTCCGGAATGCAGTAGCCAATATCGATAACAGAAGAGATTTGCATATTCGCAACTTCCCATCAAATTGTGAAGTTGAAAACTGCACGGAATTAACTACAGAAACTCTACTGGCCTAGCTGGATAGTCTCGAATAACCTATGGATCTAGAAGGATCTACCGATTTCTGGCTGGCCTCCCACGTCCTCTATCAAGCAACTACAACTGTAATAATGGGGATGAAGGGTAGAGGGAGGGGATTTCTCCCATATAGTCGATTAGTCGGAGGGGGGGAAGTGAGCATTGTTATATTTGAGATAGAGTAAATACAGTATGATTAAAACAACGGTTATTATTCAAACTACCCCTCCGAAATCTCGAATTATTCAAACTACCCTCGTTCTCAAAATATTATTCAAACTACCCCTGCTTCCCTAGATGCAAAAATAGCATCTGTAGGATAGAACATGCAGATATGCGCAGATGGTATTACATAGGGCTGATGGAGGTTATCAGCCTCTGTAGGACATGCAGAATTGTACACACTCGGATGGTATTTAGTAGGGCTGGTGGGATCATCAGCCTTGATAGGACATGCGGATATATACACACTCAGATAGTACTAGTATTCAGTAGGGCTGATGGGGTCATCAGCTTTGGTAGGACATGCGAATATGTGCAGATAGTATTCAGCAGGGCTGATTGAGGTTATCAGCTGAATATTAACAGCTGTGTATAAATGTATACATACAAGGCATACATCAGCAAGATGTATTTTAGTCACTGGAAGCCTCCAGGAGTGTCTGAGAGGATGTGGAGTGTAAACTTAGATGCGTCAATTTCAAGAGAGTGTCAGACACTAGGAGGGCATTCTGGCCGGCCTTGGGAGTAAGTGAGATCTCTGATGAGTGGTACAGGAGTACCATGGGAGTGAGTGTGACAAGTTTGAGAACACCTCGGAGCGCCGGAGAGAACTTTGGGTGCACCTGCGAGCACCTGGGAGCGCCAGCGACAAGCGTGGGAGCACCTAGAATCACTATACGTCGGGAAAAAGTCATTTCGCAATGTGTAATGTACCGTAAGGTATATAACCTCCGGTAGTCTCCTGTAACAGCCATAACGGCGGATAATGGAATTCGGCCCAGAGCCATTATGCGTAATGCGGATAATAAACGCGTAATACACGGTAAGCTTACTGTAGTATTTCTACCTTACCCCTTTACTTTGGTGTACTAACTAAGTACTCTCGGGGTGATAGCGAGAGTGTTTGTGCACGACATGGTGTAATCAAGTATGCTAGATCTGCACTATGGATCGTTTGGCAGAGGCTACTTGTGCAATCGCACTGTCTGGTCAGAACTCTCGGTCAGTTGCCAGAGTAGTCACCGTGATCTTGTCAGAGGCTCCACATGCTGTCACCCTGGTCTTGTCAGAGACCATTGTCAGCTGTCAGAGTCTGCACGTATAGTCGCCGTGTTCTTGTCAGAGGCTTCTCATGCTATCGCCCTGGACTTGTCAGAGCCTACGGTCAGTTGTCAGAGTCCGCACGTATAGTTGCCGTGTTCTTGTCAGAGGCTTCTCATGCTATCGCCCTGGTCTTGTCAGAGCCTACCGTCAGTTGTCAGAGTCCGCACGTATAGTCGCCGTGATCTTGTCAGAGGCTTCTCATGCTATCGCCCTGATCCTGTCAGAGCGCACCATCAGCTGTCAGAGTCCGCAGGTATACTTGCCGTGATCTTTGTCAGGACTCATGGTCGATTATCAGAATCTAGACATGTGTTTCACCGATTGCCATTCTAATTGTGATTTTAGAACCTTTTATGCGTGGAATGAAATGAGTCAGTTTTCCATCAATTGTATTCCAATAATGGACCATCAATCCAATATATACTATATACATGAGCAACTACACGTCCTCATCGTCGATTACCGTCTCCGGATCCCACCGTGTGGCAGCAGGTGCTTTCTGATCCCGACCATTCATTGCGTCAATCCTGTCCATATGTATAGCGAACATCTTTTTTTGTATCTCTGGTGGGATACTTTCCCATTGTTCGAATAGATCACTATATGTACCTACTAAAATGTCAGATACGTGTGTCCAAAACGGCATCAGCAAAAAGTGAAAAAGGTATTCTGAGCATTCTGAGCATTTTGAAGGTTTTTGAAAGTCAAGTTCGCGTTTAGTCGATTTTGTCAGGTCCAGTTATACGAAACATCCTCAGTGATATTGAATCCACAATTTGACGGGATTTTCAAACTTGGTATAGTGTTCCAAAATAGGTATAGCCTAGTTGGATACATTTCTTAATTGATT
>Ga0307515_10003464_pt1 | contig 33173 bp, 30 predicted proteins | sample 17_EM_MG_FD_194513 | JGI IMG/M metagenome (GOLD analysis project Ga0307515, IMG submission 194513) | Populus trichocarpa ectomycorrhiza microbial communities from riparian zone in the Pacific Northwest, United States - 17_EM | ecosystem: Host-associated > Plants > Roots > Unclassified | place... | reverse complement strand
ACTGACTTCGCGCGGTTGTCTGAGCGCAGCGGCCGCAGGCCGCGAAGCGAGTTCGGCGCGAGGCCCCAAACACCGAGCACCGCAGAGCAGTCGGCCCTAGGCCGACCGCCTCCGTCGGGTCGCCTTTGGTGTGCGCGTAACTTGGCTTCGCCAAGTGAGCGCACCCCCGCTTCGCGACCTTTTGCCTACTTTTCTTTGGCGAAGCAAAGAACAAGTAGGTCGGCTGTCGGGACGACATCCCGACGCAGCCTCACGCAGTGAACAAGATCATCCAGGAAAGCTCACATCTGCTCTCGTAGCCCCATCACCAAATGCCCCAACTCCATCTGCAAAGCCTCCAACCGACCCCGCACCTCCGCATCCACCCTCCCACCCCGCAGCCGCGTATCCAACTCCCGCGCCAGCTCCTCCAACACAACCGCCCCAATCGCCCCCGCCGCCCCTCCCAGTGTGTGCACATCACGCATAGCAGACTCAGGAGACGACCCTCCAGACAGAAACGCCCGCACCCCCGGCAACCCACTGGCATACAGATCGACAAACAACCTCAGCGCCTGCAGATAACTTTCCACAAGCCCCCCACAGAACCGAAGCCCGCGCCCAGTGTCCAGCCCGGGCACACGGGGCAACTCCATCGCAGGAGCGGGCTGCAGCGCGGCTGGAACCGGTGGCTCGTCGAGCCCGCCATGACCCGAGTCGACTCCCGCCACGCGGCTCTGCTCGATCACCAGCCAGCGCAGCAGCGTGTCGTAGAGCGCTGCCGGCTCGACCGGCTTGCCCACGTGGTCGTTCATGCCGGCGTCCAGGCAGGCTTCGCGGTCTTCGGAGAAGGCGTTGGCCGTCATCGCGATGATGGGCACGTTGGCGAGGCGGGGCTTTGCGCGGATGGCGCGGGTGGCCTGCAGGCCGTCCATCTCGGGCATCTGCATGTCCATCAGGATCAGGTCGTAGCGACGCCGGTCGGCCATGTTCACGGCGCGCAGGCCGGTGTCGGCCACGTCGACCTGCAAGCCCACGGAGTGCAGCAGTTCGCGTGCGACCTCCTGGTTGACGAGGTTGTCGTCGGCCAGCAGCACGCTGGCGCCGGCATGGTGCTCACGCAATTGCGCCGCGGAGGACTGGCGGGTCGATGTGGCCGGCGGCGGAACGGACTGGTTCGCCGCCACTTGCAAGCGCGCCGTGAACCAGAACAGGCTGCCCACCCCGGGCTCGCTCTCGACACCCACCGACCCACCCATCAGCTCGGCCAGGTGGCGGTTGATCGCAAGGCCGAGGCCGGTGCCGCCGAAGCGGCGCGTGGTCGATCCGTCGGCCTGCTCGAAGGCGGTGTAGATGTGGGCGAGCTGCCCCTTTGGAATGCCGACGCCGGTGTCGCGCACCTCGAACCGAACCAGCAGGTTCATGCTGCCTTGCTCGACCACCTGGCAGCGCAGCGAGATGCTGCCGCGTTCGGTGAACTTCACCGCATTGCTTAGCAGGTTGACCAGCGCCTGCGACAACCTCACCTCGTCGCCGCGCAGCATGGCGGGCAGGTCATCGCGATCGACCACCAGGTCCAGGCCCTTGCGCTTGGCCTCTTCGGAGATGAGGCCGCAGCTGCGCGCGAGCAAGCCGTCGAGTTCGAAGTCCAGCGCCTCCAGGTCGAGCTTGCCGGCCTCGATCTTCGAGAGATCGAGCACGTTATTGATGATGCCCAGCAGGTGCTGCGCGGCTTCGGCCACCTTGCCGAGCCGGTCGCGGCCCAGGGGCTCTCGCGTGTCGCGCAGCAGCAGGTGCGTGATGCCGATGATGGCGTTCATCGGCGTGCGGATCTCGTGGCTCATGTTCGCGAGAAAGGACGACTTGGCGCGTGCGCCGGCCTCGGCCTTGTCGCGGGCGACCCTCAGCTCTTCGTTCAGGGCTTCGAGCCGTGCCTGGGCCCGCTTGCTTTCGGTGACGTTGGTGGCCATCACCAGCAAGCCATGGATTCCGTCGGGGTGACGGTCGGGGATGTAGTGGATGAGCCAGGTGCCTTCTTCACCGGAGGCGCTCACCTCTTGGCGCTCGAAGCGCTGTGGCTCGCCGGCGAGCGCCTGCAGCATGTGCGCCCCAGGCAGGGGAGTGCTGCCGAACACCTCTTCCACCGTGCGGCCGATGATCTCTTCGCCGGTCTTGCCGAACCAGTCGCAATAGACTTGGTTGGCAAACTGGCAGCGGTGCTCGCGATCCCAGTAGGCCACGCGGCCGGGGATGTTCTCGGCGATGGTGCGCGTGAACAGCTCGGCCTCGGTCAGCGCGGCGTTCAGCGATTGCAGGCGTTGCTCGGCCTGCTTCATTTCCGTGACGCCGGTGGCGATGAAGTAGTAGCCCTTGATCTGGTCTTGGCCCTGGCCCTGGCGCGGATCGGGCAGGCGGCTGATCCAGAAATGGCCGATCTTGCCGCCGGCGCCGCGAATGTCGCTCGGCAGGCTCACCCCTTCGCCTGCGAGCACGCGCTCGAGCACACCGGGCGGTGCGGGCGTGAAGTCTTCGCCCATAACGTCCGCCAGGTTGTGGCCGATGACCTGTTCGCGTGTGATGCCGAACCAGTTCAGGTAGGCCCGGTTGGCGAACTGGACGCGGAGCTGGCGGTCCACGTAGGCCAGCAGCGCGGGCTGGGTGTCGGTGATGGTCTGCGCGAAGGCGGCGGTCTCGAGGCGCTTGTCCACGGCGAGCTGCAGCTCTCGCGTGCGCTCTTGCACCAGGTCTTCGAGGTGATTGCGGTGCCGCTCGAGCTCGGCCTCGACCCGCTTGCGTTCCGTGATGTTGCGCACCAGGCCCAGCACTGCTGGTTCGCCGCGGTAGCTCGTCCGGTTGGCGACGAGCTCCAATTCGATGAGCCCGCCGCCCTTGTGCAGGAAGCGGACTTCGTAGCCGCGCACTGGCTCCGCACCGGTGCCCACACGGCGGCGGAAGCGGTCCATCCAGAGGTCGTAGTCCTGCGGCGCGACCACACGCGTGAAGGGCAGGCCGATGAATTCATCATGGCGGTAGCCAAGCATCGCCGGGAGGGCCGGGTTGGCAAAGACGAAGTGGTATTCCTGCGCAACGAACACGCCGTCGGGCAAGGACTCCATCAGCGTGCGGTTGGTCTGCTCGCTGCGCCGCAGTTCTTCTTCGGTGCCGCGCCGCGCCGTCACGTCATGAAGAACACCGAGCGTGGCGGGGTGGCCGTTCATCTCGATGCGTGAGCCCGAGACGGCAAGGCGCACGCTGCCGCCCGTGGGCAATGCCACCTGGTACTCGTTGTAGCTGGTCTGGTGGGCACCCGACAGCAGCGCATCCACGGTGGTGCGGTGCGTTTCTTCCTGCACGCGTCCGAGAAGCTGGCCGACGCGGGCGCCGAGCAATTCCGCTCGGCTGCGCCCGATCATGCGTGCGGCATGGTCGTTGGCGTAGACGATTGCGCCGTTCTGCACGACCACAATGCCGGCAACGGCTTTCTCCACCAGGCTGCGGTACCAGCGTTCGTCGTCAGTAACAGCCTCGCCAACGGTCATCGCTCACCGGCATGTGCCTCAAGTTGGAATGGCACGAGCATGCGCCAGCCGACCAAGGCTGGCAACCCGGACACCCCGGCCTTATCAAGGCTGTGCTGACGCGTCATCTCGTCTGATGATGCGTGGAACACAAGCTCACTGCTTTCGTCGCAGCTCGGTCACCTGCTTGCCGCCGATGCCCCAGTTGTCGGTGTCGACCTCGTCGATGATCACGAAGGTGGTGGCCGGGTTCTTGTTCAGCACGCGCACTAGCAGCTCGGTCACGCCGGCGATGAGCTCGGCCTTTTGCGCTGGCGTGGCGCCTTCGCGGGTGATCTGGATGTTGACGAATGGCATGGTGTTTCCTTTACACGATGAATTGAGGGGCCTGGCGCAGCCGCACTGCGGCCTCACCGATCAGGCGCTGCATGAGCTCGGCAACCGTCGGCAGATCATGGATCAAGCCCGCCGCTTCACCCGCGATCACGGCGGCGGTGTCGAAGTCGCCCGCCGCACGAGCGTCGGCATAGCGCTCGGCGACCTGCGGCTGTTCTCGCAGCAGCTCGATTTCGCGGCCGCTCCAGCGGCGCAGGTGCTCGTTCTGCAGGCAACGGCCGGTGTAGGGCGCGGGCCAGACGTTGCGGCGAGACATGTCGAACACGATGCTGCGCTGCGTGTCGTCGCCGCTCGCCGCGACGATGCGCTGCTTGGCGGCGGCAAACCCTGCGGCTTCTTCGGTGGCGTAGAGCCGCGTGCCCAGCGCCACACCGGCCGCGCCCAGCATCAACGCGGCAGCAAGGCCGCGGCCATCGGCAATGCCGCCAGCGGCGACCACCGGCACGCTAGGCCCCGCCATGTCGACCAACGCGGGTACCAATGCCAGCGTGCCGCGGCTCACGCCGTGGCCGCCGGCTTCGCCGCCTTGGGCCACCAGCACATCGGCCCCGACGTCGAGCGCGGCGCGCGCCATGACCTCGGTCTGCACCTGGCACACGAGCAGGGCGCCGCCGGCCTGGATGCGCGCGGCGAAGGGCGCCACGTCGCCGAACGACAGCCACACGGCGCTCGGTTGAGCTTCGAGCGCAAGGTCAAGCAACTGTGGCTGGCGCGCCAGGCTCCAGGTGATGAAGCCGATGCCGAAGCGCTTGCCGGTCTCGGCCGCCCAGGGCTTCAGCAGCGCGATCTCGCGGCGCATCCAGGCTTCGTCGCCATAACCGGCGCCGAGAAAGCCGTAGCCGCCGGCCTCGGCCACGGCACGCACCAGGCGGGCGTCGGCCACCAGGTCCATCGCGGCCAGCAGCACTGGTTGGTCCACCCTCAAGAGTTCGGTGAGCGGTGTCTTCAGTTGAAGTTTTGAATCCATGCCGGCAACCTTAGTGCCACTTAATCATCTTGAATAGTGAATTGTTAAGATGCCTTCGTTCGTTATTGGAGATATCAAGTCCATGGACTCGCTTGCCCTCTCGACCTTCTCTGCCGTGGCTCGCAAGGGCTCGGTGAGCGCGGCGGCGCAGGAGCTGCACACCGTGCAGTCCAACGTCACCTCGCGCCTCAAGCAGCTCGAAGCCGAGCTTGGCGTGGCGCTCTTCACCCGCCACAGCCGCGGCATGCTGCTCACCGAGGCCGGCACGCGGCTGCTGGGTTATGCGCGGCGCCTGAGCGAGCTGGCCGACGAAGCCCGGTCGGCGGTGCGAGACGACGGCCGCGTGCAAGGCAGCCTGCGGCTTGGCTCGATGGAAACGACGGCTGCAGTGCGCCTGCCCGCGGTGCTCGGGCGCTTTCACCGCGCGCACCCCGACGTGCAGCTCGAAGTGCGCACTGGCCCGACCGCCGAGCTGCTCGAACACGTGCTGGCCCATCGGCTCGACGCCGCACTGGTTGCCGGGCCGGTCGACCACAACGATCTCGTCGGCGAAACCGTGTTCCGCGAAGAGCTGGTGCTAGTTGCCGCGCGCGATGGGCAAGACCTTGATGTGCGGCTGCGTGCCGGCGGGCTCACCGCCATCGTCTTCCGCCAGGGCTGCTCGTACCGGCAGCGGCTGGAAGCGCATTTTTCGTCGCGCGGATGGCTGCCGTTCCGGCGGCTGGAGTTCGGCACGCTCGAAGGCGTGCTCGGCTGCGTGGGCGCCGGCATCGGCGTCACCATGCTGCCGCGCAGTGCGGTGGAAGGCTACCGGGGTGTCGATGACCTGGAGGTGAGGGCGCTCACGCCCAAGCCGTTGTGGGTCGAGACCCTGCTGGTGCGCCGCCGCGATGCGCATGCGGGTGCGACGCTGCGTTCGTTCAGCGCGGCGCTGACGGCCGGCGACGGGCCGAAGCTCAATCTGTCTCGGCGCAAAACTCCCCGTCCGGCACCAGGCACGAGCCGGTCTCGGCCCCCGGCAGCGACAGGCCGCGCGTGACGAGCTTGCTGGTGGTCAGCCGGTTGGCCTCGGCCGTGGGCAACAGCACCCACATCTGGCCGCGGTGCTTGGTACTGCGCGCCATCTGGCCGGCCTCGTTGCCGAAGCCCCAGAAGTAGTCGGCGCGCACGGCGCCGCGAATGGCGCCGCCGGTGTCTTGCGCGAACACCAGGCGTTGCATCGAGATCGTCGAACCTGCCGGCGCCGGCGCGCTCAGGAACACGGGGTAACCCAGCGGCGTGACACGCGGGTCGACCGCCACCGAACGGCCCGGTGTCAGCGGCACGCCCAGTGCGCCTTGCGGCCCTTCGGTCTGCGGCCGGTCGCTCACGGTCTTGAAGAACACATAGCTCGGGTCGGAGGACAGGCGGCCGGCCACCGGGGCTTTGGCGGATGCAGTTGCCGCGGGGCGGTTGGTGGCGGGTGCCGTGGAGCTTGCTGCAGGTTTGCGTGCGCCCTTGAGCAACTCGTCGACCAGCGGGTCGGCTTTGGCGGCCGGTGGTGCAGCGCGCGGTGGCGTGGCCACGACGGCGCCGCCGCGGGTCAGCACCGGGGCTTCGTCGCTCGCCTCGGCCGGCGCGTCACCTTCGATCACGAACTGGTCGGCTTGCTCCGGGGCGTCGCCGATGCCGCGCGTGGCCACGCGCACGCTGGCCTTGGGTACCACGCGCAGCGGCTTGAAGGGGTGGCCGTTCTGCTCCGCGTATTGCAGCCGCAGGATCTGGCCGCTCGGCAGGCGCACGCGGCCCGAACCCTGCACCTGCATGGCATACAAGGCCAGCGGGTCGTTGACCCAGATCACCACCGGCGCGTTGATGCCCTGCGGCAGGCCCAGCGCGTCGAGCTCGGCGCGGGTGTAGTAGGGCTCGGCACGCGCGCCGGGGCTGCCGGCATTGCCGACCAGGCGCACGCGCAAGCGGCGGTCTCGGTCATCGAGCTCGAAGCGGCGCAGGTCGAGTGCGTAGGTGGCGGCGTCACCAGCCTGGGCTGGCATCAGCAGGTTGCCTTCGGGCTTGACGCGCACGACCGAGCCGCGCTGCGCCTTGGGCACGCGCGACCAGTCGATGGTGAAGAGGTCGCGCGGCACGCCCATCACCGGCGTGTTGAACTCGGCATCGCGCTGCGGCTGGCCTTCGAGCAGCGGCTCGAAGTAGCCGGTGACGTCGCCTTCGCCCCGGGCGTCGGTGTTCAGGATGCGCAGCAAGGTGAAGCGGCTCTCGAAGAAGCGCCGCATCGCCGGCGTGTTGGGCGGCACGGTCTTCGCGGCGGTGCAGATGTCGCGCCAGTCCTCGCGTTTCTGCAGCACGTCGCACGAGTTGCGAAACGCGCTCCAGCTCGCACGCATGTCGTCTTGTTGCCAGCCGGGAAGGTCGTCGTAGGCCGCGACCTTGAACATCGCGTTGCGCGTGCGGACCTCGCTCGCCGCCTTGGCGCCGGGTTTGGCGGGTGGCGCTGGCTTGACGTTCGGCTCGATCACAAACTCGGTCGCAGCTGGCACCGCGGGCTTGCTCTCCGCCACGGGGGGTTTGGATGCGCAGCCCGCCAGCAGCCCGGCCGTGGCAAGGGCAAACACCAGGGGCATGCGGGTCGGCTGCAGGTTCATGTGGCAAGCCTAGGCCGCTGCGGCGGCGCTTCCTACTGACCTTCGTCAACCCTGTGTTCGCCGGCCGGGCGGATTACCTTAGTCACGCCGCGCGCGCAGGTGTCGCCGGTATTCTGCGGACGAACCGTCCCAGGCTTCGCGGTATTGAATGAACACTCCCATGCAACTGACTCCAAGCTCGCCTCTTCTCTATCGTCGCCGCCTGTTGCTGGCGTCTGGCTTGGTGGCCGGCGCCTCGTTGTCGGGCTGCGCGATGCTCGGCTTCGGCGGCCCGGCGACGCTCAAGGCCGAGGTGGTGGCTGGCGCCCAGGTCAACCCAGATTCGCGCAAGCGGCCTTCGCCGGTGGTGGTGCGTGTCTTCGAATTGAAGACGTCGACCTTGTTCGAGCAGGCCGACTTCATCTCGCTGTTCGAGAAGGAGCAGGCCGTGCTCGGCGCCGAGCTAGTCAGCCGCGAAGAGTTCGTGTTGCGACCCGGTGAGACCAAGCCGCTGAACAAGCCGCTGTCGCCCGAGACCAAGTTCATCGGCGTGATGGCTGCCTTCCGCGAGCTCGAGCGCGCGCGTTGGCGCGTGATCGTGCCGGTGGCGGCCGGCAAGAAGAACGTGATGAACATCTCCCTCGACGACATCATCCTGCAGGCCAAACGCACGTCGCCTTCGATGTGAGTGGGCTGCACGCGGCCCGGCCCCTTCGAACATCCCCCTCCACTCCAAGTACAACAACATGAGCTGGCGCGCCAAAGTCGTGTGGTCTTCGGGCATGTTCTTGCAGCCCCATCACTTTCAGCAGGAAACCCGCTACCTGGAGCGGCTGGTCGATGCGCGTGCGCGCTGCATCTCGCCGTTCGCCTGGGGCTTCAGCGAACTGGAGTTGGACGAAGGCCTGCTGGCACTCGGCAAGCTCGGCATCTCGCGCGCCAGCGGCTTGCTGCCTGACGGCACGCCGTTCAGCATGCCGCAGCTCGACCCGCTGCCGGCGCCGCTGGAGGTGTCGTCCGACGTGAAGGGCGAGATCATCTACCTCGCATTGCCGCTGCAGCGCGAGGGGCTCAACGAGGTGGACTTTGCCGGTGTCAAAGCGGGCGACGCCGGCGAGCTGGCCCGCTACAGCGCCATTGAAGAAGACGTGCGTGACAACACCGACTCGGCCGACGAACCCACCACCATCCAGACCGGCAAGCTCAGGCTGCGCCTGGTGCGCGCCAAGGAGGCGAGCGAGGCCTATGCACTGCTCGGCGTGGCCCTGGTGGCCGAGCGCCGCAGCGACGGGCAGGTGACGCTGGAACGCAGCTACGTGCCGCCGCAGGTGGCCATCGAAGCCACGGCGCAGCTTTCAACCAATGCGTCGTTGTTGCATGGCTTGATCTTGCAGCGCGCGCAGGCGCTGGCCGGGCGTATGGGGCAGCTGAGCCACGGCGTTTCGGAGCTGGCCGACTTTCTGATGCTGCAAACGCTCAACCGCAACGAGCCGGTGTTCAGCCAGCACGCTGCCACGCCGAATGCGCACCCGCGCGAACTGCATGGCGACTGCCTGCGCCTCGCCGGCGACCTGGCCACGCTGTCGAGCGCGGCACGCCGCCCACCCGAATTCCCGCCGTACAGGCACGACGACCTGGCGCGCACCTTCACGCCGGTGTTCGACGAACTGCGCCGCATGCTGACGGCGGTGCTGGAGCAGAACGCCATGCAGATCGACCTGGTCGACCGCAAGCACGGCGTGCGCACCGCGGTGGTCACCGACCTCGAACTCGCCCGCAGCGGCACCTTCGTGCTGGCCGTCAACGCGCAAGTGCCGGGCGAGCAACTGCGCCAGCGCTTCCCGGCCCAGACCAAGATCGGCCCGCCCGAGAAGATTCGCGACCTGGTGAACCTGCAGCTGCCCGGCATCGGCCTGCGCTCGCTGCCGGTGGCGCCGCGCCAGCTGCCCTTCCATGCGGGCTACTTCTATTTCGAACTCGACCGCAGCACGGTCGAGCTGTGGAAGCCGATCGAACAGAACGGCAGCTTCGCGATGCACACCTCGGGCGATTTCCCCGGGCTGGAGCTGGAGTTGTGGGCGATTCGCAAGTAAGGGTGTGCCGTGCTGATTCCACAGTATCTCTACCGCCAAGGCGCAAAGAACGCAAAGAGCGCAAAGAGCGCAAAGGAAAAGAAAGTACCTGTGTTCTTGGCGACCTTTGCGTTCTTTGCGCCTTTGCGGTGAAAAGACCTCACGCAGTCCGCCGTACCCACTGAGCAAAGCGATGAGCACCTCGAACCCCGACGATCCGTTTGCCGACATCGACACCGGCCGCACCTTCATCATGCCGACGCCGGGCGGCCGTGGTGCGGCGGTGAGTTCGCCGATGCCGTCGTCATCGCGCGCGAACTTGCCGTCGGGTGCCGACGTGGCGCCCGACATCGGCGTGGCCGAAAGCGGCCTCAACCCCTTGGTCGCACTGGCCAACCCCTTGCTCGCATTGGTGCCGCAGATTCGCGCCACCACCCAGTTGCCCGACCCGGCCGGCCTGCGTGAATCCATCGCCCAGGGGGTGCGCGAATTCGAGGCCTCGGCACGCGCCAAGGGCATCGCGCCCGAGCGCGTGCTCGCGGCCCGCTACATCCTGTGCACCCTGCTCGACGAAGTGGCCGCCACCATGCCGTGGGGTGCTTCGGGCCAGTGGGGCCGCCACAGCCTGCTGGCGATGTTCCACAACGAGACCGGTGGCGGCGAGAAGGTGTTCCAACTGATGGCCAAGCTGGCCGAGAACCCTGCGGCCAACCGCGACCTGCTGGAGCTGATCTACGCCGTGCTGTGCCTCGACTTCCAGGGCCGCTACCGCGTGATCGATGGCGGCAAGGCGCAGCTCGAAGCGGTGCGCGAACGGCTCGCGCAGATCCTGCAGAAGGAACGTGGTGCGTATGCGCCGGCGCTGGCGCAGAACTGGATGGGCGAGAAGCCCACGCGCCGCTCCATGCTCACCTGGCTGCCGCTGTGGGTCACGGCCGCGCTGATGGCGCTGCTGCTGGTGGCCATCTACATGTTCCTGTCGTTCCGCCTGAGTGGCGATTCCGACCCGGTGTACGGCCGCATCCAGGAGCTTCGCCTTTCGCCGCCGCAGCCGCCCGTCAAGCAGCCGGCGCCGACGCCACGTCTCGCTCAGTTCCTGGTGGCTGACATCAAGGCCGAGCAGGTGGCGGTGCGCGACGAGGTCGACCGCAGTGTGATCATCATCCGCGGTGACGGCTTGTTTGCACCGGCCAGCGCCTCGCTCACCGCCGAGCGCGAAGCGTTGATGAAGCGCATTGCCGAGGCGCTGAAGCAGGTGCCGGGCGCTGTGGTCGTGACAGGCCACACCGACAACGTGCGCATCCGCACGGCGAGCTTCCCGTCGAACTGGCACCTGTCTGAAGAACGGGCCAAGACCGTGCGCGAGATCATCGTCAGCAATGGCCTGCCGGCTGCGCGCGTGCGCGCCGAAGGCCGCGCCGATGGCGAACCCGTGGCGCCGAACGACACGCCTGCCAACCGCGCGCTGAACCGGCGCGTGGAGATCACCTTGTTTGTCGCGCGCACTGCCGCCGCGGGAACCTGAACATGAAGAAGATTCTCGGCCTCATCTTCAACCCCTGGGTGCTGCTGGTCCTGGGGCTGCTGGCCCTGTCGCTGGTGATCTGGATCGTCGGCCCGCTGGTGGCCATCGGCAACTGGCGTCCGCTCGACGGCGTGACGGCACGGCTGGTGTTCATCGGCCTGATCGTGCTGCTGATCGTGCTGCGCAATGTCTGGAAGGCGCTGGGCTCGCGCAAGAAGAACGACAAGGTGGTGAACCAGCTGCTGGCACCTGCTGCGTCGGCCGACCCGGCTGATGGCGAAATCAAGACGCTGAACGAGCGCTTCACCAAGGCGCTGCAAACGCTGAAGACCGCTCAGTTCGAGCAGCCCAAGACCGGTCTGGCGGGGCTGTGGAGTGGCCTCTCGTCGCGCGTCGGCAAGCGATATCTGTACGAGCTGCCGTGGTACGTGATCATCGGCGCGCCGGGTTCGGGCAAGACCACCGCGCTCGTCAACTCGGGCCTCAACTTTCCGCTCGGCTCCGCCTCGGGCGAGCATGCCGTGCGCGGCGTGGGCGGCACGCGCAACTGCGACTGGTGGTTCACCGACCAGGCGGTGCTGATCGATACCGCTGGCCGCTACACCACGCAAGACAGCCAGAAGAGCATCGACAGCAAGGCATGGGAAGGCTTTCTCGGCCTGCTCAAGCGCAGCCGCCCGCGCCAGCCGCTCAACGGCGTGCTGGTCACGGTGTCGGTGACCGACCTGCTGACGCAGAACTCTGCCGAGCGCAACCTGCATGCGGCCACCGTGCGCCTGCGCTTGCAAGAGCTGTATCAGCATCTGGGCATGCGTTTCCCGATCTACCTGCTGGTCACCAAGACCGATTTGCTGGCCGGCTTCATGGAGACGCTGGGCGACGCCGACAAGGAAACCCGCGCCACGCCGTGGGGCATGACCTTCAAGCTCGACAAGCAGCAGCACACCGACTTCAGCGGCTTCGGCCCGGAATTCGACGCACTGGAGAAGCGCCTCACCGACGGCGTGATCGGCAAGCTGCAGCTCGAGCGCGACCCGCAGCGTCGCGCACGCATCTACGGCTTCCCGCAGCAGTTCGAGGCGCTGCGCGGTTTGCTGAAGGACTATCTGGACCAGGTGTTCTCGCCCTCGCAGTTCGAAGCCAACCCGCTGCTGCGTGGCGTGTATTTCGTGAGCGGCACGCAAGAAGGCACGCCGATCGACCGCATGCTGGGCCGCATCGCGCGCACCTACCGGCTCGAGCGCACGGTGGTGCCGCCCAACCAGGCCAGCGGCAAGAGCTACTTCCTGTCGCGCCTGTTGAAGGAAGTGGTGTTCGCCGAAAGCGGATTGGCCGGCACCGACCTGAAGTGGGAGCGCCGCCGCGGCTACCTGGCACTCGGCGCCTACGCGCTGGTCGGCCTGTTGGCGACACTGGCGCTGATCGCCTGGGGCGTGAGCTACGTGGGCAACCAGCGCTATGTCGATAAGGTGGGCACCACCGTCGAAGAAGTGCGCAAGCTGGTGCAGAGCACGCCCAACCGCAATTCGCCCGACGTGCTGGTGCTGCTGCCGGCGCTCGAAGCCACGCGCGACCTGGCGCGCACTGGCATTGGCGAGTCGGTGCCGTGGTCGCTGGGCTTCGGCCTCTACCAGGGCCGCAAGCTCGACGCCGCCTCGAAGCAAGCCTACCGCCGTATGCTGATCGACGCCGTGTTGCCGCGCATCGCGCTCGGCATTGAAGAGCAGCTGAAGAACGGCAACGACAACCCCGAGCTGCAATACGAAGCGCTGAAGGCCTACGTCATGCTGTACGACCCCGAGCGCTTCGACCCTGCTGCGCTCAAGCTGTACGTGACGGCCGAGTGGGAAACCACGTTGCCGCGTTCGGTGACCACCGAGCAGCGGGCCGAGCTCGAGTCGCACCTCGACGCGCTGCTGTCCGAAGGCCCGGTCGTCTCGCCGCTGCCCGAAGACAAGACGCTGGTTGCGCAGACGCGCACGCGGCTCGTGGCCACGCCGCTCACCGAGCGTATCTTCCGCCGCATGAAGCGCCAGGGCGTGGGCTCCGAGTTTCCCGACTTCACCGTCGCCAAGGCCGCCGGCCCGGGTGCGGCGCTGGTGTTCACACGGGCTAGCGGCGAGCCGCTGACCAAGGGCGTGGCGGGCCTCTTCACCAACGAGGGTTACCACAAGGGTTTCCAGCGCGAGGTGGAGCGCGTGTCGAGCCAGCTGGCCGACGAAGAGAGCTGGGTGCTGGGCGTGACCGACAGCAAGCGCCAGAACGCGCTGAAAGATCTGGACGTGAAGCTCCAGCTGAACGACGAAGTGCGCCGCCTGTTCCTGACCGAGTACGCCAAGGTGTGGGAAGACTTCATCGCCGACATCAAGATGGTGAAGACCACCAACCTGGCGCAGGCGGTGCAGATGTCGCGCGTGCTGTCGGCGCCCGACAACCCGCTGGTGCCGCTTTTGCGAGCCATGTCGCGCGAGACCACGCTGCGCGAAAGCAAGGACGTGGCGGGCAAGGTCGAGACCAAGGCGCGCGATGCCTTGCAGCGGTCGCGCGAAGAGCTGTCGCGCCTGCTCGGCAGCAAGGCGGGCGTGTCGGCCGTGGCGCCCGGCCAGGCCATCGAGAGCATCGTCGACGACCGTTTCATTGGCCTGCGGCAGATGGTGTCGTCTCCCGACGGCAAGCTGCCCGCGCCGGTGGATGGCACGGTGGCGCTGATCAGCGAGGTCTACACGCTACTCACCGCCGCTGACACGGCGGTGAAGGGCGGCAACGTGCCGCCGCCCTCCGAGGTGCCGAACAAGGTGAAGGCCGAGGCCGCGCGCCTGCCCGAGCCGGTGCGCTCGCTGCTCAACACCTTGTCGGTGAGCGGCACCTCGGCTGCGCTTGAGATCACGCGCAGCAACCTGGGCAACGCCATCAACTCCGAGATCGGCGAGTTCTGCCGCCAGGCCATCAGCGGGCGCTACCCGTTCGCGCGCAGCAGCCAGCGCGACGCGACACAGGAAGACTTCGCCCGCGTGTTCGGCCCGGGTGGCCTGTTCGACACCTTCTTCCAGAAGAACCTGGTGAATTTCGTCGACACCTCGGCGCGGCCGTGGAAGTTCAGGAGCGTCGACGGCGCGAGCATGGGCACCGACAGCTCCACGCTGTTGCAGTTCCAGCATGCGGCCACCATCCGCGACACCTTCTTCCGCGGAGGTGGCAACCAGGTCGGCCTGCGGCTCGACTTCAAGCCGGTGGAGATGGACGCGACCATCACGCAGTTCATCCTCGACGTCGACGGCCAGCTCGTGAAGTACGCGCACGGCCCGCAGATCCCCACCAGCATCCAATGGCCCGGCCCGCGCGGCAGCTCGCAGGTGCGGGTGCAGATCACGCCGGTGACCGCCAGCGGCAACTCGGGCTTGGTGAACGACGGGCCATGGGCGCTGTTCAAGCTCTTCGACCGCCAGCAGCTCGAGAACGCGGGGGCACCCGAGCGCTTCCGCGCCACGTTCAATGTGGACGGCCGCAAGGCGGTGTTCCTGATCACCGCGAGCAGCGTGCGCAACCCCTTCCGCCTGCCCGAGCTGGAGCAGTTCTCATGCCCCGGCAAGCTGTGACCGTGGAAGAGGTTGGAGCTTCGATGGGTGGCTTTGGCTTGGGGGTGAGGCTGCTGAACGCCAGCGTTGACGCAAAGGGCGCAAAGGAAAACAGCCAAGAACGCAAAGAAGGAGAAGAAAGTCTTCTTGTTTTTTCTTTGCGACCTTTGCGTTCTCTCTTTGCGACCTTTGCGTCAACGCTGGCGTTCAGCGACCCAGCCCAGGCACAGCCTCAAAACAGGCCGCTGCCATGAACGAGAAGTCTCTCCTCGAGCTGCTCGAAGGCACGGGCGTCGAGGCGCCCGGCTGGTACGGCAAGATGGCCATGCTCGGCGACTTCGCCAGCCGGCGCCTGCCGCAAGACTTCATCGACGCATGCGATGCCTGGCTCGCGCGCGGCGTGGAGCAGAGCCGTGCGCAGCTCGGCGAGCGTTGGCTCGACGTCTACCTCACCGGCCCGATCTGGCGTTTTGCTTGGGCGCCTGGGGTCGTGCCCGGTCCAGAAGGTCAGCAGTGGTGGCTGGGTGTGATGATGCCCAGCGTCGACAAGGTCGGCCGCTACTTCCCGCTGTTGATCACGCGCAGCACGGCGGCCTTGCCCGACACGGCCAGCGGCCTGAGTGCCCTGGAGGCTTGGTACGCGCACCTGAGCGCCACGGCGCTTGGCACGCTGCGCCCAGGGGCCACACTCGAAGACTTCGAATCCACGCTGGCTCGCGCGCCGGCCCGGGAAGAGGGGGCGCCGGTCGCCGCCGCTGTCACCAGCCCGTTGCCCGGTCGCGTCAGGCACACTCTGCCCGGTGCGGCTTCGTTGCAGACGTGGGCACAGGGGCTGTTGGCGGGCGATGCGTTGCAGCGTTTCGCCGGCCAAAGCCTCTGGTGGCCTGACCATGCCGAGTCGCCTGACAACAGCCTGAGCGTGTCGCCTGGTTTGCCGCCCGCTCAGTATTTTTCAGAGTTGCTGGAGGGTCATTGGTGAGTTCCCCCGTTCCGCCCTCAGGTGACAAAAAGGCCACAGAAACACTCGACATGGGCACGCGCACCGCACACGGCGGTGGCATTGAAATCGACGGCAGCGGCAACACGCTGCCGCTGGGGCACCGCCTTCAGGAATACGTGATCGAAGGGCTGATCGGCGAGGGCGGATTCGGCATCGTCTACCTCGCGCGCGACACGCAGCTCGGCCGCGTGGTCGCGCTGAAGGAATACATGCCGTCGTCGCTCGCCACGCGCGCGGCCGACCACCAGGTGTCGGTGCGCTCGGCGCGGCACCGCGAGACCTTCGAACTCGGGCTGCGCAGCTTCGTCAACGAGGCGCAGCTTCTCGCGGCCTTCGACCACCCGTCGCTCGTGAAGGTGTACCGCTTCTGGGAAGAGCACGGCACCGCCTACATGGTGATGCCGTACTACCAGGGCCCCACGCTCAAGCAATGGCTGACCGAGCACGGCGCCCGGCCCGACGAAGCCTGGCTGCTCTCGCTGCTGCACCCGCTGATCGATGCGCTGGAGCTGATGCACCACGAGCGCTGCTACCACCGAGACATTGCACCCGACAACGTGCTGCTGCTCAACCAGCAGGCCACCCAGCTCGGCCGCCCACAGGTGATGCGCCCCGTGCTGCTCGACTTCGGCGCCGCGCGCCGCGTGATCAGCGATGCGACGCAGGCGCTGACGGTGATTCTCAAATCCGGCTACGCACCGATCGAGCAGTACGCCGAATCGACGTCGATGAAGCAGGGCGCCTGGACCGATGTCTATGCCTTGTCGGCCGTGCTCTACGCCGCCATCACCGGCCGCGCGCCGCTGCCGTCGGTGAGCCGCATGGTCAGCGACGATCTGCAGCCTGCGTCCAAGGTGGGAGCCGGGCACTACACCGCGGAGTTCTTGGCGGCAGTCGACAAGGGCTTGTCGGTGCGGCCCGAGGGCCGGCCGCAAGACATGGCGGCGATGCGCGAGCTGTTCAGCTTCGGGGCCGGTACGCCGACCGTGGCGCGGCCGCTCGAGAACGAAGCGACCGTTATCGTGTCGCCGCCAGCTGGTCGCAACGATGCCGATGACGCGACGGTGCTGATGCCGCCAGCGCCGCCTCCCAGGCCCCCCGTGGCCGCGCCGCCGGGTCCGCCGATCAAGCTGCTGAACCCCGATCCCGCGCCACCGCCATCGCGCACGGGGCTGTGGGCTGGTGTTGGATTGACGGTTGCCGTGCTGGCCGGCGCAGGCTGGTGGTTCGGTGTGCACGATCGCTCGGCAGCACCAGCTCCCGCGGCACAGTCGGGCATCACCGATCCTTCGCTGCCTTCGGCCTCTGCGCCAGTGGCCCGCGTCGAGCCGCCCGCATCGGCGCCTGCCGTGGTGACGCCACCCGCCGCGCCCTTCGGCATCGTCACGGCATTGCAAGACATCGTGCGACATGCCGACCCGCTGCTCGGCGTCAACGCGCTCGCCGACAAGTCGGCGCTGGTGATCGGCAGCGACAAGCTGCAGTTCCGCGTCAAGTCGTCCGAGGCGGGGTACGTGTACGTGTTCTTCGCCGGCACCGACAAGAACCACATGTACCTGCTGTTCCCGAACGCCATCGACAAGAACAACCGCGTCGAAGCGAACAAGGAGATGCTGCTGCCGCGTAAGGGCTGGCAGATCACCGCCGGCGGCCCACCGGGCACCAACCACATCGTGACCATGGTGTCGCGCCAGCCGCGCGATCTGTCGCAGGCCGGCTTGCGCGCCTCGAAGGAAGAGATCCCCGAGTTCGATCTCGCGCGGGCGGAGTCGCTCTGGAATTCACGCACGGGCAACGACAACCCGTTCGTCGGCAAGGCCGCCTGCGCTGCAGGTGCCACTTGCGATTCGAGCTACGGCGCGACCCTGCTGACGATCGACGAGGTCGACAAAGGGCGTTGAGCCGGGCGTTGCTGCAGCGTCGCAGCAACGTGGAAGTTCACGAGAACGCTTGCTGCAATTCCTTCGTCGCCGCCATCCTGGCGACGAAACCGAACTGGCCGTCGCGCATCTCGCGGGCGGCGTCCATGAAGGCTTGCAGCGCGATCTTCGACAAGGCCGCACCGACACTCACGCGCTTGACGCCCACCTGGCCGAGCTGATCGAGTGTGAGCGTGGGGTCGGCGAAACCCATCACCACGTTGACCGGCCTGGAGACGGACGCGACCACGGTGCGTATCTCCTCCAGGGTGTAGAGGCCTGGCGCATAGAGAACGTCGGCGCCCGCGGATTCGAAGGCCTGCAAGCGTTTGATCGTGTCGTCGAGGTCGCGGCGGCCGTTCAAGAAGTTCTCTGCCCGCGCGGTCAGCGTGAAAGGCACGGGCAGCGACCGCGCCACTTCCACCGCGGCGTGCACCCGTTCGACGGCGAGGTTGAAGTCGTATATCGGCGACGCATCGTTGCCGGTGAAGTCTTCGATCGAGCCACCGACGGCGCCGCATTCAAAGGCCTCACGAATCGTCTGCGCCGCGGTTCTCGGGTCATCCGCGAAGCAGTTCTCGAGGTCGGCATTCACCGGCAGGTCGGTGGACTCGCAGATGAGCCGGCAGTTGTCGAGCACCTGCTGTTTCGTGACCGCCTTGCGCCCCAGCGTGTTGGCCACGCCCAGGCTGGTAGTGGCGAGCGCCTCGAACCCAAGGTGGGCGAGCAGCAAGGCGGTGCCTCGATCCCACGGGTTCGGAATGACGAAGGGCTGGGCACGTTCGTGAAGCGCTCTGAATGTCCGGGCTTTGGACAGCGGGTCTTGCATGGTGTCTCCGATCTACGGGTTTGTGCCCAGAGCCGCGACCCACGACGCTTGCGCGCGCCGGAAAGCCGCTGGGTCTAGGGGTTGCCGGGGCCTTGTGTGTGCGTCAACACTGATCTTCGCAGTGTTCTCATCGTTTCAGGAGACCCATGGATCACGCATCCCCACTTTCGATTCGCGCTCTGGCCACAGGGCGCGCAGCGGCCACGAGAGCACTTCTTTTCATTCTTCTGTTCGGCACAGCAGCTCTGGCCTGCGCCGCGCCGCTGCCCGCAGACGACGCCGAGCGTGACTGCTGGATCAGCTACACCCGCGAGCGCACCCAGACCAACCTGAAGGAACTGACCAACGTCGATTTTTCCAACCTGCGCAACGGCTACGCGGTGTCGTCGCCGGTGCTGGTGGAGTTCGCGGTGCGTGGCATGGGGGTCGTGCCGGCGGGCAAGCTGTTGAAGGGAACGGGGCATCACCACATCTTGATCGACTCGCGTCTGCCGGCCAGCATCTCCGACGCCATTCCGTTCAACGACAAGCACAAGCACTTCGGCAAGGGCCAGACAGCGACGCTGCTCGACCTGCCGGCGGGTCGTCACACCCTGCGCCTGCTCTTTGCCGACCATGAACATCGGCCGTACTTCGTCTTCAGCCCCGAGATCACGGTCGATGTGCTGGGCAAGCGCAGCGACACGCCTCGCCCCAAGATCGACCCGAAGAACTTCAATGCGAGCTGCGCCGCCTGGTACCAGGACGAGATCTCGCGCCCGCGCCCGCCCGATGAGCCGCTGTACTTCAGCAACCTGCGTGCGGGTGAAGCGGTGACGAGCCCGTTCAACGTGCGCCTGGGTGTCGACGGTTTCGGCATCTGCGCGGCCGGGCAGTCGGCCGAGAAGACCGGGCACTTCATGCTCGAGCTGTTGACACGGTCAGGGCACAAACCCGTGCAGTCGATCGATCTCTCCAACGGCGCCACGCAGACCAACCTTGCTGCGGCGACGGGTGCCTACATCCTCAGGCTGCGCTTCGTCGACCCGGCGAATGGCAACGATGTGCTCAAGCCGAACGAGCTGCCGATCGAGGTGAAGGGGCAGGAGCGGCTCTGACGCGTGAGCGTCAAAGCTGCGTGCGGGCTGTGCCTTTGGCGTGCGTGGCGCGGCCCGCGCTGAACTCAATGCGTGATGTTGCGCGTGTGGTCTTGAATCGCTTTCGTGTGCGTGGCGGCGATGTCTCGTGCGAGCCCGATCAGCTGGGTTCGGGCCACGGTGTCCTTCACCTGCGCGGAGAGCGCGGCCAGGCTGGTCGCCACGCCGAGATCACGTGAAATTTCCGGGTCCCATGGTGGCACCCAGTGGAGTTTGCCGTCGGCGCCGATCATCCAGAAACCGCCATCGCCGCCGAAGCCAGGGCCGAAGGCCATCGATGCTGCTTTTGCCATGAATGTCTCCAATGTGTTCGTGAGCAGCGAAGGTGCTGCTCAACGAACAATAGATGCACGACCTCTGCATTGCGAGGCTGGCGCGTGGTTCAAACGTGGGGGCGATGTTCCTGAATGGGCGCGCCGCTTGCCCCGTGACCGTGAAAGCGTTGCGCCTTGAAAAGAAGCAGTGAAGGAAAACCCAGCATGGATCGTAAGACTGACGGCAAGCCGGTAAACATTTCTGCCCCCACCGGTGCTGAACGCGAAGCGGAACTGCCGCTGTGGAAGGGCTTGGCACTCGGTGTCGCCGTGGCCGTGTGCGTGTCCGGCACCCTGGTCACGTTCGGGAGGCCGCATGCGACGTCGCGCGCCCATGCACCGGCCTCTGTGGAACAGGCCTATGACGCCGATGGCGCAGACGATGCAACCCAGGTTGCGCGATGGGCTGCGCGCTCAGGCGACGCACGCCATCGCCCGTTCATCGTGGTCGACAAGGCCAACGCCCGCGTGATGGCGTTCGACGCTTCGGGCCGCTTGCGCGCCAGCACGCCGGCCTTGCTGGGCGCTGCGCGGGGCGACGACTCTGTGCCCGGCATCGGCATGAAGAAGATCGCCGACATCAAGCCCGAAGAGCGCATCACGCCTGCGGGCCGCTTCGTTGCGCGGCCGGGGCACAACCTGGATGGTGAAGATATCGTGTGGATCGACTACGACGCCGCCGTGTCGATGCACCGCGTGCGCGCCACCAAGGCCAGCGAGCAGAGGCTGCAGCGCCTGGCCTCGCCCACCATCGCAGACAACCGCATCTCCTGGGGCTGCATCAACCTGCCTGCGGCCTTCTACGACGCGCAGATCAGCCCGATGGTGAAGGCGTCGCCGTCTGTGGTCTACGTGCTGCCCGAGACCCGCTCGCTGCGTGAGGTCTTTGCCATGGGCCGCCCGGCCGAGCGCCATGCGGCGCTGGCTGCGTCCTGGAAAAGCATTCCTTGAATCTTCAACCCTGAAACGAAAACCGGGCCCGAAGGCCCGGCGTTGAGTCAAGGACCTTCAACTCAGTTGCGGTCAGCCCGCGGTGCCGGCGTATCGGTGCTGCTGGTCGACGAGTCGGTGCTCGGCGCCGGTGTCGACGTGCTGGAACTGTCTGTCGAAGCCGGTGCGGCCATGCTGCCCGACGGCGTTGTCGTGTCGGTCGACGTGCTCGGTGTCGTGGCGGTTGTGCCGCTGTCCGTGGTGGCTGCCGGCGGGTTGGCGTCGGTAGCCGCCGGAGCGGTGGTCTGGGCGACGCTGATGCCCGCTGCCGTCACCAGTGCCACTACACCTGCAATGCTCAAGGTCTTGGGTAGGTTCTTCATCTGTCTGACTCCTTTTCCGTAAGGGATGCCGGCCTTGGGGGCCGCCGCGAGACAACAAGCCTCGGTATCGGAAACGGGCAAATGGTGTGCCCAAGCCCCGCGTTTACCCTGGTTGGCGGCAAGGGCAGCGGGAGTTACTTGACCAGCATCACGCGCATGCCCAGAGGTTTGCCAGCCACGCGGTCGAGAACCTGGATCGTCGTCTCGCGTGGTTTGAAGCCTTCTGGCAAGGCCTGGCTGCCTCGCACGACCTCATGGCTGCCGAGGGCCAGCGCCACCGGCTTCAACGCGACCGTGGTCTCCGGGCCGCGTGCGGGCGTGCCGGCCACCAGCAGTTGCATCACGCCGGTCATTGGCTTGCTGCCTGCGCGCTGTTCGCGCGTGAGCACCACGTCGTAGACCAGCATGCCACCCTGGGTGGTGAAGCGACCGGAGCGCACCTCGACACCGCCACCGCGCGGGTCGGGTGGCAACGAGGCCACCACAGCGCTCATGTCCTCGCGCAGGCGCGCGGTGGCGCCGCGCGTGGCGGTGAGTTCTTCGGCCAGGCCCTTCTTGTCGGCAAGTGCAGTCGAGAGCTTCTGGCTGGTTTCTGCCAACTCGCGCTGCAAGCGTTGCCGCTCGGCATCGGCCGTCTCGTAAGCGCTGCGCAGCTTGGCCGATTCGCTTTGCGACAGCCGCGGCGGCAGGTAGCGCTCCTGCACCAGCACCACGCCGGCGACGCCGACGATCACGCCGCTGAGCAGCAGCACCAGCCAGCGCGGCGGGCGCCCGCGTTTGCGCCGGCTGCCATAGGGTTGCAAAACAACGGGTTTGGATTGACCGAACATGCGTGAGCGTCAGTGCGTTGACCGCGGGGCACGAAGGGTACAACCATCCCGTACCCCCGTTGAAACATGATGTGCCAGACGGCCCGCGGCGTATCCTTCACCCGCTCGCGGGCAATGTCTTTCAACCTGACCAGGAGATGGGACGATGTACGGACTGATCGGAAAGATGGTCGCGGCGGCAGGGCAGCGGGACATGCTGATCTCGATCCTGCTCGAAGGCGCCGACGAGATGCCTGGATGCCTGAGCTACGTGATCGCGAAGGACCCGAGCGAGGCCGACGCGATCTGGGTCACTGAGGTGTGGGACAGCCAGGCGAACCACCGTGCGTCGCTGACCTTGCCTTCGGTGCAGCACGCCATCTCGCGTGGCAAGCCGCTGATCGCGAGTTTCGGCAGCATGGTCGTCACCGAGCCGGTCGGCGGCCACGGGCTGAAATAACGCGCTTGCGCGCCGCTCAGCGCGGCTTGCGGAACTCGTCCTCGACCCACGCCGTCGCGCTGGTCAGGTTCAGCTTGAAGGTGGGTGCCACGCGCACCTGAGCGAGCTGCTCGCCGAGCGGGTTGCAGGCGGTCAGCACGCCGTGCGGGTCGTCTTCGTCGGGCACGATGTCCAGCGTCACGTCGATGCGGCTCGAACCGGCGCTCACCGAGACGCTCTTGTGCCGCTGCGCATGCAGTTGCTGCTCGTGGCGGCGCAGCACTTCCGCTGCGGTCTTGACGAGGGTGTTGAAGGCGTTGGTGTCGAGCGGCTTGGGGTTCTTCTTGTCGCGCCCCATGGTCCAGGGGCCGACCAGCGCCGGTTCGGGCTCGCCGTCCTTGATCATCTCGACAGCCCAGCCGTCGTCGTCTTCGTTCTTGATGACGCGCGCCGTCCAGCCGTTGTCGCGCCACAGCGTGGCATCGTGAATGAATTCTGGTGTGTCGGCTTCTGAGGTGTCGCCTGTTCCGATGGCACTCATTGCATGAACCAGCCGTGGCTCACCACCATCGACTGGCCGGTGAGTGCATTGGAGTTGAAGCTCGCAAACAGCAGCGCCACTTCGGCCACGTCTTCCACGGTGGTGAACTCGCCGTCGACGGTTTCCTTCAGCATCACCTTCTTGATCACGTCGTCTTCGCTGATGCCCAGCGCTGCGGCCTGCTCGGGGATCTGCTTCTCGACCAGCGGCGTGCGCACGAAGCCCGGGCAGATCACGTTCGCGCGGATCTTGTACTTGCCGCCTTCTTTCGACACCGTTTTGCACAGGCCGATGAGCCCGTGCTTGGCCGTCACGTAGGCGCTCTTCAGTACCGAGGCTTCTTTCGAGTGCACCGAGCCCATGTAGATGATGCTGCCGCCCTTGCCGGACTTCTGCATGTGCGGCACACAGGCCTTGGTGGTGAGGAAGGCGCCGTCGAGGTGGATGGCGAGCATCTTCTTCCAGTCGGCGAACGGAAACTCCTCGACCGGGTGAACGATCTGGATGCCGGCGTTGCTGACCAGCACGTCCACGCCACCATAGGCGGCCACCACCTCGGCCACCGCCGAGTTGACCTGCTCTTCGTTGGTGACGTCCATCGCCACGGCCATCGCCTTGCCGCCGGCCTTGACGATCTCGTCGGCGGTGGCCTGGGCCGCCGCCTTGTTCAGGTCGGCGATCACGACCTTGCCGCCTTCACGCGCATAGACCAGCGCGATTTCCTTGCCGATGCCGCTGGCGGCGCCGGTGACGATGCAGACCTTGTCTTGAAGCTTCATGGGGAGTGCCTCCTGTGGGTGGGATAGAGAGATGGGGCCGACTATGCAAGATAGTCGTGGATGACGGTGCCCAGTCCGAGCGTCATGTCGGTCAGGATGTGGGTGCCCGAGATCACCTCGAGCACCGGCAGCCGTGCGACCGGCGCCAGCGCGTGGTGAGCCAGCTCGAGCGCGGCCGGGCCCGTCCACGCGCCCTTGATGGTCACGTCTTCCAGAAAGTATTGCACCAGCTCGCAGATGCGCGGGCTGCCGTCCACATGCGGGATGATCTTCAGCAGGTAGTTCGGCGCCAGCATGCCGGCCAGCACCGTGGCGGCGTCGAGCTCGCGATGCTTGTAGCCCATGGTCGAGGTGGCCACGCGGATCGAGCCGTAGTCGAGCTTGCCGACCAGCGTGTCGGTCTCGACCACCATCGATGGCGACGCGAGCTTCTTCGGAAAGCCCCACAACTCGCGGCCCCCGGCGATCGGTGCCTCGTCGTTGAGGTACATCGAATGCACGTAGCCGCCGGCCCGGCCTTCGAAGGTGACGGGGATCACCTGACCCGACTCGGTGTAGTCGCCGAAGCCGGTGGAGTTGGGCATGCGAATGAATTCGTACTTGACGATGGGCTCGGTGATCTGCAGCGGCTCGGGCACCACGGCGCGCAGGGCGTCGATGTCGGTGCGGTAGGTGACGATCAGGAACTCGCGGTTGACGAAGCGATAAGGCCCGGGCGGGAAGGCCGGGCTGGTCAGCGGCATCGCGAAGGCGTTGCGTTTCACGTCGGCGATGTTCATGGTGCACCTTGGGCGGTGGGGCTGTCGGAGGTGAGGTCGAACACGTGCACGCCGGCCTGGCTTCTTTCGTGGTTGATCCATCGCGGGTCATGCAGGGTGTGCGCCATGTCGGCCCGGCCGGCGTCCCAGTGTTCTTGCATCGACAGGCGCGAGAACTCGAAGTCCTTCGACTGGCTCTCGTAGTGCTTGCTGCGGTAGATGAGGTGAACCACGTCGACCGCGTTTTCGCAGCGCAGGCGGGCGAGGGCCTTCACGTCGGGGTCGTCGTGCAGCGAGGCCGGCAGCTTGGCGATGAGCCGCTTGGCAGCTTGGGCGATCACCTGCATGTCGAGCTGCACGTCGGTGTTCATGCGTGTGCGGCTGGAGAAGCGAATGTCTTTTTCGCGTTCGCTCACCTCGCTCAGGGTGGTCGGCAGCGTGCCGGTGGCGGCGAACAGGTCGACCTGGAAGACCACGCGGTGCCGCTTGCCCGGCTGGTCGAGCACGTGCTGCAGCGGCGTGTTGGAAACCAGGCCGCCGTCCCAGTAGTGCTCGCCGTCGATCTCGATGGGTGCGAAGCCCGGCGGCAGCGCGCCGCTGGCCATGATGTGGCGCGCGTCGATGGGCTGCTTGCTGGAGTCGAAGTAGGCGAAGTTGCCATTGCGCACATTGACGGCACCGACCGAGAGCCGCACCGAGCCGCTGTTGATGCGGTCGAAGTCGACCAGGCGCTCCAGCGTCTGCTGCAGCGGCGCGGTGTCGTAGTAGCTGATGGCTTCGAGCGTGCCGCGTGGCTGGAACGGAGCGGGCGGGAAGCGTGGCTTAAAGAAGCCCGGTACGCCGCACACCGCCACCTGCGAGGCGCTGAGTTCGTTGAGCGTTTCTCGCGCGCTGGCCGAGGCCGGCAGCGCCGGCATCTGCACCGCCGAGCTCACCTGTTCCCAGAACTCGCGCAACCTGGCCACGCGCATGTTCGGCGCATTGCCTGCGATCAGCGCTGCGTTGATCGCACCGATGGAGATGCCGGCCACCCAGGTGGGCTCGTGGTAGACCTTCGAGAGCGACTCGAACACGCCGGCCTGGTATGCGCCCAATGCACCGCCGCCTTGCAACACGAGGATGCAGTCGTCGTCGGCGTGGCTGGCCGGTCGGCGTGCCGACTGCGTGGCAGGGGCCGGTCTGGCTCTGGGTGGTGTCATGCGCTCATTCGGTGTTAGCAGGTGCAGGAGCGCAAAGCATAGCGCTGCGCTGCAGTGCAGCAATGTGTGGTGGCTTCGATGGTCGTGTCTTCTGCGCTTTCTGTGGTGACCAGGCGCGCTAAAAGTTCCAGCAACCTCTTCTGCTGAACCGTATGTGAACCGGCTCCTAGATTGCTGGCGCGGATCGATGGCGCAGGTACTGCCAGACCACCATTCCCATGGAGGCGACGACGAGGCAGAGACACAAAGCATTGGACGGTGAGAGGTTCCCTTGCACTGCGTCTCGGACCCACAAGGCTGGGTGAATGGGGAAGAAGCCGAGGATGACCAATGCCGGAATGTGAGCGTGTAGAGGCTGCAGGGTGAGCGACAGACTGGTTGCCAGAAGGCTCACCAGCAGGTACCAAAGCAATATCTTCAACGCCACCTTCATCTGCTGCCTCACGCCTGAAATGGGGCCGAGTCGAAAAGAGACTGGCTCGAACGAATTGTCAGGCCGCATTCATCAGCACGCGAATGCGAACAGACTGAGAAAAACGGCAAGTCCACCGACCCACACAGCCAGCATTGCAATTGCGCCCAAAAGCAGAGCGGGGAGCCGCTGCCAAAGCTTCCAGTTCCGCGAGCGTTTGATCACGAAATACATGAGAGCAATGCCTGTGACCAGCACCAGAAACAGCAAGCTCCAACCGATCATCATGAAGCCGTCGGATTTCTTCCCAAATTCTGGCGGGCATTGAGTGGTGGCGAACGCTGGCGCCACGACACTCATGGCGACAAGCCCGGTGACGAGCTTGGAAAAGGCTGTCGGCGTCAAGACTTCACACGGCCTGACGGGAGCGAGCGCAGCCCACTGGAAGGCGTCAACTCGATGGAAGGGGTGAACTGTTCGCGACGCAACCAACCCAGAACGCGGTCGTTGCCAACGTGCAAGCGCCCCTCTCTCTGCTCCAACGGGAACCGCTCGCGCGTGGACCCGAATGGGCCGGCGTTCTGCTGTACGACTTCAATAAAGTCTGGGCCGACTTCACTCACGATGGCCACATGCCCGTAGCGGTTCAGCACCCATGGTGCGAACACGATCAGATCTTCCGTTACCGGGCTGGAGCCCGCGCCATTCCGGTACTGAAAGAGCATGCGCTCCTTGTTCAGCTCGCCGTCGGCCAGCTTCGAGGAGAAGAACTCCTTGGCATGGCCCATTGAATTCGGCATCTTGTGTTTGAAGCGTTCATAGTAGTAGCGCTTGACGAACTCCACGCATTGGAACCGCAGCCCCAGGTTGTACCCGTCGCTCGTGGTTGCTCGCCCGGACGTGCTGTTGATGGCGCCGTTGTAGTACACGACCACCCCATTGAACTCGTCGAGCTTTTCGCCCGGGGAGTGCGTCGGGTTGATATTGAAGCGGGTCGCGACGAAGTAGCAGAGAACTGACAGCGTGATGAGTAATGCGGTGATCTTGGCAATGCGACTCATTGAATCCAACGTATGAGATGGAGCGGAAGCTCAGGTTTGCGCTGCATTTGAACGCATTCACCGAAGGAAGAAATACAGCACAAGCAGCCCGACCCCGACTGCGATGAGCCAGGAGAGCCGAAATCGCCTGGGCACCTCTCCCGGTGAGTACTTGGTCGAAGCCGGAGATGATGCTTCGACGGCTTCCATGGCCTCCTTGAGACCCATGCCGGTCTGCTGGCGCAGCAACCGAATGGCTTCGATCTTGTTGCCAGCTTGCATGGCCTCCACGACCTGGAAAGGAAGCGTGCCAGGCATCTGTGGATGCTGAACCGTCGGACTGCCGTGCTGCGCTTCAGCATCGATGCGGTCCTTCGCCTCCTTCAAGCCCAGGCCCGTTGCCTCGCGCAACAGTTTGATGGCCTCGATGGCGCGCCCAGCACGCAAGGCGGATTGAACTTGCGGCGGCAGTGGGTCTTTTGAAGTCGGCATAGCTCAGTCCTTGGGTTGCGAGTGCCAATCGCCGGATGACGGCAACGGCGAGCACGGCCACTGTGATCGATGTTGCCTCGCGCGGGAGGCGATCAACCCTCCAGCAGCCGCAGCTTCACGCTACGCCCCTTCACCTTGCCGGCCGAGAGCTTGCGCACCACCTGCTGTGCAATGCCGCGCTCCACCGCCACGTAGGTGGAGAACTCGTTGACGTTGATCTTGCCGATCTGCGTGCCGGCGAAGCCCAGGTCTTTGGTGAGCGCACCCAGCACGTCGCCGGCGCGGATCTTTTCCTTGCGCCCGCCGAGGATCTGCACCGTCTGCATCGGCGGCTTCAGCGGCTCGTTGCTGGTGCTCTTCAGCTCGGCGAGCGGCTGCCACTGGCTGGTGATGTTCATGGCCTTCTCGATGTTGCCCACGCGGCCCATCTCGTTCATGCTGGCCAGCGTGAAGGCCCAGCCTTCTTCGTCGGCGCGGCCGGTGCGGCCGATGCGGTGGGTGTGCGTGTCGGTGTCTGCCGCCACGTCGACGTTGATCACCGCTTCGAGCTGGGCGATGTCGAGCCCGCGCGCGGCGATGTCGGTGGCCACCAGCACGCTGCAGCTGCGGTTGGCAAACTGCACCATCACCTGGTCGCGGTCGCGCTGCTCCAGGTCGCCGTGCAGTTCGAGTGCGGCGAAGCCTTGTGCACGCAGCACCTGCACCAGGTCGCGACATTGCTGCTTGGTGTTGCAGAAGGCGAGTGTGCTGACCGGGCGGTAGTGGTTGAGCAGCAAGGACACGGCGTGCAAGCGCTCGTCGTCGCGCACCTCGTAGAAGCGCTGGCGGATCTTGGTCTCTGCATGTTGCTGCAGCAGCTTCACTTCCTTGGGCTGCTTCATGAAGGCCGCGCTCAGCTTGGCGATGCCTTCGGGGTAGGTGGCCGAGAACAACAGTGTCTGGCGTTGCTTGGGGCATTGCTTGACGACGGTGGCAATGTCGTCGAAGAAGCCCATGTCGAGCATGCGATCGGCCTCGTCGAGAACCAGCGTGTTGAGCGCATCGAGCTTCAGGTTGCCGCGCTCCAGCAGGTCCATGATGCGGCCCGGCGTGCCGACGACGATATGCGCACCATGCTCCAGACTTGCCAGCTGGTTGCGCACCACCGTGCCACCACACAGCGTGAGCACCTTCACATGGTCTTCGGCGCGCGCGAGGCGCCGCACCTCCAGCGTCACCTGCTCGGCCAGCTCGCGCGTGGGGCACAGCACCAGCGATTGCACGGCGAAGCGGCGCACGTTGAGGTTGGCCAGCAGCGCGAGGGCAAAGGCGGCCGTCTTGCCGCTGCCGGTCTTGGCCTGGGCGATGAGGTCATGCCCGGCCAGGGCGAGCGGCAGGCTGGCCGCCTGGATCGGCGTCATGCCGGTGTAGCCGAGCTGCGCCAGGTTGGCCAGCATGGCCGGGGGCAGGGGGAGGGTGCTGAAGGAAGGGGTGCTCATGCGTGATTATCGAGACTCGGGCTGCGGTTAGAGTCCGCAATGCCCTTGGCCGCCCCCTCATGCCCACGAATTTGACCTCGCACCCGCCCAAAAGCCTGCCCGACACCCTGAATCTGCCCAACCCGCGCCACGCCAAGCGGGTGCCGCCGCACATCGACAAGGAGCAGTTCGCCCGCATCCGCCAGGCGGCCTACGTGCTGCCGCAGGTGGTGAAGCCGGGCGACTACATCGCTGAACGCACGGCAGGCTTCGAAGAACACCTCGACAAGCTCGGGCTGATCCTGCTGCAGAAGGCCGTGGCCGGCGCCCGCCCCAGCCGCTGGATCGCGCCTGATCTGCTGGACAGCGCCGTGGCCCAGCTCGACGCCCTGGGCACCGGCCCGACCGTTCGGCCGCTGATGCTCGAGCGCGGCTCCGCGCTGGAGGCCCTGGGCGTGTCGCGCGACGCCGGCGTCTGGACGCGCCTGATCAGCCACACGCTGCAGCTCGCCGAAGCCGGCTGGCGCGTGCCGGTGCTGTTTCGCGTGCCGGTCGATGCCGAACCGGTGTGGGCCTTCTACCGCACCGGCGACAAGGCCGTGCTGTTGGCCGCGCTGGGCTCGCCGCCCGAGTACCCGCACGCGGCCGAGTTGGTTGCACACCTGGACGCGCTGGTCGCGCGCAGCCGTGCCCACAAGCCGCGGCACATCGAATCGCTGCTGCCACGCCTTCAATCGGAGTGCGCCACGCCGAAAACGGCTACCGACTTCGCCGAGCTGAAGGCCGCTTGCACCCGCGCGCAAGACCGCTGGGAACACCGCGTCACCGAAATCGAAACGCTTGAAGGCCTGAACAGCGAACTCGCGTTCCAGGGCTACCCCGACACCTTCGAAAAGGCGCGGCGACTGCAGCGCACCGTCACGCTCTACGTCGGCCCGCCCAACAGCGGCAAGACGCACGCGGCCTTCGAGCGGTTGGCGCAGGCGCACGACGGCGCCTACCTGGCACCGCTGCGCTTGCTCGCGCTCGAAGGGCGCGACCGCCTGGTCGGCCGTGGCGTGGCTTGTTCGCTGCTCACCGGTGAAGAGAACGTGCCGGCCGACCACGCACGCGTGGTGTCGAGCACCATCGAGATGGTCGCCACCAACAAGCCCATCGACGTGGCGGTGATCGACGAAGCGCAGATGATCTTCGACCCCTACCGCGGCTGGGCCTGGACGCAAGCGATCGTCGCGGTGCCGGCCAACGAGGTGATCATCATCTGTTCGGCCTACGCGGTGCCGGCGATCGAGAACCTGCTCGGCCTGTGTGGCGAGCGCTGCGAGGTGCGACATTTCGAACGCAAGCAGCACGTGCAATTGCTGGCCCACCCGGTGCCGATCGCGCAGTTGAAGCTGGGCGATGCGGTGGTCGCCTTTAGCCGCCGCGATGTGCTGATGCTGCGCGACCAGATCGCTGCCAACGGCCACCCGGTTTCGGTGATCTACGGTGCCTTGCCGCCCGAGGTGCGGCGGCGCGAGGCCGAGCGTTTCGCCACCGGCGAGTCGCATGTGCTGGTGGCCACCGACGCCATTGGCATGGGGCTGAACCTGCCGATCCAGCGTGTGCTGTTCAGCACCATGACCAAGTTCGATGGCCAGGCCGACCGCACGCTGAACGAATCCGAAGTCCACCAGATCGCCGGCCGGGCAGGGCGCTTCGGCATGCACGACGAAGGCTTCGTCGGCGTGCTGAAAGAGGCCGAGCCCTCGGCCGCGCGCGTGTTGAAGGAATTGCTGCCGAAGACGCCGCGTGCCCCGCGCGACTTCAAGGCGCCGGTGGCACCCAACGGCTGGCATGTGGACACGATCTCATCGCGCCTGCACAAGACGGCTTTGCGCGAGGTGCTGGGCGTGTTCATGGAGCAGCTGAAGCTCGACGACGCGCACTTTGCGGTGGCCGAGCTGGAGCAGATGCTTGAACTGGCCGAGCAGCTCGACAAGAGCGCGGCGCGGCTCACGCTGAAAGAGCGCTTCATCTACGCACAGGCGCCGGTCGACACGCGCACCGAGTCGCAGGTGCAGGAGTACCTCGACTGGAGCAGCAGCCATGCGCTCACCGGCAAGGCCGGCAAGCCGTGGTTCCTGGATGCGGTGGACAGCCACAGCCGGCTCGATCGGATGGAGCAGGCCTTGCGGTCTTGCACCTTGTGGCTGTGGCTGGACCTGCGCTTCCCCGGCGTCTATGGCCACGTGGACGAGGTCATTGCGCTGCGCAGCCTGCTCAACGACGGCATCGAGCGGCAGCTGAAGGGCAAGCGGCCGCTGGCGCAGGTCAGGACGGGGATGAGGCGGCGGCACTGAGCCGGCGCCTCATTCAGCGGGCGACAGCTGTCGCCCGCGAGTGCCGTTTACTTGGATGCCGACGAAGCAGGAGCCGCCGGTGCAGAGGCCGGCGCACCGACCACTTCGACCTTGGCCGCGGCCTTGAGGGTGTCCAGCTGTTTCTTCACGTTTTGCTGCATGAGCTGTTGGCTCAGCTGGGGCTTGACGGCCTCCATCGGGGGCGCTTCGACCGGCCGCGAGTCTTCGAGCAGGATGACGTGGTAGCCGAACTGGGTCTTCACCGGCTCTTCGGTGAACTTGCCCTTTTCGAGCTTGCTCAGCGCCGCGCTGAACTCCGGCACCATTCTTTTCGGATCGAACCAGCCCAGGTCACCACCGGTGGGCTTGGAGCCGGCATCCTTTGACTTCTCCTTGGCCAGCTTCTCGAAGGCCGCCGGCGTCTTCTTGAGCGTGGCGATGATGGCCTTGGCCTCGGCTTCCGTCTCCACCAGGATGTGCCGCGCCTTGTATTCGGTGCCGGCCGTCGTCGCCTTGATCCGCTCGTACTCGGCCTTCAGCATGTCGTCGGTGACCGGATTCTTCTTGACGTAGTCTTCGACGTAGGCATTGGCCAGCGCCGACAGCCTGATCGCTTCCATCTGGTCGACGAACTCAGGCGTCTTGTCCAGGCCTTGCTTGGCGGCTTCTTGCGCCACCACCGTCTGCAGCACCAGGCTGTCGACGATGGCTTGGCGAGATTCCGGCGAGGCCGGCCGGCCGGAAGCGTCGCGCTGCTTGGCGACCAGATCGATCGTCCCTTGCGTGATCGCCGCTCCGTTCACCGTGACTTCCGTCTTGCCCGTGGGGCCAGAGGCTGCCTTGTCTTTGCCCCCACCGCAGGCGCCGAGTACAAGCAAGGAAATGGCGCTGGCCAGAAGGACGCCGGATTTGACGGTTCGCATAGGTTGATCCTTGGATCGTGTTGAATAACCCCGGAGTATCGCAAGCTGCGATCTCCCTCACGGTCACGACCCGTAACCTGAATTCGGCGCGCACCAGCGGGTCAAACCGCTGGTGCAGCAACCGGGGCGAGATCACAACTGCGCCGGCCCCTTGCGATTGCGTGTGCCGAACTTCGGCAGCAACATGCCCACCTGCTGGCGATAGGCGCGGTAGCGCTCGCCGAATTGCGCGATGAGGTCGCGCTCTTCGAACCAGATGCCGACCAAGATGTAGCCGGTGCAGGCCGCGGCGAACAGCAAGTGGCCGGCCGTCATCTGCGGCGTGGCCCAGAAGGCGAGCACGAAGCCGAGGTAGATCGGGTGCCGAACGTAGCGGTAGAACAGCGGCGTATGGAACACGGGCGCCGGAATCGCCTGGCCGCGAAGGTTCGCCCAGGCCTGCCGCAGACCGAAGAGCTCGAAGTGATTGATCAGGAAGGTGCTGATCAGGAGCACGCCCCAGCCCAGCCAGAACACGGCATGCAGGGCGAAGCGGCCGGCAGGGTCGGTGACCGACCACAGCACCGGTTCGGCGATGGGCCGCCATTGCCACAGCAGCAGCGCGAGTGCAAGCGTTGCAGCCAGCACGTAGGTGCTGCGCTCCATGGCGTCGGGAATCACTTTTGTCCACCAGCGCTTGAAGCCACGCCGGGCCATGACGCTGTGCTGTACCGCAAAGACGCCCAGCAGCGCGAAATTGACGACCAGCGTTTCGATGAGCGGTGCGGCGGTACCGCTGTCGATGGTCTTGGGCAGCAGTGGCACGTTGCCGACAAAGC
>Ga0307515_10003463_pt1 | contig 33176 bp, 26 predicted proteins | sample 17_EM_MG_FD_194513 | JGI IMG/M metagenome (GOLD analysis project Ga0307515, IMG submission 194513) | Populus trichocarpa ectomycorrhiza microbial communities from riparian zone in the Pacific Northwest, United States - 17_EM | ecosystem: Host-associated > Plants > Roots > Unclassified | place... | reverse complement strand
AAGAACTCTTAGCTATTATTAAGGCTTTAGAGGAATAGCGTCCTAAGCTATAAGGGACTAAGGAGCCGTTTAAAATTATTACTAACTATAAAAACCTATAGACGTTTATAACTACTAAGTAGCTAAATTAACGCTAAGTCTAGTAGGTAGAGTTCCTTTTATAGTTTAACTTTATAATTATATATAGACCTAGCAGTAAAGCTATGCTCCCTAATGCCCTAAGCCGGCTACTAGGAATAAGGCCTAAGGACGCTAATAATAAACGCCTCCGCTACCGAGCCTAAGTCGTTATACCGCCCTAGAAAATTAACCCTATAATTTTAGAAGAATTGCTATATAAGTCCTATAACTCTAACAATATAGAGTTTATAGCCTCTCTAGACCCTAAAATAGCCGAAAAGTTACTAGATAAGTTAATTTAGTTAGAATACTAGGAGAACAAACTCGTAAGAGATATAATAGCGGCTCTACGTAATTAGAAAGCTCGCTATTAGCTAAAAAAGATTAGGAAATTACTCTGTTATAATAAGTTAAAATATAGTATTATTAACGGACAGATCTACTTCCGCCAACGTCTCTTTATCCCTAACACCCTAGACCTCCGCCTAGAAGTTATCCATCGCTCCTATAGTAGTGGCCCCGCTAGTTACCTAGCCGGGTTAAAACCCTTAACCTCTTAAACCAAATATACTAGTAGCTAGGAATCTCCTAATTTATAGCTACCTTTATTAAAGACTATGCCCTATACTTTCGCACTAAGACCCTTTATTCTGCCCCGCTTGGTTTTCTAAAGCTACTAGAACTACCTACTCGCCTATAGACTGATATTTTAATTAACTATATTATAACACTGCTAGTATGCTAATGCTATAGCAAGGTATATAAATATATCCTTACTATTATAGACCGCCTAACTAAAATATAATGCCTTATTCTAGTAATAGGACTCTTAATAAAGGAGCTAGTTAACGGCTTTATTAATAACATATATAAGCTCTATAGTGCACTAAGCATAATTATCTCCGATTATAGTATATAATTTATTAGCAACTTCTAGCAACGACTAAGTAAACGCCTTAAGATAACCTTAAGACTAAGCTTAGCCTAGCACCTAGAAACAAACGGCTAAACTAAAATTATTAACGCTGCCGTAAATAAGTACCTCTATGCTTTTATTAGCTTTATATAGGACAACTAAGTTAACTACCTGCCGCTCGCCGAGTTACTATAAATAACTAAGTTAACAAGAGCATAGGCATCTCCCTATTTTTTACAAACTATAGCTTTAACCCTCGCCTCGGAATTAAGCCTACTAGCCCCTACCTACTAATACTATTAGTATAAGCAAAGAAGGAGTTCTTCTATGTAGACTTTGTGGCCAACCGCTTTAAGCGGATATTAATATAGCTTAAGGCCCTAGCCTAAATCTATATAAAACTGTTTGAAGGCTCTTAGCGGTTTTTAATTAGTTGCTATAAAAAAACGAGTTACCTAATAAGGGACTGTGCTACCCCATTAAATTTAAAATCTATAACCCCTTATTATTACTGCTCTCTATCTTCTATATACTTACTGCCCTAGTTACTACTCCCTATCTACGCCCAAATGCCTTCTAATTATATATTTTGCTCTACCTGCAAGCAGTATTGCTCTTTTACTAACTTTATAACAAACCGTCTTAGAGCTTTATATAAGACCTGTAAACCTTATAAGGTTAATACTTTTTTCCTTTCTTTTTAACTGCCTTTCTAACTCTATATATATAGGAGAAAAGAAATGGGCGGTCCTAATAATCTTTAGCGGACCTTCAGTAGCCTACCACTACTTCCGCCGCTACTTCCGCCGCTACTTCTACTGCTGCTTTTGCTGCTACTTCTTCCTCTACTTCCCGCCTCCTTATACCGCCCGTATTAATCCAGCCGCGACCTACTATGGCCCGCCCTATTACGGACTAGTCAGATATTGGGCCTATAAGTATAGCCGCTATTACTACGGTCCGCCCTATTATGGACTAGTTAGATATTAGGCCTATAAATACGGTCTATAATTACTGCCAAGCTTTATACTAGATAGATAAACGGATTGGTTCTATACGGGCTAAATAGTTTTGCTTTAAGAGCTGCTATAAGCAAGGCGATATTATCCTACCTTTATTTAAACCCCTGCCGCAGTATTCATAGACCCTACTATAGTCCTAAAAACGCTTCGTCTATATATTTTAGGACTAGCTCCGTTTATATAACGTAGCTTTAGCTTTTACCTCTATTAATTACACCGTTACTAACCGTAGCGCTACTTTAGCCGGTATTAATTGTTTCTAGATTTATAGCAAACTATACTACCTTACTAGGCCTATAGAAGCTCCCTCTGGAGCTATACCTTAATATACTTAGCTTTACTTTTATAACCCCACCTACGCTACTAATATCCGTTTATAAACTAATCCGCAGCTTAATATAGAGGTTTTACGGCGTCTTACTAATATGCTATATAAGATTGGTAATCCTTTTATTACCTTATACTAAACCGCTATAAAATAGCTTTAGGCGCAGGCGTAAGCGTAAGCTACGTTTACTCTATTACGGATTATTCTAAACCTATAAATATAGCTAATTATTAAGGCAGGCGCTAATTAGCGCTATAAAAATCTACTTATAGCTACTAAGGTCGCTGTTGTTATTCCTAATAAGTATAAAAGCGCCGGCTTCCGTAATATTATTCTTACTAACCGTGGCCAGCCTGGGGAGCCCCTATGGTACTACCGTATTAACTTAAACCACGCCGCCTATATGCCGCTATACTACGTGCTACTCTTTCCTTACGGCGACCCTAGCTAGCACTAGGGTATGCAGCTCCGTAGCAAGTCCTATATTTACTAGTATAACCGCCTTCCCTAGCGAGCTTACTTTTAGTTCTACCTTTACATCCATAATAGCTCTAAATTAGTGCCGTTTACCTTCCGGCGCCTATTTTAGCAGTATATTATTAACGCCTAGGCCCTATATAACTAGAATAAGCTTAACTAGATCCATTCCCACTAGCCTAATATCTATACGGACCTATATAATAGCATCATAAATACTATCTCCTGCGGAGATTTTAACCCTAATTCTATCGGCCGCCGCGTTATTTTTCCTTTAAGTTACCTTAGCAGCGCCCGCTTTATTAGCCAGTGCTACTAAGATTCTATAGCTATAGTCCGCCATTACAGCCGTCTAAGCCTATTTATTACTTTTATAGCTAATCTACGGTGGGATAAAATTACCTATAAGCTTTTATCTTACTAAACCGCTATTAACCGCCCTAATTTAGTTGCCCGTGTCTTTTATATAAAGGTTATCCACCTTCTATACAATCTTAAAAAAAACTAGATTTTTAGTAGATTCCTTAGCTGCGTTTAGACTATTAAATATTAAAAACGGTGCCTACCGCATCTTTACCTTTTTCTCTTTTTATATCCAAAGGACTGTAATGCGTTAATAGATCCCGTAGTTATTAACCGTTATATATCTATAGAACTCCCGCGGCCTTAGGATAACCCTACTAGACGGCTTACTAATATTATACGGACTATAATGGTCTATAGGCCCTGCGGTACTAATAGCCTAAACGCCCCCTATATGGTCGCTGGTGCTCTAGGCCATCTGCTAACCTACTTAAAGCAATTTCCAAAGCCATTCCACCCTGTAACGGCTATATATAACAATAGTTACCCTTAGTATCACCGCCGTAATAATTTACGGTCGTGGCCTGTCCGTATACTAGGCGGCAATAGTGCCACTATAAACCTTAACAACTGCTAGGTTATACCATATAATCCCTATCTTAGCGCAAAGTATAGGGCCTATATTAACGTCAAGGTCTACGCCTCCGTATAGGCCATAAAGTATATCTATAAGTATATTTATAAGGGGACCGACTAAATAACTATACAGCTCTTAAACAATAACGACGAAATTAGTAGGTACCTTTATAGCAGATATATTGGCCCTATAGAGGCCATCTAGCGGCTATTTAAGTTTCTAGTTTATAAGGAATACCCCCCTATAATACAGCTTGCCGTGCACCTTCCCGGCCAGCAGCCTATTTATTTTTAGCCAGACGAGTCCGTAGAGGACCTATAGTAGCGCCTTAAAATAGCCTATTTAACTTTAACCGCTTAGTTTTAGTATAACTCCAAAAATACGGACGGTCGTGCTACGCTTTATTAGGACTTCCCTTATAGATATACCTTTATGGCAAAAATATGCTAGTAACAGCGCCGCGTCCGCCTAAAGGATACCGTTATTGGCCGTATATATTACTGCAGCCCCATTACTAGCAAACGGTATTATTTACGGCTGCTACTTACTATTGTTTCTGGCGCTACCTCTTTTAAGCACCTCTATACTATCGCTGGCACTATTTACCCAACCTTTTAAGCCGCTTACGTGGCTTTAGGGCTCCTTAACAACAACTAAAAGTAGGTTAACTACCTATAGGAAGCATCCGTATTTGCTACTAGCGCCTAGCTACGGTTTCTTTTTATAACTTCTTTAGTCTACAGCCCCGTAAGCAACCCTCCTGCCCTTTAGGCAAGATTTAAGCCATCTCTCTATAATAATCTCCTTTATATTTTAGAGCGTCAGCCTAATCTTCTAGGCAGTATTAACAATATATATCTAGATTACGGCCTATATCTTATCTAGCGGGTGCTTATAGACTATAGTAAAACTCTTATAGATTACTTTTTACCTTTACTATAACATCGCTGGGACCTTATAGATGGTAACCCGCTTATTACTATAGAGCTTAATTATAGCACTACCAAGAAAGGCCGCCTTTTTACGGAGCTGTGTTCCCAGCTAAATTTTAACTAGGCCGCCTACTTTACTATAGTTACTACCGCTATAGATACAGACCCGTAGACCGCCTATTTTTTCCTATAAGGCCCTACAGACACCGGTAAAACCTTTCTTTACCACTATATCTGCCACTACTACCGCTTCCGCGGCCGTATTATTCTCTACATTACCTCTTCCAGTATAGCTGCCCTTTTACTACCTGGCGGCCGAACTGCCTACTCCCATTTTCGCATTCCTATTGATCTACATAAGGAATCCGTATGCAGCGTACTTAAAGACTCCTAGCTAGCGCAGTTACTGCACTCTACTACCCTTATAATTTAGGACGAAGTGCCAATATAACACTATTACTACTTTAAGGCCGTGCACTATATGCTTACGGACGTCCGTTCTAATACCCAGGCTCCTTTTAGCGGCGTTCCCATTATTTTAGGTAGTAATTTTTCTTAGATTCTCCCTATTATAAAACAGGGGACCTATACTAATATTATTACGGCCTACTTACGGCAGTCCTTCTTATAGCCTTCCCTCCGTATTCTATCGCTACGCCAGAATATACGCGTTTTAGACGGCGAGCTAAATTAGCGCTTTGCTACCTAGGTCCATAGTCTTTCTTATAACTCTACTCTTACTAGCCGTATCCAGTTGCCTACTAGTATCGCCCAGTTTACCAGTTTACAGCCTTTTATTAACTTTATTTACCCTCCCGCTCTTTTATAGTAGGCGTATACTAATCTCTATACATTCTACGGCTGTACTATCTTAACTATCCATAATAACACCGTTGCTGCTATTAATGATACTATTCTCTACTCTCTTAATAGCCCTAAGTCCGTTTTCTATTTTATAGATACTATAGAATAGGACAATCTAAATACTAAAAATACTCCCCCCCTAGAGCTTTTATAGAGCTTTAACCCTATATACCTTCCTCCTATACGGCTCTACCTTAAGGTTAGCACTCTAATAATCCTTTTACGGAACCTATATCCTAAAGAGGGCCTCTATAACGGTACCCATATAGTTCTTACCTAGATAGGCCGCCGCTGTCTTAAAGCCCATATTCTTGGCGGCACTTTTGCTAACTAGCTACGGGTTATCCTATAGATTATACTATTTTCTACAGAAGGCGAGCTGCCATTTATTATTAATTAACAGCAGTTTCCTATCTATTTATCTTTTATAATAACCGTAAATAAGTTATAGGGTTAGTCTTTTAACTTTATAGGCGTTAATTTATGGATACTAGCTTTTATACACAGTTAGCTCTATATTGCACTATCTCGGGTTACTACTATAAATAGTATTTTGGTACTGCTTCCCCCAAATTAAATAAAAACGGACAATATTATATATCCAGAAGTTTTGCTTTCATAATAAGGTATATTATTTTATTAAATAACTACTTCTATAACTGCCCTATAGGGCCAGTAAAACCTCTATAAATACCCCGTAGGGTCTAGTAAACCCCCCCTTTTTCCTCCCTTTACCCCCCCCTCCCCTACTTCTTATCCTTATCCTCCTCCTACCCCTTAACTATATCCGCCAAATAGCGGAGTAGCCCCGTAACCTACTGGCGCTATATAGGGCGGGGACAGACGCGGGCAGGTAGGGCCTTCTCCTCTTTATCCTTATCGTTATTATTATTATTAGCAGCGGTAGCGGCGGCAGCGGGAGGGGCTAAGGCGCGGAAGGAAGCGCGGCCGTAGTAGACCGGTAGGGTAGCGGTAGGGGCTACGGTAGGGGCAGACACTATTATCTCTATTAGTTATACTTTTTACTATTTATATTACTAACTTATAGGCCCAGAAGGAGCAGCGCGCCCCTTTACTGCTATAATAGCAGTTGGCACAGCTACCGCGCAGCTAGCCCGCGACCAACATATACTCTATAAATAGGCCACCGCCCTACGCGTATAACGCATAAGCCTGCGGGGCTACCGTACCCCGGCTTTACGCCAGGGCTACCTCCGTATTTGGGGCCCTGGCCTTAAGGCGGATCCCCTAGTAGACCCTAAAAGCTCCACCTAGGCTAGGAACCTACTATAGAGACACGCCCTAGACGCGCGGCAGGGGACGTAGCGCCCACATTATAGCGGTATTGGCGGCGGCGGCTTCGGTAGCGGCGGCAAGCGCGGCAGGCGAGGGATTTTATAGTAAGAGGGCGGCGGGTAGCGGGAGGGCGGTAGGCTAATTAACGGCCATAAAGCTGGCCGGGGGGGGAGCAGCGGCAGTGGCGGCGGCGGCAGCGGCAGCGGCAGCGGCAGTAGTAGGAGCGGGGAGGGGCCTGGCAGCAGCAGCAGCCGCAATAGCTATTTATATATTAGTATCTTCTTAAATTCTTAAATTCTTTTATAGTACTAATATTTACTAGCACGCTTATCTACTGGGACCAAAGTCCCACACGTAGGCTGCCCGCCCTAAGATGGCGGCGGCACAGACAAAAAGCGGCGGCTGGGCACGGACATTGTGGCGGCGGCAGCGGTAGTAGTAATATGGTGGTGGTGGTAGTAGTAGTAGTAGCGGTGGCAGCAGCAGTAGGAGTAGAAGCAAGAGTAGGAGCGGGAGCGGCAGCAGCAGCGGTGGTGGTGGTAATGGTAGTAATAGTAGTGCTAGTACTGTTGCTTAAAGAAGAAAACAACAACAACAACAATATAAATAGCTATTGTTAATATATATTACGTGATTAATTATATAAATCTATACACAATTATTATATGAAGGCCACCTAAGTTAAAACAGCGAAAGGCTACCTAAGGTAAGCCGCGACACGCCCCTCGCGTAGCGAGGGGCAGATTAAGTTCCCTCCTAGTTTTATAGCAACGCTATAAAGATAATACTAATACCTATAGGGATAAGAGCGCGTTATTCTATAAAGGCGATATAGTTATAGTTAGCTTAGAAAATATAAAGATAAATAAACTTAAAAAGAAATGGGACGATAAATAGGACGGCCTATACCCTATACTTGTAGTATATTAAGGGGCAGTTATAGTAGACTTCCTAGACCATATTTAAGTAAATAAATCCTTTTATATATCTAAGGTCCGCCTCTAGGCTGCTAAAGAGATCCCTAGCTAAGCAAATATTAATACTATAGAGCGCCGTAATATATAAAAACGAGTAGTAGAGAGAAATAATAATAGTAATATAGAAGACAAATAGAAGTTTAAGAAAATCCTTAATGTATATAATAAAGACCCAAGGCCTAACTTATAAGATTAAATAGAAATATTATAAGGATACAACCTAGCAGCTAAAAGAAGACCTAAAGGGTTATAAATAGGCTGTATAGCGCTTCTATAAGTAATACCCTAAGAAGCTAAGACCTTTAAACTGGGTATAAAATAGGGAAAAGTTACGCTAAGGTCGTAGCCGACCACGTATTAAAATTTGTGGTGGTTAAGATGTTATAGAACTTTAACCAGCGGTTAAAGTTGTCTAATTAGCTAGATTCTTACCAAGAAACGCTATATAGATTAATTTGGGTGGTGGTATAGAGTTCTGCCGACCTTACTTACTAAACTAACTAATTAGGATTTTCCATGCCCGGTATAGAAAATCGCTATTAGCTTAGTTAAGGGCGGTAAGCGGAATTAATATCTTTATAGTAAAAAACAGGCAACCCTAAATACTGCCTATTTTAGAGTTATCTATTTAGTTTAGGGACTAAACTATTTAGGGGAGAGAAGTACTGTTACGGTACTAACCTAACGTATACTGTTTTATACTATCTTATACTATTTCCTACTATTAGCTAGCCTACCACTAGTACCTTAGCGGCTGGCCCTACTATTTATATATAATACCCCCTTTCCACCTTCTTCTCCTCTTTATACTATAACGTAGTTATTCAGTCTACTTTATTATAGCACTATAACATTCTCTTTTTTATAGTAAATCTTAAAATATAATTAGAGTTAATTTATTAGGCAACCACTCTACTAGTTATTATTACGTTATTAACTTCTTGTTTACCTATATACCTAGCCTATTAATAAGTTTACCGTAGTTCCTACTATAAGGCTTCGTTACACTTAGTACATTTCTTAGGCGCAGTATTATGTATTTAAAGGACTATAGTCCCTACCTAGATAGTTCTCTTCTTTGTAGTAAATCTTAGAATATAATTAGAGTTAATCTATTAGGCACTTACTCCATACGTTACGTTGATTGTTTGTTTACCTATATACTCAGCCCATTAACAAGCCCACCGTAGTATTTCCTACAAGGCTTCGTTACACAAATCGCCTCCATATTTATAATCTGTCAATTCGTGCGCCTTTTAGCGTTACCCGTTTTGTAATTGGTGGCGGCTACTACCGTGGCTTATTTAAAAATGTAATTAAGTCGATTGTTCGGCGAGGCTCTATATAAGGCTCCATATTTGACTTCGCATAATGCGTGATTAACGTTGATGAGCGATTTAAATGAGCCCCTCTCTGCCACCAGGCCTCTATCGCGACTCCCTACTTTGGTGTAGCAATGGAGCCTCCTCAGCTAACACCCTCTCTGCGATTGACGCTTTCTATACCTTTGCCCACCTCCTATAGAAGCCGTAGTAGAGTTACAGTGACGCCCGCGGCGCCCGCGACGCCCTAAAAATAAGCTTATTGCGATTACGAAGGTTATTATTGCATATGGCTTGCAAATGCGATAGCAGTATACTTTGGCGCGTATGTAAAAGCTCCATATTAAAATGGAATATAGAACAGGAGCTCGAAGCTACATATTGAAATGGTGCCAAGAACCTCATATACAATATAGCTTGCAAATTTGCCGCGCTTACCGATATGGAGGAGCTCCATATTCAAAAGTCGTCAGATTTACCGAACGACCACCTCATATTTATAGGCTCCATTTCGGTTACAATATGGAGGTGCAACCGAACGACCCTTAATTTTTAAAGCGGCAGTATAAGTCGCTAAGCTTAAATAGGCAAGCGGTAAGGCCCAACCGTCAAAAGCCCATAAGCTACGTTATTGGTAAACAAACCTTCGGACTGCCCCAGTTCCCCGCCGGGTATGCGAAGATGTTCGGCTCCCCTGCATCGATGCATGCCTGGCAGAAGCCCGAGAAAAAGCATGTCAGTCGCCGGGGAATGGTCACAAGATGCAGGATCTACCTAATATCTCGCCGTTAATGACGACGGGAGGCTGCAGTACTCCGGTCCACTGACATAAACCTTATTGAGCTCCCGAGAATTGCGTTGATTCTTGTCATCATATCCTCCCTCCCGTATCTACCCCACAGCCGTATCGAACCTCATCATGGCTCATGTCGGTGCTCTACCCCAGATCAATCGCCATATCACTACGCACGATGCCAATGGCAAAGCAATCTTCTCAAACGATATCCCAGAAATGAACCCAATGAAGCCAAATTCCGATGGTATTGCCTTCGCGCTGAGTTACACCACAAAAGGGTTCCCAGTGGACCTTACGAACGACACCGATATAAATGTCTATCGAGGATATCTAGAGGATGCTCCTGGATTAGTCGTCTCGGGTGGCACTGTATTGCGACATGTCGATATCCCGCCAAATACGAAATGTGCCATGCACAGGACTGTGAGCTTGGACTATGGCGCAGTGCTAGAGGGAGAGGTTGAACTGCTGCTGGACAGTGGAGAGAAGAAGTTGATGAAGAGGGGCGATGTGGCTATCCAGAGAGGGACAATGCATCAGTGGATCAATCCTAGCCAGACGGAATGGACGAGGATGCTCTTCGTGTTGCAGCCATGCAAGCCTCTTACGGTGGCTGGGGAGACGTTCGGAGAGGAGTTGGCCGGTATGGCAGGAGTTCGCGAGTCAGACTAAACGTTAGAGCAAGTTTCGCATCGCAGTCAACCTGTGATATATCCGCCATATGATTTGAGAGGGTTGACAGTTTGGTGTTGAGCTTTCTCTGCCTATATGACTCCTGGTACAGCCTCGGTTGCCAAGGCCAAACTAGCGCCCAATATATCATTGAACACTGCGATTGTGCAAAATTGCTTCGAGAAGTGAAGAGGTGCCGATTATTTTTCCGAAAACAAAGAATGCAAGGTCTTGAAGCCTTAAGGCCTTGGGTCGCATATGTAATTGCCTTATCCGGATACTGACCAGAGAACAATACTAGCCTCTTCGACCCTGCAACCAGTCAACTGATCCTATAATTCTATTATTCTCCAACCACTGCAGATGCCCTTTTCTACCCCTTTGAGAAACAAGCGTCGAAAAGTGCAATTCAAACCCAGCATGGCCTCTCAGCCGACTTCTACACAAACTCCATCCGCAAGGCTACAAGAAATTCTCACGTCAGAACGTATCCAAGAGCTTTCCGAATCAGAAGAGTTCGAGGATATGGACACAGAACCTGCAGAAGCCCTAACCCCACAGCTAGCAAAGTTCCACCTTGTCCAGTCGCCCTTAAGAGACGAGTTAGAGACTGAAACTTCAGATGCTCAGGATCAGACAGTGGAGGATATATTGCCCTTCTTAACAGAGAATCCATACGAATTTGATCTCAATTCTCATGGCATCCCTACATTGCAGCGCTCGAGACACATTTCGTTTCTACATCATGCCCTTGGATCGTACCCTGCGAGAATGGCTGCTATGGACGCTGCGCGACCTTGGATACTCTATTGGAGTCTTCAAGGCTTGACCTGCCTCGGGGAGGACGTCTCCAAATATCAGGAGCGGTAGGTGCAATATCTTTCGTTTTTTCATCATATCAAAGATCTCCTATTTTATTCTAACCTTGCAATCAAAATCCATCCCAACCGGAATTCATCTGGCAATGTCCAATTGACTGCGTCTTGTTTTGAAATACCATGGCTGAATGCAACTTTGACAAATGACGCTGTACAAGCAAAATTTTCAACTTAGCTCTGATATATAAGAGCAGTGTCACATATACCCTCTCACCCTGCCAAAACCCTACCGGCGGGTTCGGTGGTGGACACGGCCAGCTCTCCCATCTGGCGGTATCTTACGCAGCGGTCCTCAGTCTCGTCATGGTTGGAGGTAAAGAGGCATATGAGATGATCGATCGAAAGGCAATGTACGTTATCGCATGCATCATACATCACTCTAGTCTAAGAGTCATCCAAGGTGGCACTGGTTAGGGAATGTGAAGCAGCGGGACGGCGGCTTCACCATGGCGTCCGGAGGCGAAGAAGACATCCGGTAAATTGGCACCCTCTCTACTACCGTCACAAATGCTGACTAAATAGCGGCGCCTTCTGTGCCATGGTCATCATCGCTTTGCTCAACCTCCCCCTCGAGCTCCCGCCCGAGTCACCCGCTCGAATCAAGGGCGACGAAACATTCCTCACCAATCTGCCTGAATGGGTGGCGCGATGTCAGCAACCCCTCATCTACCCAAAGCCCAATGCTGACAGAACACAGGCCAAACATACGAAGGCGGCATGTCCGACTCTCCCGGGGACGAAGCGCATGGTGCCTACGCCTTCTGCGCACTGGGCTGCCTATGCATCGTCGGTGCGCCCTATGACACTATGACCAAGTCCTTCCCCCTCCCCTGTACTTAGTCTGAACCACTTTCACCAACAAAGGCCGCAGATATCTCGACATCCCCGCCCTCCTCGCCTGGCTCACCGCGCGCCAGACGAGCCCCGAAGGCGGCTTCACCGGCCGCACTAACAAGCTTGTCGATGGCTGCTACAGCCATTGGGTCGGTGGGTGCTGGGCGCTTCTCGAAGCGGCACTCCTAGGTTCTAGGAAGACGGCTAGCCTACCGAAGGAACGGCTTTGGGACCGCGAGGCGCTGGCTAGGTATATTCTGTGCTGCTGCCAGGGGCCGAATGGCGGGCTGAGAGATAAGCCTGGGAAGTGCGTTGCATTCTTTTGGAGACTAGTTAAGGATAACACTGATGTTGGTGCTTTGCAGACACCCGGACGCGTATCACACGTGCTATAACCTTGCAGGACTGAGCGCGGTGCAGCATCGCTATGTGTATGATTCGGAGAAGGAGTCAGAGTTCGAGGCGTCGCCATTGAGTGCGGCATTTAAGTGGGCTGTTGCGGAGGATATGGAGGAGAAGAATCAAGTTTGGGATGAGGCGGATAAGGTTGAATTGATTCATCCGGTCTTTGTGGTGCCATTGGGGAAAGCAGAGGCGATTAGACGGCATTTTGAGGAAAAGGTTGGGTTTTGAGCGATGTTGGTAGGTGAAGTGGAGTGGACTTGGGCGAGGCAGTTTCGGTGGGTTGTGTAAGGGATTGTCATGCAGATTCTAACCCTCAGTGAAGGAATACGGGAGACGTCACATAAATCAGAAAAGGGAGGGTGGGTAACTCGAATAGAGCAGTTGCGCCTTCCTGGGTGGGAATCAGCCCAAACCCAGTATCTGAATATGTCCGCACGCCTGTTTCGACTTCATCTCACGCCATCACACGTCACTTGAACTCACTTCGGACCACAACGCTTCTTCGATGTCATTAAATTCAATTGGATTCCACATCAACATCTATGTTCCTGCACGACCTAGCATCTACGCATCCCCATCCATATATACCGTCATGACACCCCCAGGCATGGCGACCTTACCCTTAAGCTCAGCCTTAAGCTCTTTGTGCGCATCGCAGTCTTCGTCGTAGTACTTCATATCTTCAAGCGAGGAGAAAACGGTGCGGCCGCAGACAGTGAAGCCGTTGTTGCGCGGGTCGTCGTAGGTCTTGAAGGCGCGGACACCGAGGATGTAGGGTTTGCCGTCCTGGAGGATGTTAATTAAGTGAGACCAACCGGGTGGCGGAGCTAGAGGGCAGACAATCGTAGGAGCGATCGAGGGAGCAATCAGCTATGGAGGAATTGTGAGTGGAATTAATTACCTTGACTGCAGTCCCCTGGAGTGTGGAATATTTGGCGAGGGCTGCTTCAATGTCGGATTCCGAGGGTATTTTGAATAGGGTTATACGGATAATTTGCTTAGACATTGTGGGAAGACGTTTGTAGCTAATAAAATGGGATGAAAGTTTTGTGGTTTCTCTAGAATTCAGAATGATGAGAGAATTGGCTGTGAGAGCTCAAGGTTGATGGTAGCTATGGGATGGAGGTCTTCTAAGCTTTTCAGGGCTCAAGAGAAGCTTTTTATAGTTTCTGCTAACTGTTTCGGGCTTTACAGATGCTATAGAGCTCCCCGGTATATATCGGAGCTGGTGTTGAAGTTGTATTCGGATACCGAGCAGCTGCCGACGATGGTTTTACGGACCGCGTGAGGGGACATACCCACCATCTTAGAACTCCTATTAGTAATCCCCCTCTCAATAACTAGCATGACTAGCACGGCTGGCAGACTGGATCTCCAGATGACTCGATCACTGGATCGCGTCGCTGCTTCATCGTCGGGCCCGTAGAGTCGTGCAAAGAGGCCCCACACGCAGCAATCGGCATTGTGGAGGGACGGTCCATGGAGTGTCTCACAAGGCTGATCTCATAATTGGAGAGAGGGCACGAAATGAACCGGTGGGTCTGAAAGATGGCGGAAGTAAGTCGGTTAGGTCGAGAGACGTTGTTTTCACGACATGAAGACGTGCCGTACGCACAACATCAAAAATACATGTGGTGACGGCGTTGACTATGGTGGTGGACTTGTGCATAGGGCAGAGCTGCCCATCTTCCTTCGAGCAGGCCAAAGTAACTCCTCCCCAGCGCGCCCTCACCGCCTTTCTTCTCGATTGCGCAGGCTTCCTGGATACTTGTATGCGTAACACAAGAAACCCCGGCACGACATCTCGAACCTCTTTAATTCTATCCGTTTCTAGGGCAGGCATCCTTCTCGGAACTCCCCTCCATCCCAACGTGCTCAACCATTTCTACCCCGCCTCCGCCTGACAGTCCTTGCGTTATCCAAGCCTTGGTCCCGGCGCCAAAGGTACCTTGATCCTGTACGTACCTCCACTTCCCTTGCTCTACTGCGAATTCGCTGGCATCCACTCTCACTACTTCGAGCTCCGCGCATATCGCGTTGGTTCTAATTTGTGTCTAAGATTTCCTAAGAAGTCTAATGGTTTAAATTGTGTGCTTCACGTTCCCGCAGGGGCTTGTCACTCGTTAAATCAAGCGATGCGATTGCCTGCCTGGTCGATGCAGCGAAGCCCAGCCCACACACCCCCCTTTAAAATGCCAATATGGCGAGATTACCTGCGGAATGCGGCAGGTCAGTTCGGATAATATGTGGAAGCGTTCGGCACATTGCTTTCTTAGGATCGACTCTGCATCCCCCAAGTCGCCCTCGCCAGGAACGCCGTCACCCCCTGTTCGCCCCCTAGCTCGGTGCAGCAGCAGTAGCGACTGATTTCGAGATTGAGGAGCACTCTTTTCGAAAACTCTCCGCAGCTTTCCCTGACCTCTCAAACGGCGACTCATGCTCGCAAGCAGCCCGTACAGCTAGCAGCCGTTGGTCGTGCCCCGTTTGGGTCTATGGCGCAGATAGTTCCACTCGAAAGTATCAAGCGTCTGCCAGCTCACCACGCATGCATGAGCACGGTCGTCCGGGGTGTGTGCAACAACATCTGTGGTAACACCAACCCCGTTGCCCTCTCTTAAACGCTCAATCAATTTTTAACTCCTGACCCTGGAGCCAGGAGGCAGCCTGCCATTCTTGATGTGACGCTTAGACACTTTTTCAAGCCACCATGTTCTGCACCCAAAATCAGTCACGATAGCGTGTCAACCTCCCCTCCAGTAATCCCTCCCCCCAAGCGCGATGGCCGCGCTTTGAATTGGCACGGAACAGGCAAGCTCGATCTCCTAGGCCCAATTTTCATCCCGGGTCAGCTTTTTCAGGCGCTGCTGCCCCGTCTTCTACGTGCCTTCCTCTCGACCAAGCATCGCGTCGTCGAAGGGGGCCAAGCCGTCGTGTAGTCACTCGGGGTCACGGAGCAGCTTGCAGCATCTGACGTTGCGGTGCTTTGTCGTCCCCTTCGAATTACTGCACTGCATTAGCGGCCGCCAAAGGAGCTCTCAATTACGGAGCTTGTTCAAATCATAGCTCAATTCATGTGCTGCGCTGCGGAGTTTTGGTACTTTGTCAACGTTGCCATATCAGGCTGCTCGCGATGCCGATCTAAAGGTCAAGAGAATGCTTGACGTACGGAGCACAGAGCATTTTTTTTCCCGATCACCAGCCGTCAGTACGCTACTGGTGCAGCTGAGTGGCGAAATGAAGTGATGTCCCCTCTGGCGAGAACCGGTGAACCTATGCCTTACGGAGCTTGAAGTTATCAAGTAGCTAACATTCTGGAACCCTGTCTTTACTGGCGAAAACTTACGCCAACACATCAATATGGGTCTTTCGCACAGAGCCGCAACAAAAGCCCGCAGATTATTCATTTGAGACGTCCAATGCTCTCGGACCCCAAGACAGCCGGACTCAAGTCGGATGCATATCCAGACATGCCCTGCTGCACCCGCTGCTGCAATAAATTACACTCTGTCCCGCTGTTGGAGGCATATGTCCCCCCCATCCCATTTCACTTTCTGCAGGCCACTCACTCTCCCTTGCTGTTAACTTTTCGATAGCAATTGCCAACCACCTAGACAGCTGTCACTCCTCACATTGGTAGTTGTCAAGCCTCCGAACGCATCTACCGTCGTACGACAGGAGCCACGATTCGGCTTTGGGCCTGATATCGTCCCCCCTCGAAACTGCGTGGCAGTAAGGCTGGAGTCCTTCAGGGTTCTACACTCGAGATCCGCCAGTCCCACGTCAAGCCATTCACTCACATCCAATTACCTCCCCCGACATCCCTCGACATCATGTATTACATTATGTACCTGACAGGTAAGAGTCGCTCTGTTCTTTTTCGAAGGTGTTGTCTGGGTACCACGATCATGGAAACCCAACGGAAAATCAAACAAACAAATAAGCGGATGCACATACTATTGGTTTTGGGAGTGTGCCTGAAGCCTTGATGCCACCATAACGTGCCGTTCCTGGCCAAGGGAAATGGCTCCTCAGCGAAATGTGACGCTCTTTCGTGGGAGCTGCTTGAATTTCGACGATCTTTCTATGCAAGCCTCTTACTATCCCTCCACTAACAATTTCATCTTCGCAGGGTTATGCAACCGCCGCCACTGGCCCGACCCGCTTTACGAATGCTATCGAACGCGGCAGGGCTACACCTGCACCGTTCGGGTCAATAACAGGGAGTATTCTACGGATGTGGAATACGAGACGGATGAGTTGGCTCGCAACGCAGCAGCCACCCGCGCCTACATGATCTGTAGAAACTTCTCCGTCAACGATGGAATGTATCCTGGCCAAAGACAAGGCCAAGGAGGCGTCATCCAGGGGCTACCGGTAGCCATTGGCACCGGCCGACGCAACACATACTCCCAGGACTACGACAGTGGGAGTAGTACATATGCGGAAGCTGGAAGCGGGGGAAGCAGCCCCAGAAGTAGTGACTGCGGGCTCGACTCTGAAAGCAGACGATCCAGTAAGTCATCCACGACTGGATTCTGCTACTGTGGTCGAGGGGCCATCCGAGCATACGAGAGGTGCAACTCTTGCCTGCAAGAGGGTGCGTTGAACTAGTTCTGGCTAGTGTGATGAAGCATGAAGCATGAAGTATGAGGCACGAGCCATGGGCATGGGGCATGGGGCATAGGGCATGGGGGATGGGGTATGGGGGCATAGGAACACGACCAAAATTCACCATCATCGGCTAAAGACTTGAAGAGCTCAAGCTCAGCGAATACCAACGAATGTAATGGACGACCTGACGAATCATGATCTGACGAACAACATACTGCGGAACGATTTACGATTTTCTCTCTCCTCAACGTTCTTCCTATTTCGAGCGATTTCCATTCTCACACTTTTAGGCGCAGGGCTTATTTCAGATTTTCCTCCAAATTCATAATTCATTGTCTCTCGTTAAGAAATTTTTGGCGGTAAGCATAGCGTCTGGCATTGAAGCGTTCCGCAGAACTATGGTGGCTATTTTCCTGCTTTTCCCATTATGCTAAGCATTATATCCCCTCGTTTGTACCAGGAAAGGTTCCAAAACGGCCGCAATTCTACATAATGTTGATGAGGAGCAATGGCAGTTCATTAATCTTGCAGAAATGCAGATCGAGCTCTCTTTTTCGGTTAGATATTACATTTCTCTTCGTTTCTAGGGATGTGGGTCAGGTCAAGGAAATAAACAGTTCTTTCTCCTGATATTCTTGCTGTTCTGTCCAACCAATCATAGTCAAGGTGCATCCTACGGCTACCAACATATTCTCCACCCCGGTCTCAAAGAAAATCCCCGGTCAGTCCTACCCGTCCAATCGTTTACTCCGCGCGAGGCCTCCCATTCGACGATCTTGTCTGGAATCCATTCGTTCACAGTTAGGCGTGTTTTTCTCGGCAATGACTCTTTGCATGAATGAGATTGGTGCTATGTTTGGGCGGTACGGTGAAGATCAAGCCTATTCCCGGCCAACATTGGTTTGAACGACCATGGTCCACAGAACTTTATTTCAACACCCAACCTTCACCTAACCTTCACCTTCAATCATCTCATCACCTCCTTTGAGGACATGGCTTGACTCTTCTTTGACTCTTCTTTGACTCTCTACCTCCATATGCCCCGATTATCACACAAACGTCAGCGTCGAGTTCCCCAGAGGTTAAGTTAGGGGCTGACAGTCTCCTCAAACGCTGATGCTAATTCGTCTGATACGGCATCAGGGCTTTCTCGCCACCTCAATATTGGACTGTTATGATTGGTTCCGTCAATCCAGCGAAGATACTCGCGATAACACTCTAGATTCAAGACTCGTAAGTTACCTCCACTGAACATCCACAATGAACCCCTCCACCAAGTCATACTTCAATAGAACCATAGCCGTCACTGGCCTTTTCACATCAGAATTTGTTGAAAACTCTAATCGAACATATTTTTCGAGCGGTATGCGCTCTAACTGTCCACCTGTAAAGCTCTCACTATCTGTCGAACGGACTCGTGTGTTGATTGATCTATGAAAGAAAATGAGGCTATATATACATAAGGAAGTAGACTAAGTCGGTGACCGAGTCGGTGACCGAGTCAATAGTAAGACGGTGACAAGTACCTCCGATTCAGGTCGACACTATCCCTTTCTTACTTCTCCTGTAAAATTTCTCTGGATTTTGCCACGGTGCCCCAGCTACTGAGTATTGCAACTTAAACCTCACTCCATCATTAAATATGGACGTACACGATGCTGGCCAGGACCAAATGCACAACATGAACAAAATAACAGAGCACCAGGCGTTGAAGTCGAGGCAAAGCACTCGAAAACCCTCCAGAATCGAAGCGCCCAAGGACCTCTGGGTTTTCCAAACCGCCCTGGCTTCCAAGATGGACCAGGCTCAAAATATCCTAACCATTATCCTCTTACAGAATTCCCTGACCATCTGAGCCCGCCAAACCAGCAATCCCTAGACCTCGTGGGCCACCGGGACCTCCGAACCCTGGCCAGTCGCTGGACCTCTTCCTGGCCCACCCCTCACCACCCCCAGGTCCACCAGCCGCTCCAGACCGACCCCCATTTTCTGAAGATGACCACAAACCGCTCCTTCATAACATCCACATCATCACGCACGAATGCATGGAAGGATACGAAGGAGTCACATCACCGCTGTCCACAATGGGTATCAAGTCGATCCAACTGACCACGTGAAGCTCGAAAACCTCCCCCAACTCTGGACGGAAGACGCCAGCGAACACATGAACGAGCATGGGGGGTGAGCACAGCCCAGAGCATGAAACCTGCGCACCTGTCCCAGGCATGGTCGTCCGTATGGATGCTGCACGACAGCTCAAGGGACTCGATGCATGGCCCTCCGCACGAGCCTCCGCATAGTCCCGAGCATGGTCCGCCGCTAGGGTCCTGCGGTGGGTCGAAGGAAAAAGGGGGGTTGCGGAGGACATTATCGTTCCAGCGGCCCGCCCGAGGGAGCGGTAGATACAGTGGGCCGGTACGGCGGCGGAGCGGGCGACGGCGACGATGGTGCGTGGCGCGGCACTGACGAGCGGTGGCGGGTGGGTCTGGGACGGACCTGGAAACGGCGTTGGAGGGGATGCGGGTGCGCGTGTGGCGCAGTTGGGCTCTTCGTTTGCGTTCGCGTTCTTGGTTGATTTTGCGATCCGGATGGTTGTCGTGACTTTCGGGCTTGCTGGTGCTAGGTGTGGGCGAAGAGGGAGCGGGCGAGGGAACGGGCGAGGGAACGGGCGAGGGAGCGGGCGGGGCTGGAAGGGGATGTGAAGCGGTAGGTAGGTAGGTCGTGAGGCTGGGGAGGGAGCTGGTTTGGCTGGAGGGCAGCGTTTGCTTCTGGCGTGCTGATCGATTGACTTTTACGAGCACATGGTTGAATAAGGACTGTGCGTTATCTATATTAAAAGTTAGGCTGAATGTAAGTAGTGCAAAAGTAGTAGAAATCAGGAAACATGGCCCTTACCACGATCCCGTGAAAGATAGGGGGGTCCTCATCAGCAGCAGCCCAGACAAGTCAAACACCGGGAATCAACAAAGGCAAAGAATACGCTAAGGACGAAATTACGTGAAACTTTGGATAAAATCAACAAAGTGTGTACCACTCTACGGACTCCTCATTCGCGATGCACGGTCTACCAAACACGCAATATACCCTCTTTCCCCGCTAGATGCAAAAGCCCGCTAACCTAGAAAAAACCCCCAAAAAAAGGAGGTAGCCCCAACTTTCGAATAATTAAGCCCATATGCAATACCCACCACACGTAGGTAAAGCCCAGACCCTAACCAAGAGAACTAGGAAAACTAACCAATCAAACCAGAGATATATCTACTGCAAAAACCTAGCGTAGTCCTAGCCTGTTTCGTGACTTATTTTCCCCTTTTCTTTATTTCTTGCTGTGACGCCGGTGGGAAAAGAGTAGAGATTCATGACACCAAAGAAAGAAAAAGAACTCGAAATTATGCTAGGGGGATGAGGCCGATGAAGGGGAATGGGATTATTTACAATAAGGTGCAAAAACGATTAAAGGGCTATAGGTGGATAGGGTTTGCCGGACCAGCGCGCGCAGGAAGGGAGTCGAATGCCGTGGATGATTAGGTGGAGGAAGTAAAGTTTTCACATGATGATGGAAGGAGCTGTTTTTTTATGAATTAGTATCTGAACATGTGAGGTATACAAGTGAGAACTTACAGTCCACGTTCGCCTTGATGGACTTGTGTGGCAGAACGAAGCCACCATTAACGTATATTTCATCACCAATGGAGACATCATCTCCCAAAACGGTGACGTTCTCCAATCGGGCCCACTTGCCCACGGAGCTGTTCCAGCCGACAATGGTCGACTTAATCCAGGCATGGTCTTTTACTTTGCTGTTCTCGAGGAGAACACATCGCTGCAACCTCACACCGTTGCCAACCACGACGCCAGGCCCAATTGTAACATTGGGACCGATACGGCAGTTCTTACCAATCTTGGCAGTGGAATCAATAAGCACGTTGCCGCCGTGCACGAAAGATTCCGATGCTGGCGTAAGCAACTTGGAACCCTTCTTGCTCAGGGATGAGAGGTAAAGGCATGTCCCGGAAAGGAAATCCTTTGGCTGCCCAACGTCCATCCAGAAGCCCTCTAAATCAAATGAGTGTAGTTGCCCATCCTTACAGATGGCGGGGAAAGTCTCCTGCTCAATGGAGGTGGGTCGGAGCTCGATGCGGTTCAATACACTGGGATTCAGGATGTAAATACCAGCATTGATACGGTTGCCTACGAATTCGACGGGCTTCTCGACGAAGCGGTCAATTCTTGAGGGGTGGCTAGGCTTGTGAACAATAACACCGTATTTTGAGGGCTCCTCGACCTTGGTGACGATGATCGTGCCCTCCTCACCATGCGACCTATGGAATTCGGCTAGCTTCTTAAAGGGGTACTCGCAGATGACATCAGAGTTAAGGACGAAGAAGGGAGAGTCGTCTTTGCCGAGGATACCTTCTGCAAGCTTGAGGGGGCCTGCAGTGCCAAGGGGTTCGGTCTCGACGGAGAATTCGATCTTGACATTGTACATCTCTTCATACTGCACAGCACCGACTATTAGTATATCCCCACACACGCCAATGTCCGGTATCAACTAACTTTCTTCAAGGCCTTTGTCATGATCTCGGGCCTGTAATTTACAGCAAGCACAATGTCGGTGACCCCTGCGGCAGCCAAGCTTTCGACCTGATGCTGGATCATAGGCTTGTTCGCGAACTCGACCAGCGGTTTCGGCAGCGTAAGGGTCTGAGAAGGCGGTCAGTCGGCCATATCGTTGAGCTTTGCATTCCCGGTACTCGAGGGTGTTCAGAGACATAGGAGTGCAACGGTGGAGAGGCATACGAGAGGCCGTAGACGGGTTCCAAACCCCCCGACGAGAATGAGAGCTATACAGAGATCATGTTTTAGCGAGAATCCCTAAACCGGTGTTACAACGAGCACGAACCTTTCATGTTGCGAAGCCGAAGTGATGTTTCTGCTTGGGTCCGGGATATGTTCTAGGGCAGCGATTGAGCCTTAGAACAAAGGTAAACAAGTGCTTCCAAGAAACCGAAGGACGGAGCAGAGAGTCGGGGTATATAGGGTACGAGGCTGGTATTGCTGGTGAATGGTGATGTTGTTGAGTCGAGGACAGCTGGCTTCGCAATTTAGCTTTAGAGTTGCTTCACCTTTGTCACTAGCGATGCTGAGTGGCACCTTACTCGAGCGAGCCTCCCGTGGCTCCCTATCCACTGCAAGGGCGTCCCTTTGCCGAGATTTGCTGGGACCCCCTTTAAGCTTCCACATCCAGCTACCCGCCCAGTAACGCTCCCGCAACGTCGTATTCCACACCGGGTGTGCCGAATTCATTGGCCGGCACCTATCACGCGGCCATAATTTTTCTCTCGCCTGGTATAAAGACAGCCCTCACTGGGCTCTGTGCTCAAGTCATGTCACCGCCTCGCGCCAGACTCCTCCCTTAGCTTTCAGCACCTTGCCCACGCGGGATGATGATATGGTGAGGCGAAATTGCGGAGGGAAGGGGAACAGATTTCGCTCGTCACACCGTCAATCACCGCCATCGTCCATATGGAGAACCATCAGTTGACCACCGAGTGGCTCAGCTCGCTGGGCTGATGAAATCCCAAGAGCCCCCGCGAATCGCCGCGACGACTGACCAGAAGCCACTGCACATGATCTCCCCCAAGGAATCCAGGCCAAACATTCACGTTTCAGGATCAAATACAATTGTAAAAATAATTACGCAGCCCCCAAACTATTTCTCAACTAAACGTGATACCCGATGCCCCAAGGCTCTGGCACAAACCAAATTAAAATCATGCTGATAGGCGCAAAGATCAATTCTTAACTACATCAACGGTTCACCATATCCACAAACCCATACCACCTCAATGGTATCAGTAAGGTAATACAAACATTCCCCTTCCTTGATTCGATAACAAACTACTCCGGCGCATCTCACGATCCCTCACCTTTCCTCACCTTCCATCCCGTCCTCTTCACCACCAAACCTAAACTCCACACCCAATTACCCCTCTCATACCTCCACAAGCCCAACCCCACGCATCGCGCCTCATTCCTCCACATCCGCCTTATTCATAACCGTCCAATGCGGCCTCCAACCCCCCCTCCCTTGGACCCTGCTCACTCAGCCAATCCAGCCATCCACCCCTCAGCGCGTCCCGGATTTGCCGCACCTCCTGAGCATCCTGCCCGACGCCTGAGAGGGCGAGCAGGATCTGTGCGAGGCGCGAGCGCGGCAGCGCGTGAAAGAGGGTCTGTGCTTCTGTGCGGTTGAGGTGGGGCGGGGGGATGGCGGGAGCAGAGAGCAGAGAGCATTGAAGAGGGTCGAGGTAGGTTGCGGTTGCGGTGGTGTTAGGCTTGTCGCTGCTATGGCTCGTTGCTGGGGCTTGGACTGGTTGCCTGCTGCTGCTGCTGCTGCTGCTGCTGCTGCCACGGAGGAAAGATGTCGATCGGACATTCTTTGACGCTTGATTTCGACGTCAACTGACTGTATACAGGGTGTAGTAGGATTCGTTCCATAGCATCACAGGGCCGAATTGCGGTGAGGGCTTGTTGCAGTGTCTCGTCAAAATCTACAAAGTCTATACGTCATCTCGCGAAATCCGTCCGCGTTGTGCTATCACGTTTCCCCTAGATATTCACCGCATATACAATATATGCTTCTGATATTTCTATAAATCCGTTGGCCTCTCTGATTCTGAATCTCTCTACGATTGCGAATGCTTGGGTGGACTCGAAACTCGTTAATTCGATGACCTATCCGATACTTTGTATTTCGGAGATCCATGTATGTTCTCTCCATGCACTCGCAGTGGCATCTGGACGTTGCGGGTTCAGCCGAATTCCGGGAGATTTGCGAAATGACTGCTTGGGAGCAAGCCCGGTACTATTAAGCAGATACCTTTCAATTGATTAAGCTTAGTCCTCGGGTCGAACGTCCTACTTCCTATCTTCAATCTATTCTTCTATTACCATATTCTCACGTTCAGCCCAGCCCATCGGAAACCAGAAGAGCCTCATATACTGGCATGCGCCTCATATAAAACACATGCTTGGACCCTTCTTGATTGACGGGTTTCATACGCCCAGTCATCTTTCTTCACATACTACCTAGCGAAATAAATGGAAGCATTGTCGGAGCAACCGCTCTTCAAAGCCAGAGGAACCTCCGCGGTCTACCGTGGGTATTCTCTCGCCGGCCTCCTTAGCTCACACGGAGTTCTAATCTTTCACGGTCGAAAAGCCCTTCATGCAGGTTCGTGGAATCGATGGACTCACGGCAAGCCGTACGGACATATCACTCCAACCTATGTCTTCCCGATACCAAGGCGTACACATCTCAGTTTATATAGAGAAGACCGTCATTTAGGCGGGGTCCATATACCAGATGCCTAAAAACCCCGACCACTGGTGATGTTCCTATAGCTGGTCCATACGTGGATCTAGAGCCGTCAACAAGAATTTCGGGTGAAGAGATTTAGGCACGGTCAAGGCAATAGCATGAATGGTCAGGGGGGTTCCACTCGCAAACCCCTTCGTCCACAACCTTCAGGGAAGGCGACTCCTCAGGTCTGGTGGAGCAGTTCATCTTCCCACGAAGTTAGCTGAAGCAGGCGTCTTCATTCCCCATTCTGTCTCTCCTAATAGGTTAGCCGATTTTGTTAGGCAATTGGGGGCATTCTTCGCGAAAAAGACGAAGAAGAAGCTCTGAGTTGTCACTGTACTGCCTGAGGGGGACCCTCATTTTAAGTCTCGAACATAGAAAGCGTGTGAGGATGGCCTAGGGGAATCACATGAGATCCAATCACCACAATCAACCAAGTAATTCACGCGATGATGCAACATCTAACGGCAAATCCCAAATGCCTAGCTCCCTTTAAAACCCAAGGCAGTCGGTATGAGGAAGTCAGACGCCTAAAATAATTGGAAGTGCGGAGGCTCTCTTTCGATCATGCTCAGCGCTAGGCTCGAGGAAATTCATTCTCAAGTTAATCGAACAAATTGAACTGTCACACTTCACCCATTACCCACCGGGCCTCTCTCCAGTTGGAAGATGGATCCATCCGTATTCAATAACCACCTAGCACCCACAGAACGAATACTATGGAAGGAAGACGAACATGAAGTGGAGGAGGGAGAGAAATGGGAAGAGGAGGAAGAGGAGGAAGAGGAGGGAAAGACGGTCTCTGGCCACCCAACAAATTCCTACCCATACGTTTCGTCTGCCATCTCCGGCCGCCTCAAAAACACTCAGGCTTAGAATCGGCACAATTAACACTCAAGCCGTTCGAATCACAGAGAAAATACTTTGCGTGGCTATGCAGAACGAACGAATGCACCAATTGAATTGCCATGTTCAGAAGAAGCAGTGGTCTTAAGAATATTTTTATTCATTCATTTTTATGAATATATTCATTCATAACGAATGATATGCATTGAATATATATATATATGGATTTTTTAAAGCTTTTGTCACTGGTTTTAGTAATAAATGCATGCATATTTTAGCCAAATATTTATTCAATTTATAAGCGCGCCAAAAAATTCATAATTTAAATGCATGTAATGAATAGAGCTTACCTAGGCTATATTCATTACATGCATTCAAATCATGAATTGAATGAATATTTGGCTAAAATATGCATGCATTCATTACTAAGACCACTGATCTGAAGAAGTGCTAGCTTAAGTATTTCAAGAACCAGTACGACGAAGTTTACTAGAACGAGTTCGAGCCGAGGCCACCAACACTGAGCCTAGGGCATTTCTAACACAATTGGGAAACAGATTTTTGGCAATATTTGTCTATATTGCGTCGCTCTCCTTCATGCCTTTTTGTCAGAACTCGTGTAGGTTGACCTACGAAGAAAAGAGACTGTATACAAGAAGTAAATGAGTCATAGATACCCCTGATCTATACCCTTCTGGGAAGGTAACATCGCTCGGTCGATACTTTTCCAGTAGTCCACCGGGCCTACGAAGTGACACTGCACCCGGACACTTTCACCAGGTGTACGACGTTCCTGTTAGGATTCTATGCACCTAGGGATCCAAGCACCTATAACTAATCTTGACATCATCATTGTTACCTGAAAATGCTCGACAGCACCAAGAAGGATAATGATAAGGATGTATTGGTTGCTGATAATCTCAATTATTATCTATGTTCTGATTACTATTAGTATTATTCACCAGCTGAAGGGATAGCATACTAACTGGCTCCACTACTATTTAATGACGTGCTAAGATAGTGTATTGTTAATTCAACGTCTCCTGTGAATGGAGCCAGACTAACATGGGGTTGAGCTTCTGATAATTACCGATAGTGGTCTTCCCCAGGGTCCGCTACAAGCTATTGATTCGGCCGGAAATATGATATTAATAGCCTCACTCGCGATTCAAACAAAACTTAAAATATTGACAAGATCAATTAATATCGTAGTCGTATCCCTAATTATTATGCCTGTCCATAACTCATGCACCTGAACCCATATCCTTGACATCAAATCAGATGCTACCCATAACCCGTAAATGCCGTGATGTACTTTTCAAAGCCAAAAATGCATGCTACCCGTAAATAAACTCTACCTCTAGAAGCCGAACACAGCAGCGCCAGCAAGCCCAACAAGACCAACCCAGGCCCTCAAAACCCCTTTCTGAGTGGCGGCGCCAGTGTACGTTGGCGCGCCAGTCGGGACAGTAGGATTGATTGAGTACGAGGCAGCGGTTGTCGGGATTGGGACAGAGCCAGTCGAATAGCCAGTCGGCGCAACGACTGTCGCATTACCTGTGGGCACAACAACGGATGTGGTGGGAAGAAGAGAGCTGATAACGCTCGCGCCGGGGATAGGATACGGTGAGCCGCTATCAGGATACGCAATGCCGTTCCATGAGCATGCAGCATCGCCAGCTACGTCGGAGGTCTGGTAGCAGGGTGCGAAGGGCTTGACGCCTACGGGAGGCACGCCGGCGAGGTTGTCGTTGCAATTGCCTGGCTGGCCGATACCATTGGTGCAGCGGATGATGATGTTTGTCGAGAGGGACTCGCCGGCGCAGTAGTCGCCATTGGGAATTGCGCAGGTGAATGTGCCGTTAGGTTGTCTGATGATAATTAGCCTTCGTTTGAAATCTGCGTATCAATTGAGGCAGAGCTTACTGTGTGACTTGGCCTTGCACAGCGGCGATGGTTGAGGTAAGGACGACGGCGAATGCTGAGGTTCTCATAGTGACTAATGTTTAAATAAATGCTTTTGGCAGCGAATGTGATTGATACGTAACAAAGTCTAAACGACAATGATAGATTGGTTACTGAGGATGGTAGGAACTTGAGATTGAGCTTGAGATTGAGCTTCAGATTGGCACTCCATGCCACCTTTTATATGGCATCGAGCCATCGATGGCTAGCACAGCTCCATTCAAGGTTCTGCCCAGTCTCCACCTTACAGGGTGCAGAGAGTCTAGGAAATACCCGCCCCCCCTTTTTACCAGGTCACTGCATTAACGGAGCCCGTCCAACTCGCTCAATTGGAGCGTTCCTAGCTTTGAGTTTCGCTTAGAGGTGCCACCCCGCCATACCCGCCACCATAAGTCCAGCCTCCCAAAACATCATCACGCCAGCAACCAGGAGTAACCCAAAAACCAACGTTGACTGCTGTTATTTTTAGAGCCAATAATGCTCGCTTCGGACGCCGACTGATCGGATGCTTCATCCATCTCTGACGTCGATCATCCGTCCCTTTGTTGAACAAGCGTAAATTTTCCATATCATAACAGCCAGGGCCAGTAAACAATTAAATCACGACGCTGATGCAACAGTGGATGGGCTTGATAATTGCTCTTTGTAATTTAATTGCAGCCAACGGCATCAATTCCAATCGTGTCGAATACTGTGGAAGAGCAGTTGGAGATCCGAGCCGCATGTCTTAGGCGGTATGCAGTCTCGGATGCTTTTACTGGCAACCGCCAAAGCTACGCATCAATCCATCTGGATCATCGGTCTTCCCCGCATTATGCCCATCAAATCCTTACATCGGGATTCGTAACGTATGCTTCTCCATCTCATTTCGTTCAAATTACCCCCCGAGTCTGATCTCAGGGACCAATCGCACTCCCCGATACTCTGGGGTACCTTTGAAGGTTTGAAACAAGTTTTCACCTCCTCGTGCACGGGACTCAAAAGGTGGATACGGTTGGCTAAAACAAAATGATCCGAGTCAACCCGAATCATTGACTCCATCTAGCAATATGCGTATGCGCGTATACTCGTAAAGACGCAAGCCCAAAAACCTTCCAAAGGCGCCATGTACGACAATCGCACAACTCTGCCCAAGCCAGCCCTCTCCAAACCAAGACACCGGAGCCAGCATAATAACCGCACGTAAAGCTAGCCCCAAGTTTACCAAAATATAAATAATAAAAAATGAGCTTTGATCATGTCCCTAGGTGAAACTGCCATCCACCGTCCCTCATCATTCTCTCCCTGGCCTCCCTGTCCTTCCGCCTGTCCTCTTCCGTTAGCTGATCAGCACCACTCCAGTTTGCACTACTAGTACGAGGCCTGAACTGCTTGTGTCTGTCCTTGTTTTGGAAAACTTGCTCCATTTGCAATGGAGCGATAGGGCCGAAAACTTGCTCAGGATCAACGAGCTGTTGCTGTGTCAATAGCTCTCGCAAAGCAGGAGAGTTGACCCAAGAAGGTGCCTGAAATTCTGTGTCAGAATCTTCGTCCTCAGAATCAGTGGCGATTTCCGGAAGCGCGATATTCTCGCCATTGGGGTAGTGAGGAGAGGATTTTGCAGCAGTGGTGGGTGCTGCGCTAGGGCCACCACGAGCAGGAGTTTTGTACGTTTGTGCATGATGAGAAGATGAACCTGCTGGTGGATTTGGAGTGTCGGCGAACGGAATCTTTCCATTGGCAAATTTCGCCATCTCATTGGTGTGGCCGGATTTGCCATGCTGAAGGTGGGCATGCGCGGTAGCCGTTTTGAGCATCGTGGAAGTAGACTGAGGTGCCGGCATGTAGCCAGTGGGGAACTTGTTTGGCACGTCCTAAGAGTTGTTAGCTTGGTATTTTTATATGGATTTAAGCAGTAATTTACCTTGCGAATATTTGAATGTCGAATTGGAGGTGCCTTCACTGATGGCCTGCTGTTCCCTTGCTCTTCATCCTCATCGATAGTCCTGCGGCGCTTAGCATCGAGCTGTTGGAAGGATGGGCCAGCTCGCTGGATCGCCGAACGCTGTACTGGCTCGTCCTCCTCCGGTTGGAAAACACGCTTTGGCGGTTTAGCAGGGTTTATTTGAGGAACAGAACGCGTTTGTTCTTGCACAGTATGCATCCGCGAGATAGGCCTAGCTGCGCCAAGATCGCCGCGTGGATGGGCTTGGGCCTGCGATTTCTCTTGTTGGAGTGCATTGGCCTATATCGTTAGTTGTGAATGAAGTAAACAGGTAGCTTGAGAGGCTTACAAGATTATTGTCTAGTCTGCTCTGAGGACGCGCGGCCTGCTGTCGCTGTTTTGCCTCTGCAGCTTGTTTTTGGGCAGCCTTTGCCTTCCTAGCTTCTTGCTCACGTTGCTCAGCCATTTTTTGCTCTCTCTCGAGGCGTTCCTCCTCCATCTTTTCCGCACGCTTCTGCTCTAGTTCCCGTCTTTTATGCTCTTTCTCCGCGGCTTTGCGCTCTTCCTCTTTCTTCTTGTTGGCTGCGGCTGCAAGTGCCCGGTTCATCCGTGGTGCTGACGGTTGACTAGAGGTGGAGCTCTTGAAGCTCTCGTTACTTTGTTTAGCGGTAACGCTTTGCTGCTTGGGCTGTTGAGGTTGGGCCACTGGAGCATTCGGTTGCCCGAATCTATTGCCGGTAAGATTGACTCTTATGACAGGTGGCTTGGCCTTAGGCAGGGCGTCTTTTGTTGGCTTTACCAACCTCCTGGCCTCCCTGAGTTTCTGAGTTTGTCCAGTTGGAAGAAGACTCTTCGGAGGTGGCGGTGGCATCTCATCGGCTGAATTGGCCTGTTCGTCCCAGCCTGCCGTGGCCTCGGTTCTGTTTGCTGCTCCGAATCTGCCTTGGGATTCTTGTGGAACAGAGATTGGCTCTTTTGCAGCGGCTTTGGCCTTTTGAAATTGACTTGCAGCCTTTTGGCGTTCCTTCTCTCGCAGCTTCTCCAATCCTTCCTCAACTCGGTGCTTCTCCTTTGCCTCCCTTTCCTTCCTCTTTTCTTCTCTTTCAGAAGAGCTTCTTGTTCTCCTACTCTCAGTCTCTTTTACTGGACTTCCAGGTACTGCCGAAACGGGCACTGATTCCTTGACAATGGATTGAAAGTTGGGATAAAGCGCTGTACCAGCATTACCAGCGCGGCTAGGACTAAACAGTTCATCTAACGAAGGACCTTGAGGTTGAAGCCTCTGGCGGGTTGGGCCTGGTGATAGAGCATCTAATTTTACTTGTGCACTGGTTGCGCTAGAGCCGATAAACTTCTCTTTTGCTGCTTTTAGAGCTGAATACAGCCTAGCTTTTGATGCACTCAGAGGCCCATCCATATATTTTCTGCCAGCCGGCGAACCAGCCGGTGTTGTTGATTCCAAAACCGTTGACAGGTCTGGGTTGGAAACTGAGATGGCCTTCAGGTTTCCTAGTTCGGGAGCCATAGATGATTTTGTGGGTGAAGAAACAGCGGATGCGGACGCAGATTTGCTATGTCCGAACTTCCCAAAAGCTCTGAACGGTGAATTACCCCTGGAAGGAGATTTCGGATCAACGGGATAGGCCCCAGGCTCCAGACCAGCGTTTGCCTTGGCATGGATCTGCTCCATAACCTCGGTCGTGTTGCTTTTGGAAAGTTGGGGTCGGGGAGCATTCGTTGCTCCAACAGTGGATTTGATAGGTGCAATCCAGTCATCGTCCTCTGCTTCTGTATCATCAACCAAATGAAGAGCCTGCGGTTCTTTCTGCGGTGGCTGCACGACAGTGGCTGTAGTCTTTGGTTTCTCGCTTTCAGCAGTCGGTAATTGCGGATAATTAGGTTGTGAGGATGAAATGTTCTGGGAACTGGATTTCGAAGATTCTCGTTCTTTGGATTGACCGAGCATGTTGATGCGCTCATGCAGTCGTTGAGTAGAGGTTTTATTGTGGATTTTAGTTGTCTTGGACTCCTCTCGTGTCAGTTCCGGCCTAGCATCACTATCAAGATCCATAGGGTCACCATGATGACCGTCAGTAACTTGAGCATATTGCGATCCACCGAGACTTTTGCCGCCAGTAAACCTTCCAAACTGACTACCACGTGCCTTGGATTGGTCAATGTGACTTGTCCTGGAAACGCGGTTGCCCATGCTCTTTTTGGGTACCAAAGGCTCTCGCGCTGGGAGAGAGGCAAATGTCAAACTGCTCTTCCGCACAAGAGGCTTGACTGGACTGGAACCATCTGATGGCGATCGAACATCGTCAATATCCATCTGGTTTTGTATATCCTCCGTCTTCTGTGTCGCAGAGCTAAGCACCAAGGCTGTTTCAGCAGAAATACTGAATTGGTTAGATTTAACCTTTGACTTGCTTGCAATAATTTCTATGTGCGAAGTTGATTCACTCGGAAGAAGATTCATGTCTTCATCGGGGATGGTTACATCATCTTCACGCAGGTCTTCTTTCGAAAGATTTTTGCTCCCAAACACTTCTTTAGCCGACACAAAGGACTCCTCAGTAGTTCGCCGCTCTTCCGCTACGGGTTCTTGTGTTGATTTTTCGGTTGCTTGTGTAGATTGCGTGGCTTCTTGGGTGAAAATCTGCGTAAATTCTTGCGTGTCCGGTATTGTCTCTTGAGTTGATTGTGTTGGTTCCGGTGCCTGGTCCCATGCCGGTGGCTTCGCGAAAACAGGCACTCGGTCAACTGCCATCTCGTCTTCACTTGTACCATGATAACCTGAATCCGTGTTTTCTTTTCCAACTCCGGTAGATATTTGTGGGCGGGATGCTGGCGCTGGAGCGTGATTTTCCTGATCTTCGGCTACTTGAAATCGGGCAACACTCTTGTAGAATTGAGTCTTTTGTGATGGGCTCGGCGCAAACTGTGGATTTGGCGCAAACACGTCGGTCAAGGGCTACTTTATTGTTAGCATACGCTTCTCTTCTGGGATAGTGATAGATTTACTGGGCGAGCTTCAAGAGGGTTCCTCTTCCGCGCTGTCCTTGGTGTTTTTCCGCGTAACTTTCCAGGCGTCTTGAATATGTCTGTAACATTGCTAGCGCACAATAAGTATCCATCATATCTGCATAAAAGGCGCGTCTCCCTACAGTTTATTGTGCGAGAAAATCTCCGCCATGTGCTCATTAAGCCATTCCATTTCATTCCGTACCGAAAATGCGTATTCTTCGACTTCCTGCTCCACGAACTGATTCGCTTGGTGTCTTTCGCTGAGAATCCATTGCGCCGACCCAACAGGTGGCACCTTAGAGCGGAGAGCCATGGCGATGTCGTTTGAACGATAACAAAACACGCGTAATCGGTAAAGCCAATGGAAAAATATTATAGAAACTTCGGAAGTAGCTGTTGTCAACTATTCATCGCAGTGCTCGAGGTCATAACCGCTCATATAGCCGGACGAGGGTGGATATTGGCGACGTTGTTGAAGTTGTTGTGTCTAGTCGAATGGTTTGTTTGGGGCTGTCGAGTTCGCGCTAACGTAGCGGGCCACCTCATGCACGTGCCCACCTCGTGCACGGTTTTCCTCACCAAAAAATGCTAAAATGCACTATTTTATATTATATATAACTTAATAACCTTTTAATAAAATTTTATAAAAATTAAAATA
>Ga0307515_10003462_pt1 | contig 33182 bp, 28 predicted proteins | sample 17_EM_MG_FD_194513 | JGI IMG/M metagenome (GOLD analysis project Ga0307515, IMG submission 194513) | Populus trichocarpa ectomycorrhiza microbial communities from riparian zone in the Pacific Northwest, United States - 17_EM | ecosystem: Host-associated > Plants > Roots > Unclassified | place... | reverse complement strand
AGGCCTACAAGGCCAAGACGGTGATCGTGAACAAGCGCAGCATGGCCGCGGGGTATGCGGGGCTGGACAACGAGCTGTTTTATATGGACAAGACCATGATGGTGTTTGGGGACGCCAAGAAGGTGGTCGAGGACATGGGCAAGGCCATTGAATAGGTGCCCCCAATCGCTGCGCCCATGCCCTTCGGCAAGCGCAGGACCGCCGACCGGCCGACCACCGGTGAACTGTGAGCGAGGCGCCAGCCGCGTCATTTAAAAATATCATGCCATGATATAAATGCGGCTTTGTGAACCAAGGCGCGCACCGTGCTCAAGAAAAAAGACTTTCAGGCGCTGGCCGAGTTCCGCTACCAGATGCGCAAGTTCGAGCGCTTCTCCGAACTGGCCGCGATGAAGGAAGGCATCAAGCCCCAGCAATACCTGCTGATGCTGCAGATCAAAGGTACGCCGGGCCGAGACTGGGCCACGGTGGGTGAGCTGGCGCACCGCCTGCAAGTGCTGCCGCACGCGGCCGTGGCCCTGGTCTCGCGCTGCGAGGCGCTGGGCCTGGTCGAGCGGCGCCAGGACCCGCTCGATCGCCGTCAGGTGCAGGTGCATCTGCTCGCGCCCGGTGAACAACTTCTGCAGCGGTTGGCCGCCCTGCACCGGGCGGAACTCAAGTCGCTGCAAGGTATTTTCGAGGTTCCGAAGATCGATTTCTCCGCGTCTTGAAAACCATGCCTTCCATGAAAAACATGCTGGGCTCTTTCTGGCCGCAACCCCTGCTTGTCGACAGCCGGGAGCGCTGGCGCGGCGTGGCCGGCGGCGCCTTTGGTGTGCTGGTGGCGGCCTTGACCTGCCGCTACTGGGCGGGCGGCGCATCCACGGCGGCGCCATGGCTGGTGGCGCCGATCGGCGCGAGCGCCGTGCTGGTGTTCGCGGTGCCGGCCAGCCCCCTGGCGCAGCCTTGGGCGGTGGTGGGCGGCAACACCTTGTCGGTGCTGGTGGGGGCGCTGTGCGCGATGCTGATTTCCGATCCCGCGTTCGCGGGCGCGGCCGCCGTGGCACTGGCCATCGGCTTGATGTTCTGGCTGCGCTGCCTGCACCCCCCGGGCGGGGCCGCGGCCCTGTTGTCCGCCCTGGGCGGGGTCGGTTTGTCTTTTGCGGTGTTTCCCGTGCTGGCCAATTGCCTGGTGCTGGTATTGGCGGGCGTGCTCTACAACCGGCTCACGGGCCGACGTTATCCGCATGCGCAGACCACCCCCGTGCCGAAGACCGACCTCGGCGGCCGGTTCACGGCGCAGGATCTGGACACCGCGCTCCAGCACTACAACCAGGTGCTGGACATCAGCCGGGACGACCTGGAAGGCCTGCTGCACGAAGCCGAGTCGGCCGCCTACCAGCGGCGCTTTGGCAAGCTCAGCTGCGCCGACGTCATGTCGCGCGACCCGATGGCGGTGCAGTTCGGCACACCGCTGGACGAGGCCTGGACGCTGATGCGCGAGCACCGCATCAAGGCCTTGCCGATCATCGACCGCGCCCGCCGCATCGTGGGCATCGTCACCATTGCGGACTTCATGCGCCACGCTGGCGTAGACCAACGCGACGGCCTGGGCGCGAGGCTGCGGGCCCTGGTCCGCACCAGTGGCACGGTGCATTCGGAAAAGCCCGAGGTCGTCGGCCAGATCATGACGCGCGAGGTGCGGGTGGCCAGTGCGGACCGGCGCGTCAGCGACCTGGTGCCGGTGTTCACGGAAGATGGGCACCACCACATTCCCGTGATCGACGCGGAACGCCGGTTGGTCGGCATCCTCACCCAGTCGGATTTCGTGAAAGCTTTGTACCAGGCGACGCCGAAGGGATGATGGCGGGTCTGGGGCGGTAGTGCTCCGCGCACCGGCCGGCGAAACGGACTGCCGCTGCCGGTGCGAGCACAGGAAGAGGCTCTAAGTCACTTGTTTCGTGACGACCCGCAGCCGCGGCAGCAGACGCCCCAGGGCGATGACAAAGTTGCCGATGGCGATGAGCATCGTGACCGACAGCAGGCCCGGGACGCCCCAGATGACGAGCAGATGGCCGGCGAGCAGGGGGTAGCCGAACACGCCGATGAAATATGAAAGACTGAACAGCAGCAATGCCTGGGCCGTGTCGCCTTGTGGCGCCTCGTTGGCGGCGAGCCCGTTGATGACCGAATAGGTCAACCCATAACCCACGCCCAGCGTCATCGAGGCGAGCAGGTAGCTGGCCCAATTGGTGACGAAGAATTGGAACATCGCGATCGAGACGACGACCAGGAACGTCAGAATGGGAGCAGCCACGTAAGGGTTCTGGCGGACGACAATGCCTGAAAGCAGCATGCGGCAGCCAATGGCCGCGGTCATGAAGCCAATGAAGAAGATCGAAAAGTCCAGCCCTTTTGCCGTGGCGTAGGCGGTCTGGAAACTGGACAGGCCACCGAAGATCGCCCCTCCGAGGCCGACCATGGCAATCGGGAATGCCGCCTTCGCCTGCAACACCCGCACCAGGCTGGCCCAGCTGAGGCGGTTGGCCTTTGCCGCGCCGCGGGCGGTCGCAATACGGCCGATCGGTCCATGCAGGAAAAAGAAGATGAGCCCACCGCAAAGACTTGCCACCGCGGCAACGCAGAAGGTGAGCTCCAGCGGCAAGCCGAGAAGCTTTGCGCCGCGCCCCAGCATTGGCCCGGTGCCGATGCCGCTCATCATGCTGCCCGAGAGCAGCGCGAAGTAGCGGATGCGCCGCGCCGGCTCGACGATGGTGGCTACGATGATCGGCCCCAGCGTGTAGAACGCTCCCCAGCCGCAGCCGAGCAAGAGGCCACAGATGCGCATGCCCGTGCCGACGCCGGGCACCAACGCAAAGCCCAGGCAGCTGGCGCAGAGGATCAGGCCCGACAGCCCCACCGCGCGCGGCGCACCCATGGCGTCGCTGGCATGGCCCGACAGGATCACCGACACGATCGTGCTGACGATGGCCGTCGAGATGATCAGGCCCGCATCGCCCGTGTTGCCCCCGCGCGAGGCGACCAGCAAGGCGAGCAGGAAGGTCGTTCCATAGGACACCGACAGCAGGTAGCCGCCAATGCAGAACAACGAGAATACGCGGGGCTTCAGCGGGTTGGGACGTTCCATGTCTGTTTCCGATTCGAGTGGCTGGATAATGCGGGCGATTCTAGGAAGCGTGCGGCGTTCAATAAACTGCGCGCTTTCACTTCTCACAGCGACAGGATTGAAACTTTCATGGTTAAGAAGGCGCTGCTGGGTCAGGTGAGTGATGCGGAGCTGCGGCTGCTGCGTGTCTTCAAAGTCGTGGTGCAGTGTGGCGGGCTGACGGCGGCGGAACTCGAGCTCAACATCGGCCGCTCCACCGTAAGCCGCCACGTGAAAGACCTGGAAGAACGGCTCGGCCTGAGCCTCTGCCGCCGGGGGCGTGCCGGCTTTGCGCTCACGCCGGATGGCCGACGCGTCTACGAAGGCGCATTGCGCCTGCTGGAAGCAATGGAGTCGTTTCGTGCGGACGTCAACGGCCTGCACGCGGACCTGGCCGGCAGTCTGGCCATCGGCATCTTCGACAAGACCGTGACCAATCCCAAGGCGCACATCGGCCACGCCATCCGCGACTTTCGGCGTCTTGCGCCCGACGTTGCACTCGACATCTGTGCAGGCTCCATCAGCAGCGTCGAAGCTGGCGTGATCGACGGCAGTCTTCAACTGGGCATCGTGCCCGACCATCGGCGATCGGACAGCCTCGAATACACCATGCTGTTCGATGAGACGATGTACCTGTACGCTGGCCGCGAGCATCCCCTGTTCGGGGCCGCCCCGCGGACGCTGGCCTGGAGCGACATTCAGGACTGCGACTTCGCGGGTCTACCTTTCCATTCGCCGAACATGGAGGCCATGCATCGGTTCGGACTGCGGAGACAGGCCACCGCGACCGACCAGGAGTCGATCGCGATGCTCGTTCTCTCGGGCTGTTACCTCGGCTTCCTGCCGGACCACTATGCGGCAAAGTTCGTGAGCGACGGGTTGATTAAGCGCATACCGCATGCGCAGTGCATGTATGAAGTCCGGTTCCTCGCCGTCACCCGGCGTGCACGCGACGCATCGCGCGCCGCACTGGCGTTTCGCGATGCGCTCGTTCGTGCACACGCAAGGAATTTCGGCACCTGATGATGCCGGGGGCAACGAAAAAAGCCTTGCAAGCTGTTGACTTACAAGGCTTCTCGAAGATCTGGTGGCGCTTCACGGATTCGAACCGCGGACCTGTGGATTATGATTCCATCGCTCTAACCGACTGAGCTAAAGCGCCTAAGCCCTAAATTATAGCCTGGATTTTTGCCGGTTTTCAGGGCCCGCGGTTTTCACTCGTTTTTGAAAGCCGCCTTGCGCTTGTTGACGAAGGCGTCCATGCCTTCTTTCTGGTCGGTGGTGGCGAACAGGCTATGGAACAGGCGGCGTTCGAACATCACGCCGTCGCTCAGGCCGCTTTCGAAGGCGCGGTTCACCGATTCCTTGGCGGCCATCACTGCGATCTGCGAGAAGTCGCTGATGATCAGCGCCGCGCCCAGGGCTTCGTCCATGAGTTTGTCGAGCGGCACCACGCGGCTCACCAGGCCGGCGCGTTCGGCCTCGGCGGCGTCCATCATGCGGCCGGTCAGGGCCATGTCCATGGCCTTGGATTTGCCCACGGCGCGTGGCAGGCGCTGGGTGCCGCCGGCGCCGGGAATCACGCCGAGCTTGATCTCGGGCTGGCCGAACCTGGCGTTGTCGGCGGCAATGATGAAGTCGCACATCATCGCCAGTTCACAGCCGCCGCCAAGCGCGAAGCCGCTGACGGCCGCGATCACCGGCTTGCGTACGCTGCGGATGCTTTCCCAGTTCTTGGTGATGTAGTCGTTCTTGTAGACGTCGGCAAAGCTGTACTGGGCCATGGCGGAGATGTCGGCGCCGGCGGCGAAGGCTTTTTCGCTGCCGGTGAGCACGATGCAGCCGATTGCGGCGTCGGCGTCGAAGGCCTTGAGCGCGTGGCCCAGCTCGTCCATCAGCTGGTCGTTCAGCGCGTTGAGCTGTTTCGGGCGGTTCAGGGTGACGATGCCGACCTTGTCGGCCTCGGTGCGCACCGTGATCAATTCATAGTTCATGCGGATCTCCTGGTTTCCTGCTTTTGGGAACAAAACGAGGCCAACGAATGGCTCGCGCCACTATACCCACGCGGGCCGCGGCCGGGGGCGTGCAAAAACGCATTGCGCCTGTGCACGAAACCGCGGATTGGTCCATGGCTCAGCGGGCCGTGATGGCTTCGGGTTCGAGCCAGGCGCTGACGGCGCGGGCGTTGTCGATGGACAGGCGCCAGGTGGTGCTGCCCGCAGCCGCGGGCAGGGTCAGCAGCAGTTTCAGCAGGCGTCTGTCGCGGGCCACCAGGGCGGTCAGGCTGCGCGAGTTGCCGGCATAAAGCGGCAGGTCGTCGAGCTTGCTGATGCGCCAGCCGCCGGTGGGTGTCTCGATGCCCAGCAATTCGTCGCCAGCGGCGAAGCCGGCCTGTTCGGCGGCACCGCCGCGCAGCACCATCTTGACCGACACGCCCTGGCTTTCATTGACCCTGAGGCCCAGGCGCTGCGCCAGTTGTGCGGCGTCTTCGTGCACTTTCACGCCGTGGCCGGCCAGCAGGTCCTTCAGCGGCAGCTCGCCCTTGCCGTGCACCCAGGCTTCGATTTCCGCGTCGAAGCTGCGGCCCGACAACTCGGCCAGCACGGCGGCGAAGTCGGCCTCGGACATCGGGCCGGCCTGGCAGCGCACCCACAGGGCGCGCATCACGGCGTCGAGCGTGGTGCGGCCTTCGCCGCGCAGCGTGAGGTCGAAACACAGGGCGACCAGCGCGCCCTTGGTGTAGTAGCTCACCGTGGCGTTGGGTGTGTTTTCGTCCTGGCGGTAGTACTTGACCCAGGCGTCCATGCTGGCCTCGGCGACCGACTGCAGCAGCCGGCCCGGTGTCTGCATGACCTGGTTGATGGTCTTGTTCAGCAGCTTCAGGTAGGCGGCGTTGTCCAGCAGGCCGGCGCGGCGCAGCAGCAGGTCGTCGTAGTAGCTGGTGAAGCCTTCGAAGAACCACAACAGCTGCGTGTATTGCTCGGCGTCGTAGTGGTAGCGCACGAACTCGGCGGGCCGCAGCCGCTTGACGTTCCAGGTGTGGAAGTATTCGTGGCTGATGAGGCCGAGCAGGGTGGTGTAGCCGTCGCCCTGGCGTGTGGGAGTACTGGTTGTACTGGCGGCATGGGGGTCGGCCAGGCGCGGCAGGTCGCGGCGGTTGCAGATCAGCGCAGTGGAGTTGTGGTGCTCGAGGCCGCCGTAGCCGTCGTCCACGGCATTCAGCATGAACACGTAACGCGCATGCGGCGGCTTGCGCGCGAGTTTGCCCGCGGCTTCCTGCTGCTGATGCCAGAAGCGGATCTCGGCCTCGCAGATGGCCTGGGTGTCGGCCAGCAGGCGGGCGCCGTCGAAAGAGGGCGGGGCGCCGGCCACCACGAAGCGGTGCGGCACGCCGCCGGCCTTGAAGTCGCCGCTCCAGAAGCGGCCCATCTCCACCGGGCAGTCCACCAACTGGTCGTAGTTGTCGGCCAGGTAATGGCCGAAGCCTTTGGTATCGACGGCATCGGTGTTGGCGGGCGCCAGGCCGGTGGCCACGGACCACTGCGCGATGGCTTTCGTGGCCACCACTTCCAGCCCGTGCGGCAGGTCTTCCTGGCCGTGCACGCGCAGGCACAGGCTGGTGCCGTTGAAGAAGCCGCGGGCACTGTCGAGCCAGGCGGTGCGCACCGAGTTGTCCAGTGCGTAGACCTCGTAGCTCAGCACCAGCGGCTTGCCGGGCACAGCTTCGACGTCCCAGGTGTTCTTGTCGACCTGCTGCAGGTTGGCGATGCGGCGCCGGCTCTGGTGGGCCTGCAGGTTCTGCAGGTTTTTCGAGAATTCGCGCACCAGGTAGCTGCCCGGAATCCACACCGGCAGCGAGACGCGCTGCAGCGCGGCGGGCTGGGCGATGGTCAGGCTGACGCGGAACAGGTGGGCGTGCAGATCAGCCGCTTCGACGCGGTAGCTGACGGCTGTCACGGGTGCGGAGGAAGAAGATTTGGAGGAGGGGGCTGAACGGGGCATAGGTCACTGAAGAATACAGGACGACGGCCCCGGCCGTGCGGCGCCCGGGGCGAATCCCGGACGATCAAAATCAGTTCTTGGCGTCGGCCAGGTACTTCTCGACCTGCGGCGCGCTGATGGCGCCCGGCACGCGCGAGCCGTCGGCGAAGATCAGCGTGGGTGTGCCGGTGATGCGGTACTTCTTGCCGAATTCCACGTTGCGCGCGGTGGCCGCGTCGTCGCAGTCGGCGGCAGCCGGCACCTGTTCCTTGGCCATCCAGTCGGTCCAGGCCTTGGCCTTGTCCTTGGCGCACCAGATGTTCTTCGACTTGACGTGGGAGTCCGGCGTGAGGATGGGGTAGAGGAACAGGTGGATGGTGACGTTGGTCACCTTCTGCATCTCGTTTTCGAAGCGCTTGCAGTAGCCGCAGTTCGGGTCTTCGAACACCGCCATCTTGCGCTTGCCGTTGCCGCGCACGATCTTGAAGGAATCTTTGAAGGGCAGGGCGTCGAAGGCCACGGCGCTGAGCTTGTCGATGCGTTCCTCGGTGAGGTTCTTGCGCGCCTTGGTGTCGATCAGATTGCCCTGGATCAGGTAGTTGCCCTCGGCGTCGGTGTACATGATGTCGGCGCCGTTCAGGCGCAGCTCGTACACGCCGGGGATCGGGCTCTTGGTGATTTCCTCGATCTCGGGCAGTTGCGGGATGCGTTCCTTCAGGTTCTTGCGGATGGCGGCTTCCTGTGCCGAAGCACCCAGGCAGGCCAGCGCGGCGGCGGCGATCAGCGCCCGCTTCAAGAGGCTCGTTGTGACTGTCATGTCCGTGTCTTTCAATATGTCTTTACCGCCCGGCGCCCATCGCCTGCCGCGCCACCCAGGCTTTCACCCAGCCGCTGTGCTCGAAACCCTTCATGCCCCAGTTGCGCAAGCCCTGCCACGCCGCTTCTTCGCGGGCGAACAACTGCTGCAGCCCGTCGGTGGCGCCGCCAATGGCCAGCACCGCCGCCTTGCGCGCACGTTCATAACGGCGCAGCAGCTTCTCGTCGCCCACGCCGCGCCAGTATTCGCGCGCATGCAGCACCTGCGCCAGCTCGGCCGCGTCGCCCAGGCCCAGGTTCAGGCCCTGGCCCGCAAGCGGGTGCACGGCATGCGCCGCGTCGCCGGCCAATGCCCAAGGGGTGGGCGTACGGCCCACCCAGCGTGCGGCCTGGGCGCGTTGCAGCGGCCAGGCCGCGCGTGCGCCGGCCAGCTGCAGCGCGCCCAGTGCGCCGTGGCTGGCCGCCATCAGCTGTTGGGCAAAGTCTTCGGGGCTGAGCGCCAGCAGGGCCGGCACCCGCGCCTCCTGGACAGACCACACCACGGCCACGGAGTTCCCCTCGGGGCCGTCCAGCGGCAAAAAAGCCAGGATTTCGCCGCCCGAGAACCATTGCCGCGCCACCTGGCCATGCGGCTGGCTGCACACCAGGCGGGTGGCGATGGCTTGCTGCGCATAGGGCGTGACTTCGAAGCCGACGCCGAATTCCGCCCGCGTGGCGCTGGCCTTGCCTTCGCAGACCACCGTCAGCGTGGCTTTTTGCGGCGCGGCCACTTCCTCGATCATCGGCTGGTAACGCACGGCTTCGCGCAGCCGGGCTTCGAGCGCGGGCACGTCGACGATCCAGGCCAGCGCGTCGGTACGTTGTTCGCGCGCCTTGAAGTTGACTTCGCCGCCGTCGTCGCCAAACACCTGCATGGCGGCCACGGCCGTGGCATGTGCCGATTCGGGCCAGCAGCGCAGGGCTTCCAGCATCTGGCGCGACGCGGCATTGAGCGCATAGGCGCGCACGTCGCCCTGCTCGGCCATGTCCGCGGGGCTGGGCTGGGCGACCAGGGCCACGCGCAGCCGGTCCCGGGCCAGCAGCAGGGCCAGCGTGCGGCCGACGATGCCGGCTCCGCGAATACAAATGTCGAAGGATTGGGCCATATCAGTGCCGCCCGGCCGCCCGTAGGCACTGATGCACCCCCTCGGGGGGCAGCGATACGCGAAGCGATGAGCGTGGGGGTTTCATCCTTTGGATTGTAGGAGGCAGGGCACAATTGGCCATCTCGACAAAGGAATCGCCTTGAACACCCCCGCCGCTTTGCCCGAGATGGATGTCTCGGCCCGGATCGCCCGCCTGTTCGTCTACCCCATCAAGTCTTGCGCCGGGGTGGAGGTCAGCGAAGCATTGCTCACCGAAACCGGGCTCGAGTTCGACCGCGCCTGGATGGTGGTGGACGAGGCCGGCCGGTTCGTGAGCCAGCGCGAATTGCCGCGCATGGCGCTGATCCGTCCGCAGTTGCGCCAACACGACCTGGTGCTGCGCGCGCCGGGCATGCTGGCCCTGCACCTGGCGCTCGACGCGGTGGAAGGCCCGGTGGAAGTGACGGTGTGGAGCGACGTGGCCAAGGCCTACGACATGGGCGATGTCGCCGCGCAGTGGTTCAGCGATTTCCTCAACACCGACGCCGAGGGCCGGCGTGTGGCGGCACCGCAAAAGCTGCGCCTGGTGCGCTTCGACCCGGCGCAGCAGCGCTTGTCCAACCTCAAATGGACTGGCGGCGTCGAGGCGCCGAACCAGTTCAGCGATGGCTTTCCGGTGCTGGTGATCGGCGAGGCCTCGCTCGACGGTCTGAATGAAAGGCTTGCCGCCGCGGGCCACGGCGCGGTCGGCATCGAGCGCTTCCGGCCGAACGTCGTGCTCTCGGGCTTGGACGCACACGACGAAGACCGGCTCGATGAGTTGCTGATCGCTACCGGCGAGGGCCCTGCCCGGCTGAAAATGGTGAAACCCTGCCCACGCTGCCCGATCCCCAACATCGACCCGGCCACCGCCATCAGCAGCCCGGAGGTGAGCGACACGCTGCAGGCCTACCGGCAGGTGGCGGTGGTGGGCGGCGCCATCGCCTTCGGCATGAACGCCATCGTGCTGGACGGGGTGGATTTCGCGCTGCGTACCGGGCAGGGCGCAGCGGCCGACTACAAGTTCGAGTGAATCGGAAACCAACCCGTCGCATACACTAATGGGTTGTTTTAAGTAAGTAGCTACGCCATCCCCCGGCGCATACGGAACGTCCCTGTCTCCCTTCACGGGATACCACGGAACCGGCTTTGCCGGGCCGTCGGTATCGTCCACTGCAAGCCTGTCCTGAGCTTGTCGAAGGAGGGGTGGGCGCGACACGCAGTGCGCAACCTGGGGGTGAGCCAAAGGAATTTTATGAGTTTGAAGTGCGGCATCGTGGGCTTGCCCAATGTGGGTAAATCCACCCTGTTCAACGCGTTGACCAAAGCGGGCATCGCTGCGGAGAACTACCCTTTCTGCACCATCGAGCCCAACGTGGGCGTGGTCGAAGTGCCTGATCTGCGGCTGCAGCAGCTGTCGGCCATCGTCGAGCCCGAGCGCATCGTGCCGGCGATCGTCGAGTTCGTCGACATCGCGGGCCTGGTGGCTGGCGCCAGCACGGGTGAAGGCCTGGGCAACAAGTTCCTGGCGCACATTCGCGAGACCGACGCCACCATCAATGTGGTGCGCTGCTTCGAAGACGACAACGTGATCCACGTGGCCGGCAAGGTCGACCCGATCGCCGACATCGAGGTGATCCAGACCGAGCTCTGCCTGGCCGATCTGGCTGCCGTGGAAAAGGCCTTGCACCGCGTGACCAAGACCGCGCGCTCGGGCGACAAGGAATCCATCAAGCTGGTGGCTATCCTCGAGAAATGCCAGGCCGCGCTGAACGAGGCCAAGCCGGTGCGCACGCTCGACTTCAGCAAGGAAGAGCAGCCGCTGCTGAAGCAGTTTTTCCTGATCACCGCCAAGCCGGCGATGTTCGTGGCCAACGTGTCGGAAGACGGTTTCGAAAACAACCCGCTGCTCGACCGCCTGAAGGCCTTCGCCGCCGCACAGAACGCGCCGGTGGTGGCGATCTGCGCCAAGCTCGAAGCCGAGATGTCGGAGATGAGCGACGAAGACCGCCAGATGTTCCTCGAAGAACTGGGCCAGACCGAGCCCGGCCTGAACCGCCTGATCCGCTCGGCCTACACCCTGCTCGGTCTGCAGACCTATTTCACCGCAGGCGTGAAGGAGGTGCGCGCCTGGACCATCCATGTGGGAGACACCGGCCCGCAGGCGGCCGGCGTGATCCATACCGATTTCGAAAAGGGCTACATCCGCGCCCAGACGATCGCCTTCGACGACTTCATCACCCACAAGGGTGAGCAGGGCGCCAAGGACGCGGGCAAGATGCGCGCCGAGGGCAAGGAATACGTTGTGAAGGATGGCGACGTGATGAACTTCCTGTTCAGCAGCTGACCCTGGTGGCTGGTCGGGATCTCGTGCAGAGAAAATCGACCGGACTGCCGAGGATGATAGAATCCGTCAATCGCGTTTGCGACTTTCCTGATCTTCACTCTCTCAACGTGAAGTGGGTTCTCGGCAGCAGAACCACTAGTCAAGCCCTGTAATCGCGTGGACCTTTTTTGTTTGCGTCAGCCACCCCATGGTTGGCGCCCCGTGGTCCCGTTCTTCCCTCTGTCGCCCCGCCCTGCTGCTGTAGTGCCTGGCGACCGCCGCCGCGGCTTTTGGCCGTGCCGGCACTCTGGGAACCCTGGCATTTGGGCGTGCCTTGTTTTCATCCCCAAGCCGTGGCGCGTGCCGCGGCTGTGTATCCATTGACATCGACTTCCAATAATCAATCCATCGCCATCGGCAAATATCTCGTTTCTCCGCTCTCCAAGCAACTTGCCGACGGCCAGTATGCCGCCAGCGTTTCCATCCGCAGCGGCCGGGGCAGCGCCTCGACCGACCGCGTCATGCGCTTCAAGGGCAGCTTTTTCTCCGAAAACGCGGCCCACCACTATGCCCGTGAACAGGGCATGGCCTGGGTTTCAGAATCCCGCCAGCCGGCCGCATGCGGCATGGGCCTGCCGTCCTGAGCGCGCGGCACGCCGCGTTCCACCTCCACCCAGCCCGAAAACAACTCCAGAAAGAAAGCCATGGCTAAAGAAGACCTGATCGAGATGAGCGGCGTGGTCGCCGAAGTGCTGCCCGACGCGCGGTTCCGCGTAACGCTGGAGAACGGCCATTCGCTGGTCGCCTACACCGCCGGGCGCATGCGCAAGCACCGCATCCGTATTCTGGCCGGCGACAAGGTGTCGTTGGAGCTGTCGCCCTATGACCTGAGCAAGGGCCGCATCAAGTTTCGCCACATCGAAAACCGCGGCGCACCACCGCCGTCGCAGCCGGCCTACCGGCCGCGCTGAGCGTTTTTCCGGCGTCGGCCGGCCGTGCGCAACCCCTGGATGGTGGCGCCGGCGGGCGTGTGTCCGGAATGGCGCATACTCTCGCTTTCGGGGTGAGAAGCAGAGATGGACACCAGAACTTTCCAACACAAAGATTACGAACTGCTTTGCAGTGCGAAGGCGCTCAATGACGGACGCTTTACACCGACGCTGGTCGTCGTCAAGCAAGTCTGGCCCACACGGGCGCGTGAGATCGCGGTTGAACGCGGTGCGTTTTCCACCGTGGAAGAAGCCATCGGCGCCGCCCACGCGCAGGGGCTGGAGTGGGTGTTGCACTACGGCTGATGGCCCGGTGATCCAGCGGCCAGCCTTGGCCATTGAATGAACAACGAGCAGGCAGTGCCGACCCTTTTCGGGGGCGGCGTGCCGGCTCTTTTTTGATTTTGCTATTCCTATGACAGAACCGGTTCGACTCGCCAAACGCCTGGCCCAGCAGATGAACTGCTCACGCCGCGAGGCCGAGCAATACATCGAAGGCGGCTGGGTGCGTGTCGACGGGCAACTGGTCGAAGAACCGATGGCCCGGGTGGCCGACGCGCAGCGTGTCGAGGTCGATGCCGAGGCCAGCTTGCTGGCGCTGAGCCCGGTCACTCTGCTGCTGCACAAGCCTGTGGGCCTGAGCGTGGATGCGCCGGCGGGCGCGGCGCGTGTGTCGGCGGCGCAGGCCCTGCTCAGCGTCGCCAGCCAGTCGCCGAACGACCGCTCCGGCATCCGCTGCCTGAAGAAACATTTCACCCAGCTCAGCCTGTGCACCCCGATCGACAGCCGCGCCAGCGGGCTGGTGGTCTGGACGCAAGACTGGCGCGTGGCGCGCAAGCTCAAGGAAGACGCGGCGGTGATCGAGCACGAGCTGACGGTCGAGGTCGAGGGCGAAGTCACGCCGCAGGTGCTGAGCAAACTCAGCCGCCCGGTGTCCGAGCGTGGGCAATTGCTGCCGGCCGCCAAGGTCAGCGTCGGCAGCCAGAACGAAGACGGCGTGCGCACCGCCCTGCGTTTCGCGCTGAAGGGCGAGCGGCCCGGCCAGGTCGATCATCTCTGCGAAACCGCGGGGCTGGTCATCAAGGCGGTCAAGCGCATCCGCATCGGACGTGTGCCGATGCAGCAACTCGCGCCCGGCCAGTGGCGCTACCTCGCGGAACACGAGCGCTTTTAAGCGGCCATCAGGGTGTGCTTACGCGGCTTCAGCCGTGGAACACGCCGGGGAAGGCCCAAACCAGCGAGCTGGTCATCACCACATAACGCAGGAACTTGCCGACGGCCATGTAGGCCAGGCAGGGCCAGAACGGCAGCTTGAGCCAGCCGGCCACGGCGCACAGCGGGTCGCCCACCAGCGGCAGCCAGGCCAACAGGCAGGCCTTTGGCCCGAGGTGTTCCAGCCAGCCCAGCACGCGGGTGTGGTGCGATGAATGTTTGTATTTGTCGACCACCTTGTGGGCGCCGTAACCCATCCACCAGTCGACCGCGCCGCCGAGCGTGTTGCCGGCGGTGGCCACCAGCACGGCTGGCCAGAACAGATCCGGGTTGAGCTTCACCAGGCCGAACACTGCCGGCTCCGAACCCAGCGGCAGCAAGGTGGCCGAGATGAAGGAAACGATGAAGACGGTGCTCAGGCCGAACTTCGGCAGGGCGAGCAGGGGGAGTAGTTGTTCGATCCAGGCTTCCATGTGCGGCTCAGTATAGACAGCGGCGTCTTCCCCCTTGCACGGCTGGCCACGGCAGATTTCAGCAGATTTCAATTGCTGAAATTTTGGGCAGTTAGAATCCTCCCCTTCCCCCCGTTTTTGCCGTTCGGTTTCACCGTTCTCCCCAAGCCTTCCGTCCATGTTCATCGGCCCGTATTCTTTGCCGAACCGCCTGTTCGTCGCCCCCATGGCGGGTGTGACCGACCGACCGTTCCGGCGCCTGTGCAAGGCGCTGGGCGCGGGTTATGCCGTGAGCGAAATGGTGACCTCGCGGCGCGACCTGTGGAACACGCTGAAGACCTCGCGCCGTGCCAACCATGACGGCGAGGTGGCGCCGATCGCGGTGCAGATCGCCGGCACCGAGCCCGAGATGATGGCCGAGGCCGCCGTCTACAACATCGAACGCGGCGCGCAGATCATCGACATCAACATGGGTTGCCCGGCCAAGAAGGTCTGCAACAAGTGGGCCGGCTCGGCACTGATGCAGGACGAAGTGCTGGCGCTGTCCATCGTCGAGGCCGTGGTGGCCGCGGCGGCAAGGCACAACGTGCCGGTCACGCTGAAGATGCGCACCGGCTGGTGCCAGGCCCACAAGAACGCGGTGACGCTGGCGCGGCTGTTCGAGCAGGCCGGCGTACAGATGCTCACCGTGCATGGCCGCACGCGCGAGCAGGGCTACAAGGGCCAGGCCGAATACGACACCATTGCCGCGGTGAAGGCCGCGGTCAAGGTGCCGGTGGTGGCCAATGGCGACCTGACCACGCCCGAGAAGGTGCGCGACGTGTTGGCCGCCACGGGTGCCGACGCGGTGATGATCGGCCGCGTCGCCCAGGGTCGGCCCTGGATCTTCCGCGAGGTGGCGCATTTCCTCGCGACCGGCACCCACCTCGCGCCACCACTGGTGGCCGAAGTGCGGCGCTTGCTGCTCGACCACCTGGAAGACCACTACAGCCTGTACGGTGAATTCACCGGGGTGCGCAGCGCGCGCAAACACATCGGCTGGTACGTGAAGACCTTGCCCGGCGGCGAGGATTTCCGCGCCCGCATGAACCTGTTGGAGAGCCCGGCCGAGCAGCTTGCCGCCGTGGACCAATTTTTTGAGACGCTGGCCGGCCTGATGGACCGCATGCCCGCGCCGCTGGACGGGCTTCTCGCCACCAGCGATGAAGAACCCGTGGAGATCGCTGCGTGAGCAAAAAACACATCGAAGAATGCATCCGTGAAAACCTCGAGGAATACTTCAAGGACTTGCATGGCACCGAGCCGCATGGCATGTACGACATGATGACCCGGGTAATGGAAAAACCATTGCTCGAAGTGGTGATGCGCCATGCCGACGGCAACCAGTCGCGCGCGGCCGAATGGCTGGGCATGAACCGCAACACGCTGCGCAAGAAACTTCTCGAGAACAAGCTTTTGTAACACCCCCAGATTGCGCACTTCGTGTCGCGCCCACCCCCTTCTTGCAGGGGGCGACACCAGCGGCCTGGCGAAGCCAGTTCCGCGGTGTCTCTGGAAATGATCCATTTAGAGCCTTCTTACTTTTACCTACCGGTACTCCACCATGGCACTTACTGCACTGATCTCCGTTTCCGATAAAACAGGCATTCTTGAATTCGCGCAATCGCTGAACGCGCTGGGCGTCAAGCTGCTCTCGACGGGCGGCACGGCCAAGTTGCTGGCGGATGCGGGCTTGCCCGTTACAGAGGTGGCCGACCACACCGGCTTTCCCGAGATGCTCGATGGGCGGGTGAAGACCTTGCATCCGAAGATCCACGGCGGCTTGCTGGCGCGGCGGGATCTGCCGGCACACATGGCGGCGATTGCGGAGCATGGCATCGACACCATCGACCTGCTGGTGGTGAACCTTTATCCGTTCGAGGCCACGGTGGCCAAGGCCGGCTGCACGCTGGAGGACGCGATCGAAAACATCGACATCGGTGGCCCGGCCATGGTGCGCAGTGCGGCCAAGAATTGGAAGGACGTGGGGGTGCTGACCGACGCGTCGCAGTACCCGTTGGCGCTGGCCGAGCTCAAGGCCGGCGGCAAGCTCAGCGACAAGACCAAGTTCGCGTTCTCGGTGGCTGCGTTCAACCGCATCAGCCAGTACGACGGCGCCATCAGCGACTACCTCTCGGCCATCGACTTCGACGCCAGCATCGGCCAGCCCGCGCCCCAGCGCGCCATGTTCCCGGCCCAAAGCAATGGCCGCTTCGTGAAGATCCAGGACCTGCGTTACGGCGAGAACCCGCACCAGCAGGCCGCGTTCTACCGCGACCTGCATCCCGCGCCTGGCTCGCTCGTGTCCGCCAAGCAACTGCAGGGCAAGGAGCTCAGCTATAACAACATCGCCGACGCGGACGCCGCGTGGGAATGCGTGAAGAGCTTCGACGTGCCAGCCTGCGTGATCGTCAAGCACGCCAACCCCTGTGGCGTGGCCGTCGGCAAGGATGCGGCCGAGGCCTATGGCAAGGCCTTCAAGACCGACCCGACCTCGGCCTTCGGCGGCATCATCGCTTTCAACCGTCCGGTCGATGGCGCGACCGCGCAGGAGATTGCCAAGCAGTTCGTCGAAGTGCTGATGGCGCCGGGTTATACGCCCGAGGCGCTGGAAGTGTTCCAGGCCACCAAGGCCAAGCTCAACGTGCGTGTGCTCGAAATTGCGCTTCCAAAGGGCGGCGCCACCGACTGGGACAACGGCCGCAACGCGATGGACGTCAAGCGCATCGGCTCGGGCCTGCTGATCCAGACCGCCGACAACCATGAGTTGGCTATCGGCGACCTCAAGGTGGTCAGCAAGAAGCAGCCCACGGCCGAGCAACTGCAGGACCTGCTGTTCGCCTGGAAGGTGGCGAAATATGTGAAGTCCAACGCCATCGTCTTCTGTGCCGGCGGCATGACCATGGGTGTGGGCGCGGGCCAGATGAGCCGCCTCGACTCGGCGCGCATTGCCAGCATCAAGGCCGAGCATGCCGGCCTGTCGCTTGCGGGCACGGCGGTGGCGAGCGACGCTTTCTTCCCGTTCCGCGACGGCCTCGACGTGGTGGTGGACGCGGGTGCGAGCTGCGTGATCCAGCCCGGCGGCTCGATGCGCGACCAGGAAGTGATCGACGCGGCCGACGAGCGCGGCGTGGTGATGGTCCTGAGCGGCGTGCGCCACTTCCGGCATTGAATAAATAGGCGCACCCCCAGGTTGCGCACTTTGTGTCGCGCCCACCCCCTTGCAGGGGGCACAACCTGCGGCCGGGCGGAGCCCGTTCCGCGGTTGTTCTGGAAAAGGGCAAGCTGCTTCTCAGACGCCGTTCATGCTGAGCTTGTCGAAGCAGTTTGCCGATCGTCCTGAGCTTGTCGAAGGGCCCTCCGGGGGGAGAGTTAGGGTGAGGGGCTGCAGTGTAAGTCGGATTGCTCAACAAAAAAGGGACCAACGTGGTCCCTTTTTATTTGCAGCCTGGCTTAGCGCCAACCGCCGTGGCGATAACCGCCGCCCCAGACATAGCCGAGGTTCAAATCCACCGAGACCGGTGTGTAGGGCCGCACATAAGGCGTGGCCTGGTACCACATCGGCTGCGTCACGTAGACCGGCTGCTGCACCACATACGGGGTGCTGGAGATCGTCTGCACCGGCGCCTGCACAGGGGGCTGTGCATTGCTGCCGACCGGAGTCACTTGCAGCGGAATGGTCGGGCCCGGGTCCTGCGCGAGCTGCACGTTGTATTGTCGGCCGTTGTATTCGTAGACCACGTTGTAGGCCACGGTGCGGTTTTCGTAGAAGTTCTGCGTGCTGCAGTTCTGCACGTTCTGGTATTGCGGTGTGCCGCCACCTTCGACACGGTCACCCACCACGGCGCCACCGAACAGGCCGAGCGCGGTGGCCGCGGCCCGTCCGCCACCATGGCCGATGGCATTGCCCATGACGCCGCCGGCGATCGCGCCGAGCAGGGCACCCGCACCAGACTTCTGCGGTTCGACCGCAACCTGCTGGGTGCTGCACACCTGTCGGGGCACACTGATCTGCTGCACCACGGGAGTGGAGGACAAGACACGTCCAACTTCCTGGGCGAACGTGAGCCCTGTGCTCAGTGTCAGGGCGGAGAGCAAAAGAATTTTCTTCATGGTGCGGATTAGAAGCCCGAATTCCCTGCAAAGTTTAGACCTTTACCAGACGTTTTCAAATCCATACAGGAGCGTATTCTTGTTTGACAAAAAACTCCCCGAGAAAATCCGCGGCTGACAAATATCAAATCTTAATTGGGCGCTATTCTTTTGGTAGCGTTTTGAAAACTTCGCTGGCGGCGGCCACCGTGGCGGCAATGTCGGCCTCGGTATGGGCCGCACTCACGAAACCGGCCTCGTACAAGGCTGGCGCGATGTACACGCCGCGATCGAGCAGGCCATGGAACAGGTGGTTGAAGCGCGGGTTGCTGGTCTTCATCACCTGGCCGTAGTTGACGGGCAGGGCGTCGAGCAAAAAGAAGCCGAACATGCCGCCTTCGCTGTCGCCGCAGAACGGCACGTCGGCATTCAGTGCGGCCTGGGTCAGGCCGTTCACCAGCAGGCGGGTGGTGCGCGACAGGTCTTCATAGAAGCCGGGTTTTTGCACTTCGCGCAGGGTGGCGAGGCCGCAGGCCGTGGCCACAGGGTTGCCCGACAGGGTGCCGGCCTGGTAGACCGGGCCGAGCGGTGCGAGCTGCTGCATCACCGCACGCGAGCCGCCGAAAGCTGCCAGCGGCATGCCGCCACCGATCACCTTGCCCAGCACGGTCATGTCGGGCTTGAAGCCGGGAATCGATTTTGCGTAAACGCCCTGGGCGCTTTGCAGGCCGACGCGCAGCCCGGTCATCACCTCGTCGAACACCAGCAGCGCGCCGTGCTGGCTGCACAGCGCGCGGCAGCGCTGCATGAAGGGCACGGAGGCGCGCACGAAATTCATGTTGCCGGCGATCGGCTCGATGATCAGGCAGGCCAGGTCCGGGCCATGCAAGGCAAAGGCTTCTTCGAGCTGGGCGATGTTGTTGTATTCGAGCACCAGCGTGTGCTGCACCACTTCGGGGGGCACGCCAGCGCTGGTCGGGTTGCCGAAGGTGGCCAGGCCCGAGCCGGCCTTGACCAGCAGGGCGTCGGCATGGCCGTGGTAACAACCTTCGAACTTGATGATGGTCTTGCGGCCGGTGGCGCCGCGCGCCAGGCGGATGGCGCTCATGCCGGCTTCGGTGCCCGAGCTGACCAGGCGCACCATGTCCATCGACGGCACGAGTTTCAGGATTTCCTCGGCCAGTTCGATCTCGCGCTCGGTCGGGGCGCCATAAGAGAAGCCTTCGAGCACGGCCTTTTGCACCGCTTCGACCACCGCCGGGTGGCCATGGCCGAGGATCATCGGACCCCAGGAGCCGATGTAGTCGGTGTAGCGCTGGCCGTTGGCGTCCCAGAAATAGGCGCCCTGCGCCTTGGCGACGAAACGCGGCGTGCCACCCACGGCCTTGAAGGCGCGCACCGGGGAGTTCACACCGCCGGGGATGACCTTCTGGGCGCGGGTAAACAGTTCGTGATTCAAATCAATGTCTGGTGTCATGGGGAGGGGCTTCCAGGGCCGCGATGGCTTTCAGGGTTTCTTCGTCGACTTCTTCTTCCGCGTCCGTGTCGTCGTCGGGTTGGGCCCAGAACATGCGGTCGGGCAACACATGGCCCATGCCGGGGCGGAAGCCGCCGTCGAGGCAGCGGTCGAGGTAGTTCAGGGCTTCGCTGGCGGCTTCCGCCAGCTCGGTGCCGCTGGCCAGCAATGCGGCCAGCGCGGCCGACAGGGTGTCGCCGGCACCGGTGAAGACGGCCTCGAACAGTTCGAACTTCTCACTGGCCAGCACCGCCTGCGGGCTGGTCAGCACGTTGTCGACATGCTGGTCGGGCAGGGGGATGCCGGTGACCAGGGTATAGGCCACGCCCATTTCACCGGCCGCCTTGGCGATGTCGCGCGGCGTGGGGTTTCGGTCGTTGTTCCAGTCGGGCAGCAGCCAGCGGCGCAGGGTGCTGTGGTGTCCAACCAACACTGTGGTCTGCGGCAACATGAGTTCGCGGAACGCGTCCAGGTACTCGTCGATCTTGTCTTCGTCCCACCAGGAAAGGTTGGGCATGTAGGCCACCAGCGGCACGTCGGCATAGTCGGCGGCGATCTCGGCGATGGCGCTGATGTTCTCCGGGGTGCCGACGAATCCGACCTTGATGACCTGCACCGCCACGTCCTCGAGCACGGCCCGGGCCTGCTCGGCCACGGCTTCTTCGTCGAAGGGAAAGTGGTCGAAGATCTCGCCGGTGTCGCGTGCGTAGGCGCCGGTCACGACCGGCAGCGCATGGGCGCCCACCGAGGCCATGGCCGCTACGTCGGCGGCCAGGCCACCGGCACCGCTCGGGTCGCTGGCGTTGAACGCCATCACGCAGGCCGGGCCTGCCAGATCGTCTTCGTCTTCCGCCACGGGATCGTCGGCGCTGGTGATGGGCAAATCGGTGGGGGGTTTGGTCATGGGTGTGTGGCAGACAAGCGGCGGGCGGTAAGCCGGCATGGGGAGCGAGCAGGGCTTGGGAGGGCCGCGCTGCCTATATACAATCATTGCATTCTATTCCAAGGCCCCTTAAGCTGTGACTGATACCAAAACCTGGATGTGTTTGATTTGTGGGTGGATTTACGACGAGGCGACCGGTGCGCCGGAACATGGCATTGCCCCAGGTACACCCTGGGCCGCGGTGCCCATGAACTGGACTTGCCCCGAATGTGGCGCACGCAAGGAAGATTTCGAGATGGTTCAAATTTAAGGCCATTGAAGGGCTTGTTACCTGCCTGCATCACCGGCCCAGCCGGTCCACACCGTTCATGGTCATTCAGGAGCCGCATCACGTGACTACGTCAGTTTCGACCTTCAGGGTTCTGGTGGTGGACGACAGCAATACGATCCGCCGCAGCGCCGAGATTTTTCTGAAGCAAGGAGGCCATGAGGTCCTGCTGGCCGAAGACGGCTTCGACGCGCTCGCCAAGATCAACGACCATGCGCCGCAGCTGATCTTCTGCGACATCCTGATGCCCAAGCTCGATGGCTACCAGACCTGCGCCATCATCAAGCGCAATGCCAAGTTCGCCTCGATTCCGGTGGTCATGCTTTCGTCCAAGGACGGCGTGTTCGACAAAGCCCGTGGGCGCATGGTCGGCTCGCAGGACTACCTCACCAAACCTTTTACCAAAGACCAGTTGCTGCAGGCGGTGCAGCAGTTTGGCGCCGCCGCGTTGCAAGGAGTTGCCTGATGCCCATCCACAACGTGTTGATCGTTGACGATTCAAAGACCGAATTGATGTACCTCACCGGTTTGCTGCAAAAGAGCGGCATGTCGGTGCGCACCGCGGAAAATGCCGAAGACGCCTTTCGCCGCCTGGAAGAACTCAAGCCCGACCTGATCCTGATGGACGTGGTGATGCCTGGGCAAAACGGTTTCCAGCTCACGCGTGCGATCAGCCGCAATCCGGCCTATGCCGACGTGCCCATCATCATGTGCACCAGCAAGAACCAGGAAACTGACCGGGTCTGGGGCTTGCGCCAGGGCGCGCGTGACTACATCACCAAACCTGTCGACGCCGCCGAGCTGAAGGCCAAGATCAGCGCCCTGGGCTGAGCGCCGATGGCCAACCGCGAAGCCATTCGAGAACTCCAAGCCCGTCTTGCCCAACGCCTGCAAGCGGCCCGTACCGAGGGGCGTGCCGTGCAGTGGCTGGCCGTGGAAGCCCGCGGCCAGCGTTACCTGTTTCCGCTGGCCCAGGCCGGTGAAATCTTTACCTGGCCTTCGGTGCAGCCCGCGCCCTACACCCAGCCCTGGTTTCTCGGTGTGGCCAATTTGCGTGGCGGCCTGTGCGGTGTGGTCGACCTGGCCGCGTTTTTGTCGGGCGCGCCCACCGCACCGGAGACGGACCGCGCCGAGTCGAGCCTGATCACCTTCAACGCCACGCTGGACCTCAACTGCGCGTTGCTCGTCGACCGCCTTGCAGGCCTGCGTGGCGCAGAAGCTTTCACCGCCACGACGCCGCCCGCGGCCGCGGACCCTCCCTATTTCGGCGCGCTGCATACCGATGCGGCTGGCTTGTCGTGGCGCGAGATCGATCTGCTCGCCCTTTCTCAGTTCCCCGTTTTCCTGAGCATCAGCGCTTAGGGTTTATCCAGAAAGCTGCACCATGTCCGTTGTTGTCAAGCTGACACAGCTGTTCGTCAAGAAGCCGCCACAGCCCGAATTCGCGGGCAGCCTGGGCCTGTCCGAGTCCGGCCCGGACTCGCAGCTCGGTGGCACGATGTACGCGCCTTCGTCGCGACCTGCCGCACCGCCCTCGGGCGACGAGGGCGATTTTGCCGAGAGCCGGTTTTCCAGCGGCACGGCGCCGCAGCCGGTCGAGGAGCGGGTGACCTTGCCACTCCTGGGCCTGCGGCTTCCCGCGCAGCACCAGCGCATTCTGGTGATCACGCTGGTGGTGTCGCTGGTGGTGCTGATCGGCCTCACGGCGATTTCCTTGCGCCAGGCCGACAAGGTGGCACAGCAGCTCACGGCCACCGGCCAGGCGCTGATGCAGTCGCAGCGGCTGGCCAAATCGGTGTCACAGGCGCTGGTGGGCAGCGCTGCGGCTTTCCCCGATGTGGCCGACAGCGCCGGCGTGCTGGCGCGTACGGTGCGTGGCCTGCAAAACGGCGATGACCACCTGTCCCCGGTGTCGGGCGACACATTGGGTGAAGTGCAGAAGATCGATCCGCTGATGGTGCGCGCCGAGAAGAACGCCGCCACCGTCATGTTGCAGCAAAAAGTGCTGACCCAGGTCGGCGGCTCGCTGCGCAACGTCAACCGCCAGTCTTCCGATCTGCTGGAAGTCGCCGAGGGTGTTTCGGCCCTGAAGCTGCAGCAGAACGCCTCGCCCATCGAACTCTCGGCGGCAGGTCAACTGGTGATGCTGACGCAGCGCATCGGCAAGTCGGCCAACGAGTTCCAGACCATGGAAGGCGTAAGCCCCGAGGCGGTGTTCCTGCTCGGCAAGGACTTGAATTCGTTCAAGGAAATCGCCCAGGGCATGCTCGACGGCAGCGCCGAACTGCGCCTGCCGCCCGCCCGCGACGCCGCCACCCGCGAGCGCCTGACGACCCTGCTCAAGCTCTATGACCAGACCCGCACCGAGGCCGGCGCCATCCTGGGCAACCTGCAGGGCCTGGTGTCGGCACGCGACGCGCAGGCTTCGATCATCGCCGACAGCGAGCCACTGCGGCGCCAGCTCGAAGGCTTGCAGGACCGCCTGTCTTCGCAATCCGGCCTCGGTGTGGTGGTGCTGGGCCTGCTGGCGCTGTCTGCGCTGCTGGCCCTGGCCTGCGGCGCCGGCCTGGCCTCGGTGCAATTGCGCGGCAGTCAGCAACGGCAGGCCGTGGCCGAGGCGCAGCGCCTGCAGGCCGAAGGCCTGCAGCAGGAAGCCAAACGCGTCAACGACGCCAACCAGGCTGCCATTTTGCGGCTGATGAACGAACTGCAGGCCGTGGCCGAGGGTGACCTCACCCAGGAAGCCACGGTGACCGAAGACATCACCGGCGCCATCGCCGACTCGGTGAACTACACCGTCGAAGAGTTGCGTGTGCTGGTGGGTAGCGTGCAGAACACGGCAACCCGTGTGGCGCAGACCACCTCGCAGGTCGACAGCACCTCCACCGAGCTGCTGGCCGCCTCCACCGAACAGTTGCGCGAGATCCGGGAAACCGGCCGCTCGGTGCTCGACATGGCTTCGCGCATCAACGAGGTGTCGAGCCAGGCGCAGGAATCGGCCTCGGTGGCGCGCCAGTCGCTGCAGGCGGCGGACTCGGGCCTGCAGGCCGTGCAGAACGCCATCGGCGGCATGAACGCCATCCGCGACCAGATCCAGGAGACCTCCAAGCGCATCAAGCGGCTGGGCGAATCGTCACAGGAGATCGGTGAAATCACCGAGCTGATCTCCGACATTACCGAGCAGACCAACGTGCTGGCGCTGAACGCGGCCATCCAGGCGGCGTCGGCCGGTGAAGCCGGGCGCGGCTTCTCGGTGGTGGCCGAAGAAGTGCAGCGGCTGGCCGAACGCTCCGCCGACGCCACGCGCCAGATCGCGGCGCTGGTGAAGGCCATTCAGACCGACACCCAGGACGCGGTGGCCGCCATGGAACGCTCCACCCAGGGCGTGGTGGCCGGTGCCCAGCTGTCCGACAGCGCGGGCACGGCCCTGTCCGAGATCGACCGCGTCTCGCGCCGGCTGGCCGAGCTGATCGAGCAGATCTCTAGCGCCACCTCGCGCGAGGCCGAGAAGGCCAACGTGGTGGCCGACAACATCCAGCACATCTTTGCGGTGACCGAGCAGACCGGTCAGGGCACACGCTCGACGGCCCAGCAGGTGCGCGAGTTGTCACACATGGCCGAAGAGTTGCGTCAGTCGGTGGCCCGCTTCAAAATCAGCTGAGAGGGTGTGAATATTTCTACTGCGCAGACCAATCTCGCATCTGTGGTCCTCGCCGTACGCTTGTACGGCTCCGGTCCTCGATGCGACCTTGGCCCGCTCGCTACGAAATCTTCACACCCTCTCCGGGTCGCCGCTTTCACCCCATGTCCAACGCATTGCCGTCCATGAACGCCTATCTGCAAGACCCCACATCCACGGCCGCCGATCTGCCGGATCAGGACCTGGGGCCGTTGGCCTGGGTGCTCGACGAACTGCGCAAGACGCTCGACGGTGCCATCAAGGCGCTCCGGCGCTACACGCGTGAAGTGGACGCCGCCGTCGAAGCCGGCTTCACGCCGCCCGACACCGCCCATCTGCGCATGGCGCGCCAGCAAGTGCACATGGCTTTCGGCGCGATGGAAATGGTGGGGCTGGCCCAGCCGGCGCTGATGCTGCGCACCATGGAGCAGGCCACGCAGAAATTCGTCGACCGCCCCGAGACCTGCACCGACGACGCGGCAGGCAAGGTCGAGCGCGCGAGCTTCGCCCTGATCGATTACCTGGAAGGGGTGCTTGCGGGCAAGGCGCTGTCGCCGGTCGGCCTGTTCCCCCAGTACCGCGACGTGCAGGGGCTGGTCGGTGGCGCCCAGGTGCATCCTGCCGACCTGTGGCCGATGGAGGCGCCGAGCGCCGCCGTGGGCGGCGTGGTGCCGGTGGCGCCGCTCGACTACGGGCCGCCGGTGCGCGCCCGGCTCGACCAGTCGGTGCTGAAGGTCGTGAAAACCGGTGACCCCGCCGCCGCACAAGAACTCGGCCTGATCAGCCTGGGCCTGGCCGCGGCCCAGGCCGTGCCGTCCGCACGCGCTTTCTGGACCTTGTCCGCCTCTTATTTCGAGGGCCTTGGCCACGGCTTGTTTCCCGCCGACCTCTACGCCAAGCGCATCGCCTCGCGTGTGCTGACCCAATACGCGTCGCTGGCCAAAGGCGAGACCGCCATTGCGCCGCGCCTGGTGCAGGACATGCTGTTCTTCTGCGCCCAGGCCGTGCCGGCACAAGCCAGCGATACGCCCACGCTAGCGGCCGTGCGCCAGGCCTACAACCTGCAGCGCCACACCCCGGTCGACTACGAAGTGCGGCGCTTCGGCCGCTTCGATCCGGCCTTGCTGGCCCAGGCGCGCAAGCGGTTGGCGGCGGCCACCGAAACCTGGTCGGCGCTGGCCGGCGGCGACACGCACCGTTTCAAGACCGCGCACGACCAGTTCGCCATGGTCGGCGAATCGCTGACCAAGCTGCACCCCGAGAGCGCGGTGCTGGCGCAGGCCCTGACCCAGGCCGTCGAGGTCACGGTGCGTTCCAACGCCGCGCCGCCAGCGGCGCTGGGCATGGAGGTCGCCACCTCGGTGCTGTACCTGGAGGCGGCCTACGAAGAGCTGGACCAGGCCAACGTGCACATGGCCGAGCGCGCCAATCTGCTGGCCGGACGGCTGCAGCGCGTGATGCGCGGCGGTCAGCCCGAGCCGCTCGATCCGTGGATGGAAGATCTCTACCACCGCGTGAGCGACCGCCAGACCATGGGCAGCGTGGTGGACGAGTTGCGCAGCGCGCTCGGCGAAGTCGAGCAGGCGCTGGACCAGTTTTTCCGCACGCCGCGCGAAAAGGTGCCGCTGGCCAAGGTGTCGAACCAGTTGTCGCAGATGCGCGGCGTGATGTCGGTGCTGGGGCTGGACCAGGCCTCGCATGCCGTGATGCGCATGCGCGAAACCGTGGACCATTTCATCACCGATGACTTGAGCGACGCCGCGGCCCGCGCCGCGAGTTTCGACAAGCTCGGCAACAGCCTGGGCGCGCTGGGCTTCCTGATCGACATGCTGGCCTACCAGCCCACGCTGGCCAAGAAACTCTTCTTGTACGACGAAGAGGCTGGCGAATTCAAACTGGTGATGGGCCGCACGGCCTCGCACCGCGTGGAAGAGGCCGAGCCGGTGGCCGAAGAACCCGTGGCCGCCGCTGAAGACACCGGGTTTCCCACGCTCGAAGGTGCTGCCGCCGCAGATGAGACGGCCCCGCAAGCCGTGTGGCAGCCCGAAGCCGCGCCCGAACCTTTGCCGCCCTTGGTCGAGGCCCTGCATACGGAGGAAGCCGTAGCCGAAGTGCCCGAGCCATTCGAAGCGGAGCATGTCGAGGAAGCCCCGGTGGCCTTGCCCGAAATCGCGTTGACGGCCGACGCGGTGACGGCCGACGTCCCGGCGCCCGGCCCCTCGCTGGATGCGGTGGCCGAAGAGGGTGACGAAGACGACGACGAGTTGCGCGACATCTTTCTCGACGAAGCCCGCGAAGTGGTGCAAAACGGCCTGGCCGCGGTGGAAACACTGCGCGGCGAACCGTCGGCTGCCGGCGCGCAGACCGGCTTGCGCCGCGCCTTCCACACACTCAAGGGCAGTGCGCGCATGGTCGGTCTCAACGAGTTCGGCGAGGCCGGCTGGGCGATGGAGCAGTTGCTCAACAGCTGGCTGGCCGAGCAGACACCCGCGAGCCCGGCGCTGCTGAAGCTGTCGGACGACGCCTTGCGCGGCCTGAGTCTGTGGGTGGAAGACATTGCCGTCGGTGCGGCCGACGCTTGGCGTGCCCAGCCTTTCCGGGTCGCCGCCGATGCGCTGCGGCTCGAGGGGCGCAGCGTGCCGCTGGCACTGCAGGCCATGGGACTGGCGGGCGAGCCCGAGGTCGAAGAAGCTGCGGCAGAACCGGCGCCGCTGCCGCCGGAAGAGGTAATGGCCGCTGTAGAAAACGCGGCCACCGAGCCACCATTCGCCGCGTTTGACTTCGCCGAAACGGTGCAGGAGATCCCGCCGGTCGAGCCAGCTGGGGCCGTAGATCTGGCTGTGGACGCCGTGCCATCGGCCGAGTTCATCGACTTCGATTTCGGCGATCTCGCGAGTGAATCCGTATCCGAGCCCGATGCCGCGCCGGCCTTGCCGCCGGCCGGTCTCGAAGAGCCGCCACCGGTTGCTCTTGCCGAGCTGGAGACATTCGACGCGGCCGATGCGCTTGAGGTCGCCGATGAACTGGCGTCGATGGAGGTCGTGGAAGAACCTGTGGAAGAGGCCGAGGCCGTCCATGTGGTGGACGGCCTCGAAGCCCTGCCAGCCGAGAAGATCGAAGAGGCTCAGCCACTCGAAGCGGCCGAATGGGTCGAGCCCGAATTGCTCGATTTTGCGGAGCAACTGGCCTTCGACGAAGCCGGCCAGGCCGAGTCCGCGCTGGTTGAAAAAACGGCGGAGGTCGAAGAGCCAACATCTGCCCCGGTGCCAGTCGCCGAATCCGAGCCCGAAAGCGATGCCGTCAAGGTCATCGGTACCTTGCGCATCGGTATTCCACTCTACAACGTCTACCTCAACGAGGCCGACGAATGGTCGCGCCGCCTGTTGACCGAGCTCAACGAATGGGCGCTGGAGCTGCACCAGCCGCTGCCGGATTCGACGGTGGCGCTGGCGCATTCCCTGGCCGGCAGTTCGGCCACCGTGGGTTTCCAGGCCTTGTCGCAAATGGCGCGGGCGCTGGAGGATGCGCTGGCCCATGTGCAGATGGAAGCCGCGGGCACACCCCACCATGCACGTGTGTTCACCGACGCGGCCGAGGACATCCGCCGCCTGCTGCACCAGTTTGCCGCGGGTTTCCTCAAAGAGCCGAGCCCGACCGTGCTGCAGGCGCTGCGCGATGTGATGGAGTCCACGCCGGCCACGCCGGGCACCGCGCCCGAGCTTCAGACGGAGCCGATGGAAGAACATGCCGAGGAGAGCAAAGAGGCCAAGGAAGTCGATCCTGCGTTGGCCTTCTTCTCCACCGAAGGTGACACGCCTTCGAGCTTCGGCGAGACCTTGCCCTCTTTCTCCCCGCTGGCGAGCGAGCTGGAGACCAGCGACGCCGCCGACCGGCGCATCGACGAGGCCATGGCCCGTGCGGTGGCCTCGGGCACGGATTTCGACGACGACATCGACGTGATCGACGTCATCGACACCGACCTGTTCCCGATCTTCGAGGAAGAGGCTTCCGAGCTGCTGCCGCAACTCGGCGGTGCCTTGCGCCAATGGCGCGCCCGGCCCGAAAACACCGGCGCGCGCAACGAAGTGCTGCGTGCGCTGCACACGCTCAAGGGCAGCGCGCGGCTGGCCGGCGGCTTGCGGCTGGGCGAGTTGGCCCATCGGCTGGAGACCGCCATCGAACGGCTCGGCTCGGACGCGCCGCAGGCCGCGCAGATTGAACCGTTGCTGTCGCACTTCGACGTGCTGCAAGCCGAGCTCGACGTGCTGCGCGCCATACACCTGCCGGGTGCCGCTGGCAGCGCGGTGGTGTTGCCGATCAGCGATGCTGCCCTGGCCGAGCCGGCCGAAGCCGCTGTACCAGTCGAGATGCGACCTGCGGCCCGCATGGTGATGGATGTGCCCGGCACCAAGCTGCCCGCGCCGCGCCAGATGGCCAACCAGTCGGTGCGGGTGCGTTCGCAACTGCTCGACCGGCTGGTGAACCAGGCCGGCGAGGTGATCATCACCCGCACGCGTCTTGAGGCGCGGCTCAACCAACTGCGCGGCTCGCTGACCGACCTGACCGGCAACCTGGAGCGCCTGCGCCAGCAATTGCGCGAGATCGAGGTGCAGGCCGAATCGCAGATGCAGTCGCGCCTGGCGCTGGTGAAGGACTCGGCGCAGGGTTTCGACCCGCTCGAATTCGACCGCTTCACCCGGGTGCAAGAGCTGACCCGCATGATGGCCGAGTCGGTCAACGACGTGGCCACGGTGCAGCGCAACCTGCAGCGCACGGTGGAAGGCACGGAAGACGACCTGGTGGCCCAGGCGCGCCAGGCCCGCGAGCTGCAGCGTGACCTGCTGCGCACCCGCATGGTCGAATTCGAAGGCATTGCCGAGCGCCTGTACGGCGTGGTGCGTCAGGCCTCGAAGGACACCGGCAAACAGGTCAAGCTCGACATCACCGGCGGCTCCATCGAAATGGACCGCGGCGTGCTGGACCGCATGTCGCCCGCGTTCGAGCATCTGCTGCGCAACGCCATTGCCCACGGCATCGAAACACATGAAGTGCGCGCTGACGCGGGCAAGCCGGCTGCTGGCACCATCCGCATCGGCCTGCATCATGAGGGCAACGACATTTCGGTGACCTTCGCCGACGACGGTGCGGGGCTGGACCTGGAGCGCATTCGTGCCAAGGCGCGCGAGCAGGGGTTGATCACGGACGGGCAGCCGCTGGACGAAGCCGCGGTCGCGGATCTGATTTTTACGCCCGGCTTTTCCACCGCCGACCAGGTCTCGGAAATTTCGGGCCGCGGCATTGGCATGGACGTGGTGCGTGCCGAGGTGCAGGCGCTCGGCGGCCGTATCGAGACCAGCACCCAGGTCGGGCAGGGCACGCAGTTCAAGATGGTGCTGCCGTTGACCACCGCGGTGACGCAGGTGGTGATGCTGCGCGCCGGTGCCTTGTCGATCGGCGTGCCGGCGAATTTGATCGAACTGGTGCACCGCACCCCGGCGGCCGAACTCGACCAGGCCTACCAGCGGCAGACATTTGCCTTTGGCGGCGAACAGGTGCCGTTCTTCTGGGCCGGTGTGCTGCTGCAGTCTTCTCCATGCAGCACCGAGCCGGTGGGCAAGCACAGCCCGGTGGTGGTGTTCCGTAGCGCCGCGCAGCGGCTGGCGCTGCATGTGGACGAAGTGCTGGGCAACCAGGAAGTAGTGGTCAAGAACCTCGGACCGCAGCTCTCGCGGCTGCCTGGCCTGGCCGGCATGTCGGTGTTGGCGTCCGGCGCGGTGGTGCTGATCTACAACCCGGTCGCCCTGGGCACGGTGTACAGCGCGCAGGCACGCCAGTGGCTGGCCGCGCACGATACGACCGAAGACGGCACTGGCGGCCTGCCGCACGTTGCCCCGCAGGAGGTGCCGCTGGTGCTGGTGGTGGACGACTCCATCACCGTGCGCCGCGTGACGCAGCGCCTGCTCAAGCGCGAGGGTTACCGCGTGAGCCTGGCGGCCGACGGGCTGCAGGCCCTGGAACGCTTGCGTGAAGAGCGGCCAGCGCTGGTGCTGTCGGACATCGAAATGCCGCGCATGGACGGCTTCGACCTGGCGCGCAACATCCGCGGCGACGAAGCCATGAAAGACCTGCCCATCGTGATGATCTCGTCGCGCACGGCGGAGAAACACCGCGAACACGCGCGCAGCCTGGGCGTGAACCACTACCTGGGCAAGCCGTATCCCGAAGAAGAACTGCTGAGCCTGGTGCGCCGGTATGCGGCGCAGGCGGTCGAGGTTTAGCCGAGGTTTTTGATTCCGCTGCTCACGTGTCCTGCAGGGACATGCTGGGCCGCCGACATCACATGGCCGGTCTGGTCATCGAAGAAAAAATCGGGCTCGAACTCGCGCAGGAATTCGCCCTTGGGCAGGCCGCCGAGGAACATGGCCTCGTCCACCGCGATGTTCCAGTTCATCAGCGTGAGGATGGCGCGTTCGTGCGCCGGGGCGCTGCGTGCGGTGACCAGCGCGGTGCGGATGCGCATGCGCGGCGTGCCGGCGCTTTGCAGCCGGTGCAGCGCGGCCAGCAGCGGCTTGAACGGGCCGTCTGGCAGCGGCACGGCCGCCTTGTCGGTCTCGTGGCGCTGGAAGGCGTCCAACCCTTCGGCCTGGAAGACGCGCTCGGCCTCGTCGCTGAACAGCACGGCGTCCCCGTCGAAGGCGATGCGCACTTCGTTCGGATGGGTCTTGCTGGCCTGGATCGATTCCGTCAGCACCCGTGCCGCCGGAAAACCCAGCGCCAGCGCGTCGCCCACGTCCTTCTCGTTGGCCGACAGGAACAGATGCGCCCCCAGCGCGCGCAGGTAGCCGAACGGCGCACGCCCCTGGGTGAACACGCCTCGCTCGAGCTGCAGGTTGTTGGCCTTGCCCGAGCGGAAGATGCGCATGCCGCTGACCGGATCGTTGCGCGACAACATGACCACCTCGACCCGCTTCACGCCGTCGTCGTTGAACGCCAGCAGCTTCTGCACCAGCGAAAACGCCACGCCCGGCTGGGCCGGCACGTCCAGGCGCTCATACTGCAGCCGCATATAGGCCTTGTCGTCACCCGCATCGAACAGGCGGTTTTCTTCTTCGAGGTTGAACAGCGCGCGCGAGGAAATGGCGACGACCAGTTTGTCGTTGAGGGTGGGGGACATGGGCTGTGACCTTGGTTGTGGCGGGCTGCGTCACCTGACGAATTGGTTGAGCTGGATGATGGGCATGAGCACGGCCAGCACGATCAGCATCACCACCAGGCCCATGGCCACGATCAGCAGCGGCTCGAGGATCGTGGCCAGCGCCATCGCACGCCGCTGTACCTCCAGGCTCAACTGGTTGGCCGCGCGCTGCAGCATCAGCGGCAACTGGCCGGTCTGCTCGCCGAGCCGCGCGAACATGCTGACCAGGCCGGGAAAACGTTTCTTCTGCGCCATGGCCGAGGCCAGCGGCGCGCCTTCGCGCACCAGCACCAGCGCGTCGAGCGCATCGGCGCGCATGGCGGTGTTACCCAGCGTCTCGGCCGCGGCCTGCAGCGCGCGCAGGATCGGCACGCCGGCGGCGGCCAGCATGGCCAGCGTGCCGGCGAAACGTGCCGCGTTGTAGCCGCGCGCCAGCCGGCCGACCAGCGGCAGCCTGAGCCAGGCGGCATCGAATCTCTGCCGGAAGAAGGTATTGGCCAGCGCGAACCGGCCGCCGATGCCGGCCAGCACCAGCACGATCAGCATGAGCCAGCCATAGTTGCGCACTACGCCGCTGATGGCCAGCATGGCCACGGTGAGGAAGGGCAGCGCACGCTTGGTGCCGGCGAACACGTTGGCCACCTGCGGCACCACGTAGCCGACCAGGAACAGCACGATGGCGATGGCCACCAGCGTCACGATGGCCGGGTACAGCGCCGCGCCGATGAGTTTCGACTTCAGCGCCTGGCGCTCTTCCAGGTCGTCGGCCAGCCGTTCCAGCACCATGCCCAGGTTGCCGCTTTGTTCGCCCGCGCCGATGACGGCGATGTAGATCGGCGAAAACTCGCGCGGGTGCTGGCCGAGCGCCTTGGCGAAGGGGGCGCCGGCATTGACTTCGGCGCGCAGCGCGGCGAGCAGGTTGCGCTGGTTTTCTTCTTCGGCCTCGTCGGTGAGCGCGGTGAGTGCGCGCTCCAGCGGCAGGCCCGAGGACACCAGGCCGGCGAGCTGCCGTGTCCAGATCGCAAGGCCGGTGGCGTTGTACACGCGACGCTCCAAGAAGCCGCCGCGCCGAACACCGGCCGCATCGGCCTTGCCGCCGGCATTGACCGGCTCCACCGATAGCGGCACCAGGGCTTGCGCACGCAGCAGGCCACGTGCGGCCTTGGCGGTATCGGCTTCCATGACGCCCTTGCGGGTCTGGCCCTGGGCATCGATGGCTTCGAAGGAATAGGCGGGCATGGGAAGTCGGCGGGGCGGGGCGGAATGGAGCGGCGATGTTAGCGCATGGCCCGATGCTTGCATGGACAGTCGCCCAGGCCTTGGCATCAACTTTGCATGATGCCTGCCTGTATTGATTTGCGTGCAC